>WNGG01000814.1_pt1 | contig 42578 bp, 37 predicted proteins | sample 5400661 | NCBI WGS metagenome assembly WNGG01 (sample SAMN13153372, study PRJNA577476) | soil metagenome | isolation source: 100 cm soil or saprolite under Garry oak tree replicate 1 | place: USA:California | collected 2016-06-15 | reverse complement strand
GCCGTGCTCGCTATCGAGGCATCCGCAAAAACGTGTTTGACCTGCGCCGGAGTGCCGTTGTGCATAACTTGCATGTCATCGCTCGCTTGCCTGAGATGTCTCAGGCAGAGGCCGCCTAACTACTTGACCGATGCTCTAGGCGGGGCCTAGCGCCGTTGATGCGGTGGCTTTCAAAAGTAGTCTTCTCAGGTTCGCTATATCGAGTATACGCGACACTTCTTGACATCTTGTGTCATATTTCGGCGGGAAAGACTATACCCAGACACATTTCGAGCGTCGGCCTGGCCAGGCCGACGCTCGAAATGTGTCTGGGTATATTTATTCTCTTGTCGTAACTGCCAGAATCTCAGGTACCCTGTCGAGCATTCGTAGGGCAACCAGGCGGGTCACTGCCTGGTGAAAGGCAATGCCATAGATCAGGGCAGCGGGGATGCTGATGCCCAGTATCCATTCAATGCGGAAGAATAACGGCAGCGCTAATGCCAGCAGTACGGGAATCAGCACGATCGCCGTGACGATCATCATTACCAGCACCATTACACTACGTAAACAGCCACCCTCCGCTGACATGCTGCTGGCGCGAAAGCCTCGCTGCATCTGCCGCATACGCTGGGGGAAGAAAACCGAGGTAAAGTTGCCACAGCCAAGTACGACAGCTATACCAGCCAGCCCGATAGCCAGTACGGGCAAGACAAGATTCCAGGTGTGTGACAGGAAGGCTCCCAGCGCAACCAGCAGGAACAATTCCAAGAGGCCAATGGCAAGCACCGCCAGATTCTTTCCCCACAGGATACGCTGTGGCTCGATCGGGAATAAGAAGAGTGTCGTCAGGCTATCCCGCTCCAGGCCGAGTGAGTTGAGCGAGAGGGTGAGCATGGCGAGAAAAACAACCAGGGGGGAAATCAATATGAAGATCCATGGTGGAGTAAAACTGCCGGAAGTACTGGTGCCGATCAGTGGCCAGATGATGAAGAAGACTGAAGTGACCAGCGATTGAAACAGTGTGGCCTTGAGCTGTGGATCACGCCAGTAGTATTTTAGCTCTTTGCCAGCAATGGCAAGTATCTGGGGAGACAGTATACGTTCCAATAGAGCTGTACTTGCAGGTGTCGAAGTGATAACTGCTCTCGCTCCCTGCTCGACTCTGTGGCGACGGACGCGGCCTGCACCACCAGTCTCTGGTGCACTCAAACTGCGCTCAACAAGAATCTGCCAGAGGTATAGCACGACGATACTGATAACCAGGGATACGGTCAGCCAGGCAAAGCTTATGCCCCAATTACCCAGTGTAGCCTGTTGTATTGCGCGTGCGGTCATTCCTGGCGGCGGCCATTGCAGGTATGGCGAAACGCTTAAATGTCTGAGATCAACAAAGTTGCCAATTCTGCCCAACAATTGTGCAAAGATGCCACAGAGCGAGGAGAAGAGCACGATAATAATGATGCTCAGGTCCCGGAAACGACGGCTCTGCAGGGTGCGCATCAGCAGAGCCAGCACCAGCTGGCTTATGCCTACGACCTGCACATAGAAGATCAGCATAGCAACCAGTGCCAGTAGCGCTACTGGTAGAGAGATGGCCCAACCTGCTACAACAGCGGCAAAGACCAGGATCAGCCCCAACATCGGAATATCGAGCAGTGTGGAGAATAGGAGACTCATCATCAGTTCTGCCCGCGAGAGCGGGAAGAGTACCAGTTTGGAGAGGTCCAGTCCCTCATTGACGCTGTACTCCAGTAGCGGAAGCACAGTCCAGGCTATATAGATACCTGTCAATACAAGGAACAATATTTCCGTATTGAGTGGCGGTGGAGCATAGCGATAGAGAAAAAAGGTACCGACAGCGACTCCACCCATCAAAGGTAAACCGAACAGTATCAGGAAGATAGCGCCGACAATTCGTCCTTTTTCGCGTGTAAAGCCACGCAAGAATAGCTTCCAACGTAACCAGAAGAGCCAGCGTAGTTTGTCAGCGTGTATTACCATAACGAGACTTCTCCTCTATCCGCTTTGTTTGCTCTAATTGCCTATCACCCAGAATATAATAGACGCGGCCCTGTTGAACTGGATTTGCCAGCAGCCAGGGGTAGGAACGTTCACAATGGATGGATAATTCGCACCAGGGGTAGCCGAACCGGCCAGAGAGAGCGTTTGTTGAAATGTCTCACGGGGTGAGGACACTTTTACTCCTGTGATCGTCGCTGTGTCGGGGGAATTGGATGCGTCCAGAATCCAGAGGATTTTCGTATTCCTGTTGCTATCAGGATAATGCCCTCCGGTATGCAGGGGGTGATAGGTATGGGTTTGCTTATATGTTGGCTCCACGAAAAAAAGAAAGGCTGTGACTTGAGAAGAGAGAGGATCTGCCCTGATCCATGGAACGTCTTCTAATCCGGATTTCCCTAACGAACCGGCGTAGACAGGATTCACCGGGCAGGTGGCAGGGACAGCCACGTCTGGCTGGAGCTGGAGGAAATTCCCACCTGGTGAAGGGTGTGTCGTTGGTACAGGCAAGAGTGCAGCGCTCGTGGATGTAGCAGTGGGAGTCACCTGGGGAGTAGTCGCTGGTGGTTTCGTGCCTTGAGGCAATGCAGGTGTGCCGCTGCTGCATGCAGTGACCAGGAGCAGCAAGAGCCCCAGTATGATTCTGGGAAAAGTTCTGTTTCTCATAGAGAACAGTCTCCTTGCTAAATACGCTTTATCGGCTGATATTTCTGCATGTGAACCTGAACAAATGAAGTCCCATGCCCTGGTGGTTGGCTTGGCTCCCTGTCATCCTTGGCTTCCTGTCATCCTGAGCGAAGCGAAGGATCTCCTCCTCAGTCGCACTTCCTTTGTTCAGGTTCATAATAAAGTATAATCTAGAATCCTGAAGAGAGACTGAAAGAAACAAAGCACTACTCTGCCTTTATTGCGCTAAGGCCTGCTTGACGGAGAGCAGAAAAGCGTCAAGGGCAAACGGCTTCTCCAAACTGTGCAGCTTCCGAGCCTGGATTTCTTCGAGATGAAGCGCAAGACTGGCACTCAAGATCACTGCCGGAACGTCTCTGAACTCCTCTAATGCGTGGAAGGTATCGTAGAAGGCAATCCCCGTCATATCCGACAAATGGTAATCGATAATCAACAGGTTCGGTTTGACTGCTTTAACAAGCGTGAGCGCTTCTGAGCCGGTCGAAGCGATAAGAGGAAGATAGTTGTGGGATTCCTGAGAAAGCGCGAGGGCAAACACGTCCGCCGTGGCCGCATCATCTTCCACAATCAGAACGGTCGTTGGCGGTGCTTGCCCGAAAGGAGACAGCGGCTCGTTATTCGTGGACATGATGCAATATCCCTCTCATTTGCACAAGTCTTACTTTGCAATATAGCACACCGTCAGTAAAGATGGAAGCAGTCCACTGCTTATTCCTTTTCTCCTTCCGTTAAGCCCTCAGCAGATAGGCAATCGTCTGAAGGAAGACATCAAGCCGTAAGGGAAGGCGCAGGCCCAGAGCTTCCTCAACTGGCCGATCCGTTCCCACAAGCAAAAGGGGAAGGCTTTTGAGCTTCTCCACCCGGCGGATCTGGGCGCAGAGGTGTGCTCCGGTCATATCTGGCAACTCGGCATTGAGAATCACCAGGTCTGGAATAGTGGTGCGGAGAACCCTCAAGGCCTCTTCTCCGGTTGAAACACCGACGGCCCCATGCGGGGTGTGCTGAGCAATAGTGGTATGCAGTAGCTTGGCGAGCGCTTGATTGCTTTCGACAAGGAGGATAATTTTTCTTCGTGTTAATCTTTGAGCAAGCATATGCCATCTTCCCATTGAGCGAGTGCTTTGTGATCTTCCCATACTTCATGTCACGAAGCACCCTCTCAAAAGGGTGACAGTTTCTCCAGAGCAAGATTTCCCTTGACAAGATCTGCCTCCCGTGCTATTCTTTTCATGGGAAACTTAATGAATGTTTAGTAACTTGCTCAGGAGCAGGAGTACCCGTGGAGCAGCCTATGAAGAAACAACTGGATGGCCCTTCTTCACACCTCGACCAGGAAACTTGGCGGCAAATCCTCGCAGTCGCTAAGGAACTCTTTTTTGCGAAGGGCTATAAAGGCGTCTCCATGAAAGAGATCGCCGACGTGGTTCAGGTCACGCCCGCAGCATTGTACTACCATTTCCCCAAGGGCAAGGAAGACCTGTTCACGAAGATGATCCAGACCTTGTTTGTTGAAGAAGGGGTAGCAGGTATAGACCAGGTCCTTGGAACCACTCATGATCTCCGGGAGCGTTTGAACCTGCTCACAGCCTCTCTGCTGAGGCTTCCCATTGATGAGCAATTTACGATGCTGCTCCGAGATGCCAAGGAGCACATCAAGGACCCGGAAAACCAGCGGATCATTTTGTCCCTGCGAGACAGGATTAAGCAGCAGGTCATGGGCATCTTTCAATCGGCACGAGATGCCGGAGAGATTCGAACGGATATTCCGGTCAATGTGCTGGTCAGTCTCTACATGGGGATGCTGAGGGAGTCGAAGAGTCTCCAGGGGTCACATCAGGCGTCGCACGCGGTCACCGTGCTGCTTGACGGCATTGCGTCTTCCGCACAACGGAACCAGCACTAACGCTTTTGTGCAGGAGACCTTTCAGAACAAGAAGAACAGACTATCAAATGGATACGAAAAGCGAAACTGTTCATGTTTTTGCGTCAACATCGGCATGAATTGCTGAATGAGGAGTTCCAGCAGGAGGTAGAGCCATGAAATCGCTAGAGTCAGGTGACGACAGCCTCGTGCGCCCATCGGAACAGATCCGCACGGACGAACGCAACGGTGACGGTCAGTCCGCGGTGGTCGGCAACGAACGAATAACCGCGCTGGCCGGCGCGGTGCTCCTCGCGCTGATCCTGGTGGAGCTCGTGAGCGCGGCGATCCTGCGCACGCTGCTGTCCGTCCACGTCTTTGTCGGGGTACTCCTGGCCGGCCCGCTCGTCGTCAAGCTCGGCAGCACCGGCAACCGCTTCCTCCGCTACTACACTGGATCGCCCGCCTTCGTGCGCAGAGGCCCGCCCCGCCCGGCGCTGCGGGTTATGGCCCCGCTGCTCATCGCCACGACCCTCGTGGTCATCGGCAGCGGAATTGGACTCGTGGTGACTGGCCCCCGTCATGCTGGCCCACTCCTCCCCCTGCACGGCTTCAGTGTCCTGGTCTGGCTTCCGCTGATCGCCATCCATGTCTTCGCCCACATCTGGCGGATCCCACATCTCGTCGCGGACGACTGGAGCAACCCATCCGGCAGGAGCCTTGCTCCAGGACGCGGGCTCCGATTCGGCATGAACCTCGGCGCGCTGATGGGCGGCGCGCTCGCCGCCATCCTCTTGCTCCCCGTCGCCGTACCGTGGATCGCCTGGAGCCAGACGAACGAGACGATCCCCGCTCCCATAATCGTTGGCACGATTGTCACCATCCTTGCGCTCCTTGCCACCAGACCGCTCAGGTGGAGGTAGATGGGGGATCGATTTTCTCAACCTGGAGAAAGTCCAGAACCACAGGGGTCGGTCTGCCGAAAAAGGAAATCAGCACGGTCACTTTCTGCTGCTCCCTGTCACTTTCGCTGACGGTGCCGATATATTCGGTGAAGGCACCCTCAACAATGCGCACGCCTTGCCCTTTGGGAAAATGGAACCTCGCCTTTTCTGGCTCCTGGCTTCCAGAAGGATCGGGTGTCATAGCTTGCTCCTCTTGTCTGACCTCGACGGTACGTCCTCTCTGGATTGATTCTATCGGGTCTGTCAATGCATCTGACGAGCAACCTGTTTGCAACACCTGCATGAAGGGATTTTTCAACAGTCTGCCTGGTTTTTGAAACGGTGACTTTCTCTTTTTGTTGTAGCAGGTTTCCCCTCAACAAACAGGCATTGCTGCAAATGGAAGCAGTGCCTTGCCGCTTTCGGAAGAGATAGTTGCCGCAAAAAGCCCCTCGTAGCAACAAAATGGTGCTATCCATGCCCAAAATCGGAAGAAGATATTTGCCAAGATTTAGAAACGGAAGGAGATACTTGCCCCGCATGCTCCCACCTCTCCCTGTCGAGTCTTGAACCGGCTCTAGCCGGGGAAATCCGCCGGGAGCCCGTGCATGCCGAGGGTGAGCGAGAGCTCGCCGCCGTGGTGCAGGTCATGCTCCATCACATGCCAGACGACCCAGGCGCGCGACAAGTCGACTGGTTTGCCGTCCCAGTCGTCGGGGAAGGTGTGTCGCATCTCGTCGGGACTCCAGCGGGCCAGGCAATCCGCCATGAATTGCCAGGTGCGGTCGAGGGCCTGCACCATCTCGGCGGCGGTTGGAATGGGCGCCCCCAGCTCCAGCGCAACCTCGTTCCAACCCGCATACACCTTCATCTCCGAGCCTTCGTCCTCTCCCAGGAACTCGGTGAACCAGTAGGCACGGCAGCCGATGATGTGCAGGGCATTCTCGCCGATGGAGCGCAGGTGAGGTGCGGCGCGCAGCTCAAGCTGCGAGGCTTTGAGCGGCGCGAGCGCCCCTGTGATGTGATCCTGGTACGCTTTCCAGGAGGTGTAGAACGTCGTGAGCGTGAAGTTGTCTTCAGCCATGTGTCGTATCTCCTTGTGTAGCGCGCCGCGGCGCGAGAGGCGGTGGCGCTCTGCGCGTCGCGAAGCCGCCGAAAATCAACATAGCCGCATTCTACCACCTCTCCCTGTCGAGACTTTCACAGGCTCTAGATCGTGATCCCAGTCAATCCGTGCGTGCCGAGAAGAAGCGAGAGTTCGCCGCCGTGGTGGAGATCGTGCTCAATGACGTGCCAGATCACCCACTGGCGAGTCAAGCGGCGTATCTCTCCCGAACGAGTCGTATGCTCGATACCGTCATCCAGGGAAGCCTGCGTAAAGCTGGTGAGCGCGTTCGCCATCATCTGCCAGGTGGCGTTCAACCCTGCGATCAGCTCGGCAGCACTTCTGGCCGGGCCGCCGGGGCTATCCCACAGGTCCAGTGGCTCAAGTGCCGCCTCCCCTTCACCCAGAACTCCATGGATCATGCCAACGCGCGTCCCAACGAGATGAGCGGCGTTTTCCCCTATCGAACGGAGCTGCGGTGCGGGACGCAGGGACAGGTGATCGAGTGACAGCGGCTGGGTAGCCTTGAGAAGCAGTTCCTGATAGGTATCCCAGCCTTATGCCTATCCGGTTGTCGAAGGTCGGCGCCACATGTAGTGTTCGGTCGGCAGCGAAGCTTCGAGGCCGGAGAGGTCGCACATCGTGTCTACGAACTACCTGGTCTTGGTGCCGACGGACCCTGACGCGCATCCCGCCGACCGACACCCACGGACGCGCCGCGGAGTGCTCCGGGTGTGGCTTCCTGATGCGCGATCTCGGAAGCTGCGAGACCCGCGACACGGTGGAGTTTGTGGACCCGGGTGGCAACTGGGAGGGTGTCGTCTGCCCGGCGAGTGGCGCTGACGTGCGACACGCCCGAGTGGGGAGAGGTCATGAGCCGCGGCTATCGCGGAGGCTGTGGCTTTGTCGGGCCGCCTGCGGAAGCGGGTGACCCAGGCTCACATGGGCATTGTGTTGACGATGCGTTCGACCTGCTTGACGTGCTGCCGTTCATGGCGAGCCAGCCACTGCGCATAGAACAGCACGGTCCGCTCGAGGACCTTTCCCGCCCCCGAAACTCGCGCCGCACGTGACCAGCCTTCGGGCGGCAACGGGGAGAGGACCGCCAAGAGATCGGCACGCTGCGTGGCAAAGGAGCGCAACGAGGGCTGGAATTCCAGTTCGAGATAGCCCGTCTTCTTGATCCAGGTGCGGGGATTGACAGCCCGCAGCGTCGGCGTGTCCTCGGCGATCATCGCCATGATGCAGTTGCCCCAGACGTCAGCACACGCACGCAGATGGGCAAGCACATCGTTTGCGGACCACCCATCGTGGTTGGGCCTCGTATGCAATTGAGCTGGTGCCAGATCGGCGGTAAGCGCAGCGATGCGCGGCGGCGTTTCTGCAAGCAGGGTCAGAACCTGCTCAATCGTGAGTGATCGGCTTCGCACGTGACGTGATCCTTTCGCACAGACCAAGAGACGCGCGTTGACCTCCACCTTGTCATGCGAGGCTCGGGCGCGCCAATTTTCTTCTTTTCTCACAGCTTAGCACAAAAAGCAGCTTAGCACAAAAAGCGGTGAGAAGATGTCCTACTATCGAATAGCGAGAAATGCTCAGGCAGTGAAGATCAATTGGGGCCGTCCGCATCGCTCAAGGCATCACGCAGCGAGTCCCAACGTTCAGCAGGAAAGCCACGCGCGTGGGGTGAACGACAGTGGTTGAGGAGCCGATTCACGCCAAGAACAACCTCGTTGCGCAACCCGTGGGACCATCTACGACAGAGAATAGGGAACCAAAGTACGCCACCAAATTTTCACATTTACACCCCATCCTCAATAGACAAACTCATCAGGTTGGGGTGCAGAAATCTGCTCTAATATTGTGCGTTGCTCATACATACGCTTGCGTTGGAGCAAGGCCTGTTGCTCCACGCTGAGCAAAAGGATCTCACGAATGCGCTCAACCAGCTTACTTGGTTGCGTGGGCTTGGTCATATATTCCAGGGCACCTTCTTCGAAGCCATGCACCTGTTCTGGTAACTGTACGAGGGCCGTCAAGACAAGCACAGGAATTGGGGGTGTTCGGGGGTTCGCTCGTAACCAGTGTAATACCTCCCACCCATCCACCGGCCGCATCATAATATCCAAAACGATCAGGTGAGGCCCAAACTCTGGAATGACTCGTATCGCCTCCCGACCATCCAGGACTCCACAAACCTCAAACCCTGAGTGCTTTAGAAAGAGACACAATACTTGCTGAATATCATCATCATCCTCAACCACAAGAATCCTTGATTTGTCTTCAGTGCCATGCATAAACTTCACCTCACGAACCCCCCATGGATGGGGTAGGGTAGGCGGCCAGCGCGTTACTGTTTTGTTCCTCTGACATACCAAAACCCTTTCTGGTAGTTTCATCGGACAGTACGTTTCCAACCGCCCCCCTCCGAACCGTGCTTGCACCTTTTAGCGCACACGGCTCTCCAGTCTTACAGTGTCCTTTCACTACTCCGCCTACGACTTGCCACGGGTTCCCCATGCATGAAGCCGGTTTGCGTCTCGATCCTTCGCATTGGGCGTCCGTACGTGATGTCTTCATGGCATGTCTTGCAGACGACCAGCGTTTTGCGCTGGCGGGCGGCCATCAGCACCATCCATCGGGGCCGAGGCTTTCTGCCTTTTGGATGGAGGTCTCTTAGCGCTCGGACATGGTGCACCTGGCATTTTTCGTGTGAGCCACAGTACTCACACGTATCTGCCAGGAGTCTTTCCTCTAGCTCTGATCGAGTGCTCCATATGCGTTCCGGCTGGTCGTTTAGGACTGCCTTCGTATTCCACTTCAAAGGGATACCTCCCCATTGCGCAATCAGTGGCTTCCTTCCTTCTCGTTCGATGGTGACTTGTAAGCCTTTGTAGGGCTTATTTTCCACCATGATCGTGGCCTTATACCTTCGATAGACTTGCGGTAGGGGGATTTGCTCCTTGGCTGCAAGGGTTTTCGTTAGTGATCTCTCCATGTCCCATCTCAACTGTTTTAAGGCACGGAGATTATGTGCCAGTCGGTAGTATTCCACCAGACCACGGTATTCCGCCTGATAGGTACTGATGATACTGAACGTACTATCTTTTAACATCTCAGGGCGGTGAATCGGTTTTCCCTCTTCCATGTAATCCTGACATTTTTCTCGAATTACGTCTTTAGGTACGTGAAATCCTATCCTTCCATTGACGCTTCGTCTGCCCTTGGCCTGCTTTCCGTCGTTTTGTATGGTATGGATTTCATATCCAAGAAATCTTGCTGACTCTGTTCTTGCATGGGTGATCAGGGTCTTTGCTTGTGAGAGTTCCAACTTGAGGGTATCGCGTAGGAACGCTTCTAGCTTTTGCTTGATTTCTTCGGCTTCCTCTTTCGGGCCGATAAACCCTAAGAGGAAGTCGTCGGCATATCGGGCGTACTTCAGACGCCGATAATCAGGGTCATTGGGGTCAAGGGAGGGCAGTTGTTGTTGTAGCTGCCGAAGCAGTTTGGCTTCTTCTATCCTTCCCTCTTTTCTGGCGCGAGAGGCTTTTCGGTATACCTCTTGGTATGCCGCGTTCTGTCTTCGTGCTTCCCCTTTGGTGTGTGCTGGAATGAGTTCCTGCTCAACGTACTTATCTAACTTGTCGAGGTAGACATTCGCTAGAAGTGGGCTTAACACGCCACCTTGCGGTGTTCCGCTTAGCGTTGCGTGGTATTTCCAATCTTCCAGGTAGCCTGCCTCCAATAGTTCACTGATGAGTTGGCTAAACTTCTCATCGTGGATTTTCTCCCTCAGTATCGTCAACAGAACTTGGTGATCAAGTTTGTCGAAACATTTTGAGATATCTCCCTCGATGAACCATGCCGTTCCATCCCACTTCTTGATCTTCCGTAGGGCGGTATGACATCCGCGCTCCGGTCTGAAACCGTGTGAGTGATCACTGAACTGAGGTTCGTAGTAAGCATTGAGTAGAAGTCGTATGACTTCCTGCACCAGCTTACTTGACCAATCCGGTAGTCCGAGCGGACGTAGTTTCCCGTTTTTCTTTGGGATAGACACCCGCCTGGCTGGTTTCCATCGAAACATCTCCTCTCGCAAGGCGCGGATGATCGTCTCGATTTTGTCCAGGGACATCCCTTCTACGGTCTCTTCTGTTGCGCCTTCTGTCATGGCGCCTTTATTCCGGTAAATCTTTCCGTAGGCCGTCAGGTACAGACTAGGATTGTACATGAGCCGGTGTACCCGTTCCAGAGGCAATCCTTTTATGCCTCTTTCGTGAATGAGTCCCAGGATAGTGTTTGTTTCCCGCATCCCGCGGCCTCCTTTCTATTCCTTGCCTCTCTGTAATACATCTACCTTCCTTCCCCCTGTACCTGGCTTTCCCAGGCTCCCTGATAGAGCGTGACTCCTATGAGTACTACGAAGGCTCCGTGACCTTGGGCCTTACGGCCTGTAGGCCATCCCGAATTCCGGTCAAGTCGAACGTTTAGCGCACTTAGGGCCTGCTTGTCCTCAAACCTCTTCATTAGAGGCCACTCACCGCAGGGAGCGTTTCGCTAACAGGGATCCAGTTAGCGTATTATCACAGTCTCGATCACACTGTGCTTTACGGTGTCACCGGTTACATGTAGGCTACGGTGGATGAGTCAATGCATCGTGTCGGACATAGGCTCGGCTTTCGCTTTGCCACAGGTTCAGCCTCAAGCTTCTCCATATGCGCAGGGCTGGCGGGTACCACTACGCTACCTACCTTCACGTTTCCCCGCTTCTGGTCATGCTACCGTCCCCTGGATAGTTTCCTATCCAAAGTAAGACCCTTTGCCCTGAAAGGTCATTTGCTCCCAACCTTTCCCTGCTTTGCAGGAATTTAACTTGCCGTTAGACGGCGCACATCCCTACAACTTCTTCTTCAGCGGAAAACGCACTTCTGCACAGGTATGAAAGTCACCTTGATCAATGCGCCGCAGTACAAACTGACCTCCTAGATCACCTATAAGATTTCTGATGAGCGATAGACCCAGGCCTTCGCTCCCTTCTTCCTCTAAAACTTCTGTGAATGGCGGCCCACCTCCTGTATCGAGAACTTCGACGATAACCATTCCGTCCTCTTCACACCCACGAATAGTCACCGCTCCAAATGCCTGTCCCGCTATCCCATGCTTGATAGCGTTGGAGACCATTTCATTGAGCACCAAGGCCAAAATCGCCACAGCCCGTGAAGGGATGACGATAGGACATGGTTCTACCTTAAATTCGATCTGCATTTCCGGCGGTCGCAGGTTCGCATTTGCGACCCCTACGATCTTGCGAGCAATATCATCCACTCGTGCCTCACTGACATCCTCATGGGAGAGCAGGTCATGGGTAGCCGCTAACCCTTGCACCCGGTTGACACTCTCCGCCAGGATATGGCGAACTTCAGCCGATTTTGTGCGCCGTTGCTGCAAAGAGAGGATGCTCGCAACGGTGGCAAGGTTGTTCTTCACACGGTGATGCAGTTCCCGGAGTAAGATGGACTTAAGCTCCAGGCCCCGCCGTGTCTCTTCATACAACCGCGCATTTTCAATAGCGATAGCTGCTTCGTTGGCAAAAGTGATCACCAGTTGCTTCTGCTCTTCACTGAGCATATGGCGATGACTACTATAGATACAAATACAGCCAAGTATTTTCTGTTTGACTTCGAGCGGAACACATAAGACAGAATGAATTTCCGCTGAGACAAAAGGATCACCCCGCAGGAAACAGTGTTTATCGTTCTGGCAACAATCGACAGCCATAGCGGGTTGCCCACTTTCGACACTACGGCCAGCGCAGCACTGACCTACACGCAGGAAACTCCGTTGTAGATTGGTGCTGCTAAGCCCATAGTGGGCCAGGACATGAAGTTGCTGTTTATCAGGGTCCAGCTCAAAGATGCAAGAGCGCTCCGCGCCACTGAGGTGAACAGCCTGAGTGGTGATGATCTGCAGGACCTCGTCCAGATTCAAAGTAGAGGCAGTGATAGAGGTGACCCGGTGGATGGTGGCAAGTTCGTGAACCTTGCGTCGCAGTTGCTCATCAGTCTGCTCGTAGAGCCGCCCATTCTCGATGTTGATAGCAAGGATACCCGCCACGACTTCAACGAAGTTCATCTCTTCGGCAGTGAAATCGCGGAAGTCTGAACTAAGCACGCTGATGACACCGATTAATCGTACTGGATCACCAAAGAAAATGATAGGAACCGCCATCAGGCCACGATATGCTGGATTATAGGCATGGGCTTCCATCACAAACTCAGACGAGGTCGAGACATCCTTGACGAGTAAGGGGTGACCTTTATCGGCTACCCAGCCGCTATATCCTTTACCTATACGCAAGGTAAAGTGCATACCACCCAGGGGGCTGGGACCATTAGTAGCACGCAAAGTGAGGAGACGCTGCAGCTCATCATAGAACAAGATGGTACAGAGATCGGTTTTCAGTTCCTCCGCAACAGCTATGGCGGTGAACTCGAGCGTTTGATCCAGGTCGGTAGTTGAGTTACTGATACCATTGATGCGCTGTAAGGCCAGGAAGCGTTGCTCTAGCAACTCAGACATCTTTCGCCCATGCTGCGCGACCTGGTCCATGACACTCTGGTACCCCCGTGTGAGGGCAAGCACGAAGGCAGAATGCAGTTGATACAGGTGGGATGTGGCTGCTGCAAGCAGTTGCGGCTGCTCGCTGAAGATTTCGGAAAGTTCGCGGACAAGTGCATCAATATACTGTTGTAACCCTAGCAGCCGTGCGGGGAGCGCACCACCTTGTTCGGCTAACCAACGACCAGACTCTTCAAAACGTGCAAGGGCGACAGTGTGAAGCGGGTCATAGTCCTCCTGCCCATCTTTGTGCAACAAGGCATGGAGAAGTAACCAGACATCGCTCCCTTCTTCTGGCCCGTAGCGCTCACCTGATACTTGTTGTAAACAGACACGCAGACGAGCAGCATGCTGAGCCAGCACCTGCTCCACTTCTCTGCTTCTCCCATATGCCACGTCTTTTACACCGCTCTCACTACTCACGAATTATTCCCCATTTGCGACCGCACGCCACACAGTGACACATCAATTCTTCAGCATCTGTCCATGTATGAACGTATTGTAGTTCTGCTTTAGCGTCCTGTCAAGTGAGCTAACGTCTGACATCCACTCATAACTGGCCGCCTTGAAATGCGAGCTTCCAACGCCGCTCGGTCGCGGCTACGCTTCGCGTCAGGAAGCTCGAAAGGCAGCCTACGGCGGCGAAGAAAGAAAAAAGGATTTTCGGAGAATTACCTGCCCCCCAGGCAGGGTGCCCCCGTGCCCCCGGCAGAGGGCCGCGGCCCTCTGCACTCCTGCTTAGGGGGCGAGCCTTGTGGTCGCCTGAAGTAGCCCATTCAGGAAACCATCATTTACTCTCAGCACAATTGTACGTTATGAATAACGACGACACAGAAACCCATGAACATAAATGAGACGAAGCATCAGGAGGAGCTTATCATGAAATGCACCAACTGCGGATTACCACTATCTCCGGCACGTACAAGCACCATCTGCCTGCGTTGTGGCACACCAATAGCGGGAGCAGGTCGACAGAAGACCGCTTCCATGACTCCTCCGCAACAGCAGTATAAACAGGCATGGGGAAACGACTTCCCGGTGAGTGGAAATGGCTCTTTTGCTGGCCCAACCACTTCTCAGGCTGATTCCTGGGAAGAACCAGCACCAGTTCAACGAATATCATCACCCGCATTTGCCGCCCAGACGTGGGTACAGACAACTTCTACTCCACCGCCAACCTCTCCGACACCACCACCAGGTCAACTCTGGCTTCCAGAAGTCCAACCACAACCTGCATGGGCCTCAACTCCTCCCGCAGGTACCCAGGCATGGACCAGGCCCTCTGAACGATCACGGCTACGACGCAATACCAACTTCGGTTTCATGGTTGCCGGACTCTGCGTCATCACAGGGGGGCTGATCCTCATCTTCGTCTATTTCATGGCAACGAGTCTACAAAACACCCCGGACACTACGAACACCGGTGCAGCTGGTACTCCAAGAGCGGCAGCGACAAACTCTGCTGCCCTCTCACCTACTGCTGTGCTCTCACCAACGCCAACTCCCTTCCCTGGACAGCAATACATCGATAACGCCCAAACAGCGAGTGCAGTAGACACGAAAAGTGGTACACCAACACAACCTGCCACCACATTCAAAGTGAAGCAGAAAATCTATGTCACCTTTCAGGTTCATCCAACCGGACAGGGAGGTGCTGTTTGCTTACTCTGGTACTTGAATGAGAAGAATATTACCCACTATGAATTTCCAGTAGGAGCCAGCAGCACAGGTGCCTACTCCTACGCCACTTACGGCACGGCAGGTCCGAGCTACGTTGAGATCTACTGGGCAAGTTCAACCCAGTGTACAGATAAGATTCTGGCGCAACGTGTCAATTTCACGGTGACTAACTAACAATTAAGGAGCAGTTACGTCTCGATGAGCAAGCGCCTTAGCACCTTGCCGACAAAATTTTTCGGAAGCTCTGAGCGAAATTCTATCTGTTTTGGCACCTTGTAAGCATCCAATCGCTCACGACAGAGAGCAAGCAGTTCATCGGCAGTCGCATGTTCACCACGTTTGAGTACAACCACAGCCTTGATGAACGGGGAAGCCGGTTCGCTATTGCCGCTGTCTCCATTGCTGGCAGCACCATTCTCCGCACGCCAGGGAGCACTCACAACGGCGGCCTCTAACACCTTGGGATGCTCATACAAAACTTCCTCGACATCGCGTGGATAGATATTGTAGAGACCCGACAGAATAAGGTCCTTCTTGCGGTCTACGATTGTGAAGAAGCCATCTTCATCCATCCGGGCAAGGTCACCTGTGTGCAACCAGCCATCTCTAAGCGTCTGGGCAGTCTCTTCGGGCATCTTCCAATAGCCCTGCATGACCTGCGGCCCACGTATGAGTAGCTCGCCGATTTCACCGGCAGGGAGCGACTGACCCGTCTCGATATCAGCAATGCGGGCAGTGGTACCCGGTAATGGTATACCAATACTGCCCACACGCCGCTCCCCTTTGAGAGGGTTGCAGTGCGTGACGGGCGAGGCTTCCGTTAAGCCATAGCCTTCAACCAGGCGGCCACGAGTCAGCTTCTCAAAGGCTTCCTGCACCTCAACAGCCAGGGGAGCGGAACCACTGATACAAATCCGGATAGCCGACACTCCATAACTGCGCACTCTCGGATAGTTAGCGATTGCTAGATAAAGGGCGGGAACCCCTGGAAAAATGCTCGGACGATGTTGTTTAATCGCCTCCAGTACCTGGTCAGTACGGGTAGTGGGCAGCAATACCATCGAGCCTGCAATCCCCATGGACATGTTCATACAACTGGTGACGCCATACGAATGAGAGAGAGGCAGCGTACATAAAATGACTTCACGGCCACGCCTGGCATCGGACATCCAATGACGAATCTGGATGATATTGACGAGGAGGTTTCGATGCGAGAGCATCACCCCCTTGGGAGCATCGGTCGTACCAGAGGTATACTGGATCAAGGCAAGATCATCAGCAGTCGTTTCACTCTCCAATGGTGTGGTTGGTTGGCTGAGCAGAAGCTGTTGGAATGAGGAACTGCGCATAGTTTCTAGCGTATTGCCTTTCGCTGCTGGGGCAGTTGTACTGCTTGCAGCCCCATCCCCTGCACCTCGGCGGTGTGGCTCGCTGCCTTCTATCATGCTGGCAATCAGCAGACGCTGGCGAATGGGAAGATATTCACGGACATCGGTATAGATGATCTGGCTGATACTCGTATCGGCACATGCCTGTGCAATCATATTCCGGTAGGAGGCCAGAGTGAGCAAGACCTGGGCCTCGCAATCATGAAGTTGCTGATGAATCTCCTCCTCATTAGAAAGCGGACTCCCAAGAACTACGGTTGCACCAGCCTTGAGAGTGCCATAAAAGGCGATAACAAATTGTGGGATATTGGGGAGGAGGACGACGACACGATCTCCCTTTTTGATACCAAGTTTTCGCAAGGCATGAGCAAAACGATTGGTGAGATGATCCAGCTCGCGATAGCTGATCTTCTGTCCAAAGAAGATCAGGGCCGGGCGATTCCGGAAAGAGCGAGCAGCATTGCTGAGCAGATCATGGAGTGATTGCTTTGGGAGAGGAACATCTTCTAGAACATCATCGTCATAGTGTTGGAGCCACGGCATCTCGACCAGGCGTTGGGCTGAGTGCGCGTTTTTATGCGCGAGAAACTGGGCACTTCTGGCAGCCCCCAGACCTTTGGATTCGACGAAGCGGCGGATAGCGCGAGTGACCGCATCGGGGCGCTCAAGCTGGACGAGGTGAGCTGAAACAGGGATAACGACTTTCTGCGCATGGGCGATCAGACGGGGAACATCTTCATAATGTTCGCGCTGGAAGAGATTATCGCGTTGTCCAAGAATGGTGAGAGTAGGAACCTGGATCTGCTGCATACGCTCATTACCACGCCAGGAGATCAAGGCATCTTCAAACAGGCGCTTGAGGGTTCTTTGTGGAGCAAACAATGCGATTTTTAATTTTCTCGCAGCAAAACTAAAGAAAGGGTCGGGCACGCTCATTATTAAACGACTCAGGAATGGGCTGATGATGAAGCGCGTTGGTACGCCGATCAAGACAAGCCCACTCAGGTTCTCCGGGTGTCGTAAAACATATTCAGTTGCAACTGCTCCACCGAAGGAGTGTGAGACGAGGGAAAATGGTTTTTCGACATTGCAGGTATCAATCACCAGCTCCAGGTCATCAACGAGGCTCTCCACACTATAGGAACGCCCTTCAAGATCATCGCTCAGCCCATGACCATACATATCATAGGCAACGACACGCATATGCTGTCCCGGTGTCGATCCCTGGCTGAAGGAGCGCAACTGGTTGACCCATTGCAGGCAGTTCCCACCATATCCATGCACAAAGACAAGGGTATGTGTGGCTCCTTCAGGCTCTATATCGATGACGCTGATTCTTCGTGGAGCCTGCCCCTTCCGCACAGGCGGGGCATAAATAGTTCGCCGGTACATTTCGACATCTAATGGCATAGATTACCACCCTTCCTGCTGAGGTTCCCGTCTACCCACGAACAAACGCCAGCGCCGCCTCCACATTTTTGCGTTCTGTGTCAGTTAGCGGCTGCAAGGGTGAACGTGGACGACCACCATAGCCAGCAGTAATCTCAAGCGCTGCTTTGAGACCTGGAACACTATACGTAGCCGTTACGGCTGTGTTCGCAGGAATAAGACGGGCCTGTAAGAGACGAGCTTCTTCCCACTCCCCTGCTTCATAAAGTTCCTGCACAAGACACACCTCTCGTGGAAAGATATTGGCTAACGCGGCAATTGCCCCCACAGCACCAACGACAAGGGCAGGAAGCAGATATCCCGCACTCCCTGCGAGGGTCGAAAAATTAGAAGGAGCACGAGCGACAATTTGCGCCAGCTTTGCAATGTTCCCCGCACTGTCTTTTACACCAATGATGTTCGGATGCTCAGCCAGCGTACAAATGATGTCAGCATCGAGGTCGAGGCCAGCGGCGCTCCCTGGCATGTTATAGATCACAACGGGAAGCGGGCTACTATCGGCAATCGCTCGATAGTGGGCAAGCAATGCAGTTGTATTCATGCGGCTTTTGAAATAGAAGGGAGGCAAGACAAGGGCCACATCGGCACCAGCCTGTGCGGCCCGGTGACAATTCGCAATAGTCGCTCGTGTCGATTGCTCACCACAACCAGCAAGAATTTGTGCATCGCGACCAGCCACCTCACGGGCTGCCTCAATTACCTGCACACGCTCATTACTGGATAGGTGAACTGCCTCACCATTCGTCCCCATGACGACATAGCCTGCAATACCACTTCCCTCTAAACGACGTATATGCTGCTGTAAAGTATCCAGATCAAGTTCATCGTCTGCATCAAAAAACGTGGGAAGTGGGGGATAAATACCTTTGATACGAAGCTTTTCACTGCTTTCTGGCATGGATGCTATCTCCTTCTCACTGCTGCGCTTCAAAGTGCATCATCATCCCACCTTTTGGGGAAAGGAGAAAAAGCGGGTCCCCAATTACCTGTCCCCCGGACAGGATTCCCCGCGCCCCGGCAGGGGGCTTTGCCCCCTGCACCCCATTCCCAATTCGCTCTCTTGATTGTGCACTAGGGAGAATTATAGCACACGCTCTACTTGACCACTGATATCAGCATAACCCCCAGCAGCAACATAACAACTACCAGGACGCTTATCCACACTACTTGCATGATGGCAGCACGCCGGGCAACCTTCACCCGCAATGCGGCTACTCGCTCATCCTCTGCGGGACACCAGGCGGAGACACTACAATAGGGACAAAGGGGAAAGAGTTCATAGGGTGGGCAGAGTGTATCATCACCATACCTGTATGAGCCAATCTCATAACGGATCTGTTCGCTCTCGAAGACAGCCCTGCAATGAGTACAGCGCAAGAGGAGATACTCATTCCAATCACTCGCTTGACAGGCCGGGCAGACTTCGTTGTGAGTTGTCGCTTCACCAAAGGAGCTTCGAAGAGGAGTTGAGAACCAGCGATGGTGACAACGGTGACAATAGTGAGGATAACGCTTCTGTGTCCCAGATTCAGAGGACTCAACGTACAATGAACTCAACGGGCCAGCTGTTTCGGCTGTATCGAGTATAACTCCACGCAGCATTCCCTCTCTCAGTAAGGTTTCTGCTCCATCACGGGAAAGATTGTAAGTAATGCTGCCTAAACGCACCTGTACCGTTGTCGGAGTATGATTGCTCATCGCAGCGTTACTCGCACGAGTAGCAGCAGCGAGGTCGGGGAAGTCATAGTATCGCTGACGATCCCGACGCGCCCCAGGTGAAACTTCTGCATCCTTGTGAAGCCGAGTTGGACCACTTCTGGTGGGCGGTCGGTTAGTCGTTGTTCTTCCTGGATACAGATTCACGCGCCGCGCAGAAGGATCGAGCATATGCTCCGAGCGCAGTGCATCATACTCTTTGCGTTCCTCCGCATCACTCAATGTATGGTAGGCCAGCAATAAAATGCGCATTCGTTCATTAGCATCCAGCCCTTTATACACGTCTGGATGGTATTGTAAGGCAAGCTGTTTAAACGCCGCCCGAATCTCGTCAGTAGATGCGTGTGTGTCTACACCTAAGACCGTATAATAGTCAATGAATGAATCCATATTTTCAAGCCGAGAACAAGAAATGAAAGGCAGAGAAAGACGTATAATAGACGTATACAGTATATAACACTTAGACGTATCTACGTATAAGGAGACAAAAAGTTTGAGGTTACGGTGTTTACTTCCGTCTTAGGGGCCAGAGGCGACATTCCAAAGACCGGATTCACCAGTGAAATGCCCACTCTGGTCAAGCACTTTAAAGGTTCCCACCATATCCCCACCTATCTTTATCGTCCCTTCAAAAGCAAGGGTCATGGATCCTGAGTAGATCGTCATCGTGAACTGAATATGTCCAGAAGGAGTGACAGTCCCTTTAAAAGGACCAACCAAACCAAGCCCCTGGAAGGAGCCACGAATGTTTCCCTGGCTTTGTTGAATATTTGTCAGGAACATACTTGTTTTTGTGTTCGTTAATAGGTCGCTAATGGTACCAGCGTACGATGCAGCTAGAGTTGGATAAATGGATGACCCCGGAGTAAGTGTGGAAGTCGAAGAGGCGGGAGATGTCACCAAGGATTGAGGTGTGGTTGTAGCGAGAGATGGAGTGCTCACGCGTGCAGAAGGAGGATGGGAATTTCTGGCGAGAGAAGTCAAGAAACCCGTCCCAATTACTAAGGCAATGAGGATCGCAAGTATGATGGACAGGAGTGTATTACCTTTTCTCAAACGAGGAGCATGAGACTGATTTTGTGGGGAAGCAGTTGTCATGCTTTCAATGTTTGGGTCAGGCAGAGTCAGAGGTTGAGGTGTGGCGACTGAGGTGACACGAGGTATCCGCACCGGCTGCTGTGTCGGAAGAACTGTCAACTCCTGCCAGAACGCCTCGACCGTCTCGAAGCGACCGTCACTGCTGATGGACATCGCACGCTCAATCGCCTGAGCTACAGCCCACGGTACTTCTGGTGCGATCAGGTTTGCCAGCTCGAGCGGATCAAACCCTTTGCTTCCTGCGGCTCGGGCGATGGCATCGGGAGGAATGGTGCCGGTGAGCAACGTGTAGAGCGCCGCCCCCAGTCCATAGATATCCGTCCGCGGGTTGGTCCCGCTCCCGTATTGCTCCAGCGCGGCGTAGCCAGGTGAACCATGGCGAATGACGCTCGTAGTGGCATCCGCCACATATTCCTTAGCGGAGCCAAAATCAACCAGGACCGCTTCTTCAGCCCCTACCGGCACGATGATGTTGGCTGGTTTGATATCTCGATGCACGATCGGCGGGTCTTGACGATGCAGATAGATGAGCGCATCGACGACCGGAGCCATCAGCGCCAGGACTAAGGGCAGCGAAAAACGCTGTTCTGGTTGCTCTTGGCGCAAGGCTTCCAGGTCCCGTCCCTGAATGTAATCCATGAGGATGTACACCCGCTTGAGTTCGGCGCGTTCGAACACGCGGTAGACGCGGGGCAATGCCCGGTGATCGAGCCGTTTGAGGACCTCCCCTTCAAAGAGGAAGCGTTCACGATCTCGCTTGTTCGGATCGACCACCTCTTTGAGGGCAAACAGGCACTGCTTGACGCGCCGGTCTCTGACCAGGTAGACAGCACCAAATCCTCCCTTGCCAAGCAGACCTTCGATGACGTAGCGCTCTCCAGAGCCGCCTCGTACGGTGGTTCCAAGCGCGAGTGTCAGCTGTTCTTGTCGCACACTTCACCTCAGAAACGGGTACTTAGCATGAGCAACGAGAGAAGTACCCCTACACACAGCAGAAGGAGAAGGGTAGGGGTAAGGCTCCAGATATGAAATAAGAAAGCCATTCCAAGTGCTACGGTGACAAGTAGTACAAGGAAGACGGGTAAGAGTGCCCCACCTTTCCTGGAACGCAGGGCACCTCGCCGATTTTGCAAGAATGCAGGTACCGTGCGTTCAATGTCCTGCTCAGGCACAGTCAGAGGTTGAGGTGCGCCTGCTGACGTGACACGAGGTATCTGTACTGGCTGCTGTGTCGGAAGAACCGTCACCTCCCGCCAGAACGCCTCGACCGTCTCGAAGCGATCATCACTGCTGATAGCCAGAGCACGCTCAATCGCCACGGCCACAGGTGTTGGTACTGTCGGTGCTAGCAGATTTGTCGGTTTGAGAGGATCGATTCCGTTGCTCTTGCTCCTCGCGACGCGGATGATGGCATCGGGAGGAATGGTGCCGGTGAGCAACGTGTAGAGCGTTGCCCCCAGTCCATAGATATCCGTCCGCGGATTGGTCCCGCCTCCGTATTGTTCCAGTGCGGCGTAGCCAGAGGTATTGTGACGGATGACAGTCGTGAAGGCATCCGCCACATATTCCTTGGCGGAGCCAAAATCAACCAGGACCGCTTCTTCAGCCCCTACCGGCACGATGATGTTGGCCGGTTTGATATCTCGGTGCACGATCGGCGGGTCTTGACGATGCAGATAGATGAGCGCATCGACGACCGGAGCCATCAGCGCCAGGACTAAGGGCAGCGAAAAATGCTGTTCTGATTGCTCTTTGCGCAAGGCTTCCAGGTCCCGTCCCCGAATGTAATCCATCAGGATGTACACCCGCTTGAGTTCGGCGCGTTCGAACACGCGGTAGACGCGGGGCAATGCCCGGTGATCGAGCCGTTTGAGGACCTCCCCTTCAAAGAGGAAGCGTTCACGATCTCGCTTATTCGGATTGACCACCTCTTTGAGGGCAAACAGCTGCTGCTTGACGCGCCGATCTCTGACCAGGTAGACGGCACCAAATCCTCCCTTACCAAGCAGACCTTCGATGACGTAGCGCTCTCCAGAGCCCCCTCGTACGGTTATTCCCTTGGGAAGTAGTATGTGTTCTTGCTGCACGTTGTCTCCCATGAAACCTACAAGTTTACTTGCTATCATTATAAATGAGTATAAGCTATTGAACAAGTCCAAGATGTCTAATTGTCTAAAGCTTAGGGCTTTTCGAACCGCGGGGGCAAAAGTCGCGTACCGTAAACACGTGTTCGAAGATGCCTATCACGCTCAATCGGACGCGAGTATTGCCCCCGCGGTCCAAAAAGTCAGGCTGGTCTACCGCCAGTTCCTGCATTGCCTCCACTATCCTCCTCTCGTGTTGTCACAGCGCATCACTTTTCTATGACCCCCATCGATTGAAGAGCGTTGAGGACCCCCTCCACCACCTCGTGAGGTTGAGACAACATCGCTGCGATTCTCTGAATGCTCCTGACGCCATCCACTAAAGCGAAGACCTGTCTCTGTTTTCGAGACCACGACAGCATCACCGCCTCTTCACCCTGTCCAGTTCGTTGTGGGATCAGCAACCCGAGTGATCTCACTCGCTGCACATGGAGTGCCAAAGGGGCTGCGAACGGTTGCGAGCTTTGAAAAGGCCCTTCCAGGCTCCAAGAGAGTGATCCGGCACTTGCCAACCAGGCCATCGCTTCTGAACCACTAAGCAGCACCCGGCCATTCCCCTTACTTCGCACGTCGCACGTCATAACACCGCCTTTGGCAAGGAGAAGATACGCATGCCACAGTTCTCCGTTCCCGGCGTCCTCTGCTGGTTCGAGATGGAGTATGCCACTTTGTCCTATCAGCAACTGGAAGAGGCTTTCAAGATCATGAGCGTACACATACTGTCCTTTCAAGCACGTTCGCCGTTGGTTCCATAAGACACAACTTGCCTGCGCGGAAGGAGGCGCATAACAGTGAGCAAGGTTATCCCCAAGGTGGTTGGCCATACTGACAACAACACCTGTTATTACAGATGATGCAGTGCTGCCGAGAATGCAACCTGATAGAACTGTTGAGCACTGAATCGCTAAAACTAGAGGATTTCTTGCCGTTCTAGCAAAGCGATCTTATCGTGCGCAGCGTCTGACAGCGCGTTCCTCACGTTTCGATAAAGGTTCTTTTGAGCTTCCCGACTTTCTCTCTGCCCCGCGCGTTCCAGGAGCAAATAATTCGCCCTTTACACAAGATAGTATAGACAGTCGTCGATAGAGATGTCCTTTCTCACTGTATGAAATAGTACTTTGGTACCATGGAAAAATATAAATAATTGACTCAAGCACAATACTTGCTTGCGTATGCATAGGTGAGGAGAGCCTGTCTGGCAAGTCCAGGCGAACTAAACTTTTAATGAGGGAGACTCGATTTTTTCTTCAAGTTACCCAAGACGAGGAGGAACGTTGTCTAAAGTGGATGGTAGTTTTTATATAGATATATATGAATGTTTGTTTCTATTTGTGAAGGAGATGCAGAAATGCAGCTGAAATCTTCTCTCGCCCTTCTGGTGCATCGTGTGTCCTTGCTCCTGGCGCTTGGTCTCTTTGCTCTTCTTATCCTCCTCGGTACACAGGCAAGCCACACCACGGCCCAGAGTTCATCGTTCGTGCGCGTGATTCATGCCTCACCCTTTGTTGGAACCGCCGATGTCTTTGTGGATGGGACAAAGTTGCTGAGTAGTTTCGCGTTTGGGTCGGTCACGGACTATGCAGCAGTACCGGCAGGTCCACATAAGGTCCAGATTGCTCTCGTCGGGAAAGGCATAGATGCAGCAGCCTTGACGCAGACCTTAGTGGTCCAGCCGGGTTTTGCCTACACTGTAGCGGCAATCGGTACGCAGCCAACAAACTTGTCGCTGGAAGTCTTTGTGGACAATAACCTCATTACTCCTGGCATGGCAAAGCTACGGGTGTATCATCTTTCGCCCGATGTCGGTCCGGTCGATGTGGCTGCTGGAAGTAAGACCATTCTTTGGGGAATCACCTATCAGAAAGCAAGTGGGTATCTCGCGGTTCCTGTCGGTGCGTATATGTTCGATGTTGATGCCACGAGCGTCAACACCACCCTTTCAATTTCAGCAACCCTCAAGGCGAATACAGTGACCAGTATCTTTACCGTTGGTATGTTCAATGGGAACCCGAAGCTTGTGCTAGTATCCGCACAAGTGAGTGGTTTGCCGGGCTTGCCTGGAACTGGGAGCGATCCAAACGCACCCTCACCTGACTCGCCGTTCCTGTCTCCCTGGTTTCTACTTCTCGCTGCTTTGGAGGTGGTACTGATCGGTACGAGCGTGATAACCCGTCGGTTGGCAGGTGTTCGCTAGAAGACCGCTGTTCGCTTGAACAAAAGGAGCACAGCCTGTGGAGAGGCGACTGGATGGAAAGAAGACAACCACCCGGTTCTCTCTTCCACTGCTATGTTTTTGAGAGAGGATACCCCTATGTCTGTGGTTCGACGATCATGGTGGCTTCTTGTTCTGACCCTGGCTCTTGGCCTGGGCGGATGTGGCCTTTCACCCGCCTCTCAGCCTACGATGCAATCCCTCTCCTCTCCGAACACCGAAAGTACCCCTGTTGCAGTGACCCCGACGGTTCTTCCGAAAGCAACCTCGGATGCGGCGGTCTATCCAACACGCTTACTCATTCCTGCCATCGGGGTCAACGCCTTGATTGAGTCGGTGGGAATTCTGCCTGGTGGAGATTTGGCAACGCCAACGAAGAGCCCTTGGCAGAATGTCGGCTGGTATAAGGTAGGTCCACGTCCGGGTGAGCGAGGGAGTGCCGTCATTGATGGACATCTTGATCGTCCAGGGGGATATCCAGCCGTATTTTGGCGCTTACGTGATCTGCGCGTCGGCGATGAGGTGTTTGTCAGGAATACGGATGGAACAACACGTCATTTCCAAGTCACGCGCATTGCCCTCTACAAGCCAGAAACAGCGCCCTTTCAGGATATCTTCGGAAATAGAAGCGGGGCCTACCTCAACTTAATTACCTGCGCTGGGGATTGGATCCCCAGTGAGCATCAGACCACCTTACGACTGGTGGTATATACCTCTTTGGAGTAGTACCACCGACATCCCGACCAAGACGTCCACCTGTGCTATGCTGCAGGCAAGGTCTCGCTAGAAAAGGTTGAGGAGGTACTGGAGACGTCGGCTACACCGTTGCGAAGTAGGAACCAGTATAGAGACAGAGTTATAGAGACGTAGAAAAGCCGGGCATCTTGTGCCCGGCTCATTTTTTCATGCACTATCATCTCATCTTCTTTGCTGATAACAGCCTGTGCTAGAATAAGAGTATGAAGAGAGCCTGTTGCAGTGTCTGTTTCAGGAGGAAAATCATGCATGAGCCAACGAGTGACCATCATCACGACCACGAGGAAGATGAGTACAGCCACGACCATGTTCACGGTGAGGAAGATGATGACCACGAGCATGGTGGCCCTGGTCACGAACATGGCAAGATAAATGCCGATCTGTATGGGGACAAGGCAGGATTACGAGCGGTACAACTCTCGACGGCGGGGATGTTTCTTGTCTCTGCTATTCAATTCGCGATTGCCTGGATTGGAGGGAGCGCTGGCCTCTTCGCAGATGCTCTACATAACTTTGGCGATGTCTTGACAACGGTCGCGCTCTGGATCGCTTTCCTGATTGCAAGGCGTGCAGCCAATCAACGCTACACGTATGGATACCACCGTGGCGAAGACCTGGCCGGTATTTTTATCGTCCTGGTAATTATTGCAAGTGCCGTGGCAAGCGCAGTGGAGTCGATACAGAAACTGGCCAGCGGTTCTATTCCGACACAGATCTACTTGAGTATGGCCGCCGCCCTGGTTGGTGTAGCAGGGAACGAGATACTGGCACAATACAAAATCGCTGTAGGCAAACGTATTAATAGCGTGCCGCTCGTTGCCGATGGACAACACTCACGCATCGATGGGCTAACATCACTGGCAGCATTTATAGGCCTGGTTGGAGTGCAATTCCACCTGTACATTGCTGACCCCATCGCCGGACTTGTGATTACTGTAGTTATTCTCACGGTAGTTTACTCAACAGCACGTAGCGTCATACAACGCCTCCTCGATGCTGTTGATCCCCGCATCGTTCCTTCAATTATTACTATTGCCAGCAAGGTTCCAGGGGTTGAGGCCGTCACTGATGTGCGTGCACGCTGGGTCGGTCATACACTGCATGTAGCAATGAACATTGAGGTAGACCCGGAGTTGACGCTGGTAAAAGCCCATGCCATCGCCGAGGAGGTACGTCATCGCCTCTTTCACGGCATCAAAGGTATCTCAGAGGTAATAATCCATACAGACCCTTGCAGCCATAATGGCGACCACCATGAGACTGTAGCACATCATATGCAAGAAGCATGGCGTCCGATTGTACATAGGTAACCATAGCATCCATAAAAGGTGCCACGCTCTACTTCTGTTGCAACGCTTCCAACACAGCCGCAATCTCACGGCGGATGCGGTCGCTATTACTCATTTCGGTATGGACCTTCTCCCAGCCATGCATGATTGTTGTATGATCACGCCCACCTAGCTCTGCTCCGATTTGGAGCAGAGAAGCATCGGTCTCTTCGCGCATCAGATACATCGCAACCTGGCGTGGCCAGACAATCTCGCGGTCGCGCTGTTTGCCCCGCACCGACTGAGGATCGACGTTGTAATAACGGCACACCCCCTCCAATACCTCGGTCACCGTCAAGTTCGAGGCAGGCTTCCTCTCACTATAGATATGTTCAAGAGCCTGGGCTGCCAATGCCACTGTAAGTGGAGCATCATGCAGGGTCGCATAGGCAATTACACGATTAAGTGCCCCTTCGAGTTCACGCACACTGCTACACTCAGGACGCGCCACATATTCGATGACCGAGGCAGGAAGAGCGAAATGCAGGGACTCGGCTTTCGAGCGAAGAATGGCGAGACGATGCTCATACCCCGGTGGCTGGACATCCGCCAGCAGTCCCCACTCAAAGCGCGAACGGAGACGATCCTGCAGACTGTGGATTGATTTGGGTGGACGATCGCTGGTGACCACAATCTGCTTGCTTGCATCATGCAGGGTGTTGAAGGTATGGAAAAACTCTTCCTCCGTCGATTCTTTGCCAGCGATGAACTGGATATCATCAACGAGCAGGAGATCGATCTGGCGGTATTTGTTGCGAAACTCCTCGGTTTTTTGGAAGCGAATAGCGTTGATGATCTCGTTTGTAAACTTTTCAGAGGTTACATAGAGCACATTCAGCCCAGCCGCTTCCCCCCTATGACCGATGGCGTGTAAGAGGTGTGTTTTGCCAAGGCCAACGCCACCGTACAAGAAGAGTGGATTATAGACATGCCCCGGATTCTCTGCTACAGCCAGCGAGGCGGCGTGTGCCAGCTGGTTAGACTTGCCCACAATAAACGAGCTGAAAGTATAGCGGGGATTGAGTAATCCTTCACCATTGAGAGGTGGTACTCCCGCTTGAGTGTATGAGGTAGATAGGCCAGGCACTTGCCGGTGTTCTTGCTTCTCATCGGGAGTATTCTGTTCACCAGAACTCTGTCCAATAGCTGTGTTGTCTTTACGGTGCTCTATGATAGGATGGGTCGGGTGAGCCACTGTTGGAGCCTGGGAAGTCAGTACAATTGGCAAGACTTCCGGATCACGCTTTTCGCGTGACAGTGGCGCAGGACGATTCTTGGGAAGCCGATATGGCCGCTTGCCCGGAGAGAATATCTCTTCCCCTGGCCCATCACCAGCACCATCAGCTGTTTCCCGCCCCACAACAAAACGTACTTCGACCGGACCACCGGTGACTTCTGAGAGAATCGAGCGAATCAAATCGATGAAACGGCCCTCCAGGTGTGCCTTGGCAAAGGTTGTCGGCACACGTACAATGAAGATACCGTCCTGAGAGGAGACTGCGGTCGTTCCCTGAAACCAGGTCGTAAAGACGGCTGGCTGAACTCTTGATTGCAACCGCTCCAGGGTTGTTTGCCAGATCTGTTTCGCGTTCACACGATCTACCTCTCTGGAGATAGCTTGGCCCATCATACGTTTATTACTGAAACAAAGAAATATCCTTTGAGGATAGCGGAGGGTAATCGTAACACTAAACCAAAACGCTGTAAAGCCCTCAATTGGTACCAAAATGAGAGGTAATTCATATGTTTTCCTTTTCCCCAAACGTAATATATTACTAGACGAAAACATAATATCGTGATGGTTATCTCAGTTAGAATAAATCCGTTTATCATAGCCCTGGGAAGGGTAGATGTTGTAAGGAGTTTTCTTATTTATGATTGTACCTCAAACTTTTTCTTTTAGAGCATATTGGCGGCATCTATGGGACTATTTGAGGCGAGGCTTCAAGCTTAGCCTATTATTAATGGTCACAGGCTCTTTCTTGATTTCATGCACGGGTCTGAATTTAGGCGGCTCTTCTTCATCCCCTAGTCCGACTGCTACAGCTTCACATCTCCCACTTGCAAAGCTGCATTGGTGTGGGAAACCTGTAATCATTTTTCGCGATGAAGGGACCATGCCCACCCCCACGCCAACGGCAGGAGGCACCCCCAGTGCCACAGCAACGGCAACAGCAGGAGGTACTCCTACTGGCACGGCAACTCCGACCGTGACGGCGAGTCCGACCGCAACCGGAGTCCCGGCAACAGTCACCCCGACAACCTTGACCGACTGGGCAAAAGTCAAACCAAATCTGGGTTTCACCGTCTTTTTGCCTCCGACCTTGCCGCGTAATAGCTGCCTGGTCAGTGCATCAGGTACCCTGCATGACCCCATCTTCGGGGGCAGTTTCACAATAGGTTACCTGCTGCCTAATCATAGCCCCCTCAGCCTGGCAGAGGCTCCACTCCGTTCGCAGAATCCAGAATTTCAGTGCAGTCCGTCCACCAGCGCAACACCAAGGGCTACTCCCACTACGCAGGGAGGCACACCAGCAGCCACTCTTACGGTTAGCCCAACCCAGGCACCAACTCAGCTCTGCTCTGGTGCACGGGACACTACTAACATTGTCTTTTCAGCACAAGGAAGTTCAGGAAATTTAAAGCAGTTTTTTGATACATTAAAGCCAGACATCGATTGGGTACCTGCTTCATAAAAGTGAAGCTTCACCAACTGCTTCAACTCTGGTATAATGACACCAGTTTTGCGTTCTTAGATATGTACACACTAGATGTGCTAACAACGGGAGGAATTTACTCATGGATAAGTGTCCCTATTGTGGAGCCGAAACACGGCCAGGGGATAATTTTTGTTTGAATTGCGGCAATCGCCTGCTTCCAGCAACTCCCTCGTTCCAGCAGGCGCAGCCGGTTATCGGCGACGCCACCGTTCCCGCTCAGGATGAATGGCCGATGGCGATGCAGCAGCCGGGGAGTGCTGCGCCCTCACCCGCTAGCTGGGGCGAGGTCAATCCCAATGCGCCAACCGTTGCAGCTTCAAACCCAATTTCAGACATGCCCACAATGCGTGGGGATGTTGGCCAGACAGTCAAACCCGCCAAGCCAGCCACAGCCGACAAAATCGAGCAGCCAGCACGTCTTATCCTCCGTGCTGACAATGGCGATGTCCTGCAGGAGTATGTTCTGGAGAACCTTGAAGTTGCCATTGGACGTGCACCCAACAGTGAAGTGCTACTCTCGAAGGATAAACTCACCTCGCGACGGCATGCCACTATCCACTACGAGAATGGCAACTATGTCCTGCGTGACGAACGCAGTGCCAATGGTACTTTTGTCAATGGGCAGCAACTTGAAGAACTCACTCCTTATATTCTCAAGGATGGCGATCACATCGGCATTGGAGAACATGAACTGATCTTCCGGGCGTTCACCTCTGCCTATGTCGAAGACATGCCCACGATTGCGGCACCATTCAGTGCTGCTGCCGAGCCAACGTATAGTACCCGTGGGGCAGCAACTACAACCGGCAGTGATGATTTCAGTACAAAGTCGATGGAGGACGGAGCAGCATTAGCGGCGGAGCTTGCTACATCATCTGCCAATCCATCTACCCCACCGGCACCAGAGGCCCCGGCTTCAGAGCAGACAGAGAGAGCTACGCCACCTCCTTCTACGCCAGAGCCACCTGCTCCGGCACCCGCACCCGCTCCGGCACCTGTACTGAGTAGCTCTACCTCCACACCAGCACCTGCTACCACGTCTAAACCATCCGCACCATCCGCGCCACTCACACCTCCTGAAGCAGGCGTCACATTCAACCGCTTGACCAGCATACCACAGCCTACAGTGCCAGACATCGCTCCCTTGACCGCGGCTCTGGCAACCCTGGATGGGCAGGTCACCTCTTTACAAGAGCAACTGAATGCGACGCAGGAAGCTATACGCAACCACGAAGCCGAGATTGCTCAGACAACCAGTCAACTCCGTTCTGGTGTGCGTCGTGTCTCCGATCGGATGGATAGCACTATCGCCGATGTGGCACGCAGCCGTGAAGCCCTGGCATGGGCAGAGTTGCTCCAACTCATGGAGGACGTCATGAATAACCCACGCGACATCGAGTATGTGACCAAGCTCGCTCGCAAGGCGCGTGAGTTAAATAAAGTCTTCCAGATTCACCAGAGCGTCCTCAATACTCTGGCTGAATGCAATAGCCTCTTGCGCAGCCTGATCGGCGAAGACAAGTAGGACTGGAGCACCCACTTTGGGGGTGCAGGGGGATTTGCCCCCTGCCGGGGCTTGGGGTGTCCCCAATCTCCTTCCTTTTTCTCTGCCGCCCATGGTGGCAAGATAGAACAAAGAAATTGGGGACCCCCCTTTGGCGTCAACATAAGCGGGATGGTGAAGGGCGGCCGCCCTTCACCTGGGGCTTGGGGCTGTGCCCCACCTTTCTCATCTCCTCCGCGCTGCCTACGGTGGCGCAGAAAAAAAGGAAAAAGAGTTTTTCGGGTCCCCAATTACCTGTCCCCCGGACAGGATTCCCCGAAGCCCCGGCAGGGAGGCGGCGAGCCTCCCTGCACCCTCCGCAGCAAGCAACACACCTTTCAGTTGACGCCCCTGAGAACCCCGCTTCTGTATATGTCATCAATAGAGAGGAAGTCGCATTATGGATAAGTGTCCCTATTGCGGGGCTGAAGCACGGCCAGGGGATAACTTTTGCTTGAACTGTGGTAGTCGTCTACTTCCTGCAACTCCCTCGTTTCAGCAGGCACAGCCAGAAAGTACTATGCCCTCCCCCGGCAGTTGGGACGATCCCAATGCCCCAACCATTGCAGCACCAAACTCAGCAGACATGCCTACGGTCCGAGGAAATGTGAACCCTCCAGCAGCCCCCGTACAACCACAGGCACCCCAGATAGACAAACCTGCACGGCTTGTTGTCCGCGTCGACAATAGCTCGGACTCAAAGGAATATCCGCTAGAAAAGTTCATCACTTCTCTTGGGCGTATACCTGAGTCGGATATTGCGCTCCCTTCAAAGGAAAACCTGACCTCGCGCCTCCATGCCACCATCCAGTACGAGAATGGCACCTATATGATACGCGACGAGAACAGTTCCAATGGAACCTTCATCAATGGGCAGAGACTTGAAAAAATGGCACCCCAGGTGCTTCAGGATGGTGATCATATCGCTATCGGAGAGTATGAACTGATCTTCTATGCACCGACGGAGGAAAATATCGAGGATTCAGAGACCATCATCATACCCCCAGCTGCTCGTAATCGCGATCCTTACGAGACTATGCAGGCCGGTAGCGCCACACAAGAGTATGACCCCAATCTCACAGCAACCTGGGCTCCCGCCCCCATACCACCAGCACCGCAAGAGTCTGTACCAGCAGCCAAAGAGGAGCCTCCGCCTGCTTCTCCGCCACCACCACCGCCGCCTCCGTCTGCTCCACCCGAAGCACCCGGCGTACCAGAGACGCCCGAAGCAGAAGCTACGCTTGGTAGCCTGAGCAGCCTCTCGCAGCCCGCTCTACCAGATGTGACCTCCCTGGTAGCTGCATCAGCAGTGCTTGATGAGCAGATCAGCTCATTCCAGGAGCAACTGAATGCCGCGAATGAAGCCCTACGCAGCCATATGGCAGCAACAACTCAGACTACTGACAGGGTTCGTGACAGGATACGCAGCCTGTGTGAGCGTCTAGAGAGTACAGGTGCTGATGCGGCAGCACTCGATGCACAACTTGATTGGGATGCATTACTTCAATTAGTGCAAGATGTGATAAATAACCCCAACCATATCGTCTATGTGCAGAAGTTAGCCAGCAGAGCTGCCGACATAAAGAGAGTCTTTGAGGAGTACCAGAATACACGCAAAATGCTGGATGAATGCAGCCGCCTGTTGCATGGCTTGATTGGCGAGGGTAAGCCGTGAAGGCTGCGCCCTGGCCCCCGATTTTTGGCAGAACCTGATTTCGCTTGTTGTTTGTTGATAGAACGAGAGTTGTGATATGCTTCTTCTATTATCGACAAACAACGAGCAAGGGAATTGCATGCAGGGACAAAGTTTCGACGCAATCATCATTGGTGCAGGACTGGGCGGTCTGCTCAGTGCTGCACAATTGCTACAACGGGGCAAACAGGTAGTTGTCGTAGAGCGACTGCCTCACTGTGGGGGACGATTCACCGCAAAATCACTCCATGGTGTGCAGGTCAGTACAGGAGCTGTACACATGGTCCCATTCGGTAGCAGCGGTGTGCTGGCCCGTATGTTGCGTCGCCTGGATGTACCGCACCGCCTTTTTGATGCTGATGTCTTTGGCTCATTTTATGTACGTGGTAAGCAGATTCGCTCACGCGGTCTGCTGGGAGTTTTCAAAGTTCTTGGGCCCAGTCAATTCTTCTGGTTCATTCGGGTTGGCTATTTGATGTTCTTGCGCCGCCACGATGTCGAGGAAGGCAAGATTCCCTTCAGTACCTGGCTGGAACGTCACATCAATGTCAAACGCAACCCTGAACTGAGAGCGTTCTTTGAGCGCATCTCCCGCTTCGCCTTTAGCCTCGAACTTGACCAGGTGAGCACGACAGAAGTAATCGAAACCACCAAGAATATGCTCCGCTATGGTGCTTCCGGCATTGTAGAGGGAGGCTGCGGTGCACTCACAGGCGAATTAGAGCGACGTATCCTCGAACAGGGGGCCGACCTGCGTTTGCGACACGATGTTCTCCAAATTCTGCACGAAGATGGTCAGGTTACAGGTGTACGTACGCGCAACAAGGCAAATGGCGAGGAGACAGTATTCTACGCCCCCCTTGTCGTGAGCGACATCGGCCCACGCGCCACCTCTGCACTACTCCAAAACCGCCAGGTGACCCAGTCAGAAGTCCTGAAAAAACAAAAATCAACCATTACCGAAGGGGCCCAATTCATTGCGCCCCAGGAGCCAGCCGACGTAGGGGCCCAATTTATCGCGCCCCCGGAAGCTATCGGACTTAAAGTCCACTTCCTCAGCGATGTTTCGTTAATTCCCCATAAAGGCATCATGTATTGCTTAGAAACCAAACGTATCGCGGGTATAGTACAACCCACCAACTGTGATCCACGCCTGGCACCAGCAGGCAAGCACCTGCTGATTACCCACCAGGTGATCCAGAGCAACAATATCGAAGAGGAGAAAGAACTGGCCCTGGCCGATCTCCGCATGCTCTTTGGAGAAACATTCGAGAAGCACTGTCGTATCGTTACTATGAGCGCCTACCGTGGAGAATGGCCTGTCAATCGCACCGCCCAGGGAGCAGATGTTCTCCCTGAAACCTCTATCCGGGGCCTCTATCTGGTAGGGGATGCCGTGAAGCCATCAGGGTACCTGATGGTGGAAGGAGTCGCACAGAGCGTGAACCAATTCCTTGATCTGCTCGATGCCATTGAACAAGGAAAAGCTGAGGGGCCCACGTGCTCGATACATCTATTACCTCCGCTTCATCCTCCCCCGGAGGCGCGCCCCCAGAGAGGGTGCTCTACCGGTACTCCCCATATCAATCGTCCTTCCAATGTCGCCCCACCACCATCTCGCTTCAGAGCGCTTCGCTGGTTGTGGGAGGCCCCTGGAAACTCTAGAAAAGCTCGATATTCTTAGAAGGAGTGCCTTATTCTATGGATAACTCTACTCATCGCCCTTACTACCTCATCCAGGGTGGTGCTCCACTGCATGGAGAAGCTCGCCTTAGTGGTGCTAAAAATGCCGTAACCAAGATGGTGATAGCCACACTTCTGACGGATGAATGGTGCACTCTGCGCAATGTACCTCTACTTGGCGACCTCGATCTGACCTTAGCGATCTGTAGAGATACCGGTTCCCAAATTGATTTAGAAGGCCACACTCTCTCTATTTGTACTCCAGGCATGAACTGCACTGTTATCTCAACCGAAGTAGGTGGTCTAAACCGTATGGCAGTGCTCACCATCGGACCACTCCTGCATCGCTGTGGTGAGGCCGATATTCCCTTGCCTGGGGGCGACCGCATCGGGGCACGCCCTATCGATTTTCATATCAATGGCCTGAAGCAAATGGGTGCAGAAATTGTGCAGGAGGGGCAGCGTTGCCGTTTCACTGCACCTCGTGGATTGCATGGTGCAACTATTCGGCTCCCTTTCCCCAGCGTGATGGCGACTGAGAACTTTCTGATCAGCGCCTCCCTGGCAAAAGGAGTTACCGTTATTGAGAATGCAGCGCTCGAACCAGAGATCATTGACTTGATCAAGCTCTTGCAAAAGATGGGGGCCATCATTGAAATCAAAGTTGACCGCCGTATCGTTATTGATGGAGTGGACCGATTGCACGCCGCCAGTCATACCCTGATGAGTGATCGCATCGAGGCTGTTTCGCTGGCAGTTGCAGCCTACCTCACAAAAGGCGATGTTTACCTGCGAGGTGCCCAGCAGGATACCATGCTCACCTTCCTGAATACGCTCTCAAAGATGAAATTGCGCTTTGAGGTTGATGATGACGGCATTCGCTTCATCGGCGATGGACCATCACCTCCTCCTATAGCCCTGGAAACTGATGTTCACCCCGGCTTTATGACCGATTGGCAACAGCCATTTACTGTCCTGTTAACCCAGGCAGATGGGATGTCCGTCGTACACGAGACAATCTATGAAGACCGCTTCGGTTATACCTCCACACTCAAACGGATGGGTGCGCATATCGGTCTGTACACCAAGTGCCTGGGAGAGGTACCTTGCCGTTTCCGTGAGAAGCAGTACCTGCATAGTTGTGTCATCAGTGGGCCAACACCTCTCACAGGTACACAATTAGAAATCCCTGATATTCGAGCGGGCTGCTCCTACATCCTGGCTGCTCTCTGCGCACGCGGTACCTCGATAGCCTACGGAATTGAGCATGTCGAGCGTGGCTATGAGAAACTGGACGCCAAACTGCGGGCCTTGGGAGCACAGATAGAGCGTGTGGCGGGCGGCAGTGAAGTGCATAGCAAATGACGAGCTACGTCAGTATGAGTCATCCCGAATTTTTCGACCGAGCGTTCGACTCCTTTCCAGCCCCTTCCCAAGGGGGATTGTCAAGGGCGGCTAGCCCTTGACCGGGGTTGCAGGGGTGTCCCCTGCTTCTTTCTCTCACTTCTTGCGCCGCCTGCGGCGGCGTGCAAAAGAAGAAAAAGGAGTTGTTCGGGGACACCCCTATTACCTGTCCCCCAGACAGGGTGCCCGGCAGAAGGCTCCGCCCTCTGCACTCTCGTTTGTCGAACTTTTGTTTCAAAAGTTCGGGATGACTCATGCCCTCATGTCACTGTGACTCTCTGGCGCTTTGAGCCATATCTTTATGGCTCCTCAGAGGCAGTTCCTTGAGGAAACAGACCATGACAAAGGCGAGGATCATCAACTCTAGACTGAGCATCAATCCATTGTGAATGCTTTCTGTAAGACCTACCTTCACTGCGTCAAGCAATGCATGGAAGGCAGCTGTACCCTGGGGGCCATAGCTTGCGAAGCTGGCCCGAATTTGCCTCAGGGCATCCTGCGAGAGAAGTATTGACGGATCATCGAATACCCTGACCAGCCGCTGTGCCTGGGGCTGCTTGAGCGGAGCTGGTAGCGCATTGTGGAATGCTGTGACATAGGAAGTGGTGACCACGGCACCAATGGCAGCAAGACCGATGCTCTGACCAAGCTGGCGGAAGAAGGCCAACGCCGCGGTAGCCTGTCCGATTTTCTCAGGCATGACGTTCTGTACAATAACTGTGTAGACCAAGAGTCCTGACCCAATGCCCAGGCCGAGGACGAACATGCCGATAATTACGTCCAGGTTCGTCGCATGGATATCCAGGCGCAGCAGCAGCAGGATTCCAGCAATAGTAATCAGGACGCCGGAGATCGCAACCCACTTGTAGCGTCCCGTCACTGAAACCAGCAGGCCGCTAATGACGCTGCCTACGATAGCGGTCAGCATCATTGGCATCAACGTGAGCCCGCTATTGGTGGCCGAAACTCCCACCACACTCTGCAAAAAGAGTGGGATGAAGTACACGCTGCCAAGCAGCGCAACGCTGATGAGCATTGTCACCATAAGCGAGATGCTGAAAATGCGCACGCTATTCTTGAACATACTCGGCTCTACAATCGGCTCCCGGCCTAACCGCTCCTGGCGGGCGCTATATATCACCAGCAAGATCAACACGGCAAGCGAACCGCCAAACAGACCAAGACTCTGAAATGACAGCCAGGCAAACTTATCACCCGCCCAGGAAAGGCCAAGCAGCAACGGCAGCACTCCCAGCACCAGCAGTAAAGCGCCAGCATAATCGATGATGATCTGCCTGTTGGCCTTACCTGAAACAGGCATCAAAAAGATCAGCACGAACAGTGCGATGACGCCAAGGGGCACATTGATGTAGAAAACCCAACGCCAGGAGAAGGAATCGGTAAGCCACCCGCCAGCCAGTGGACCCACAATTGAAGCGAGCGCATACGTGCTGCTGGTGATGCCTTGCCACTTGCCTCGCTCCCGCGGCGGGAAGAGGTCACCAACGACTGCCGAAGCAATAGGTTGAAGTCCGCCTGCTCCAATACCTTGCAATCCGCGAAAGATGACAAGCTGCGTCATAGACTGTGCGGCTCCGCTCAGTATAGAACCGATTAGAAAGACGACGATACCGAACAGGAAAATCGGCTTGCGCCCAAACAGGTCGGAGAGCTTACCGTAAATGGGGATAGTGACGGTCGAAGTCAACAGGTAGATGATCGTAATCCATGCAATCAGATCAAAGCCCTTCAAGTCGGCAACGATACGCGGGAGGGCAGTGCCAACGATCGTCTGGTCCAGGATGGCAATAAAGGTAATCAGCATCGTGCCGATGAGGGTAAAGATGATCGTATGCCGGGAATAAAGGTAGTGTTCATCAAGCTTAGAGGCAGGTTGCTGACCTACATCCTGGCTCCTGGTCGAGGTGGGGAATTGCATAGCTCCATCCTTTCTTCTATCTGGTCGGTCTGGCTTCAGCTATTCTAGGCAACAGGATACATAGACATCCCTAAAAGAAACAGAGATGCCGTATCTTCAACGAGATTGTTCGCCTGGTAACGGAGCGTTCTCAGGCTTTCAGCATGCGCAAGATAATCTCAGGATCGGGTGGTCCAGGAATTTGGGGCAGGAGCGATTTATACAGAGCGGCTCTCACCAGTCCCTCGATGCATGCCAGCACCATCAAGGTCAGCACTCTGGGATCGTCTGCGGCTACCTCTCCGCTCACCTGTCCCTCAATCACAAGTTGTTGAATGGTTTCCATGATCAGGCGTGCCTGTTCCAGAGCCGGTTCTCGCACCTTTTCAGGAATCGCTTCATCGGTAAGCGCATGCGTGACCATCAGCGCATACTCTGGTTGTTCCCACAGGCCTGGCAGGTACTGTTGCAAAAGCCAACGCAGCTTTGCTAAAGGGGTGCCAGGTTGCTGCAATGCCATCTGTGCAAGAAGGACGGTTGAGCCTAAAGCACGCTCCATCAGCACAGCAAAGATGGCTTCCTTATTTTCAAAGTAGCGATAGATCAATCCCTGGCTAATGTTGCTTGCCTCAGCAATATCTGCAATTTTGGTGGCTGCCAGCCCTTTACGCGCAAACACTAGAATCGACGCATCAAGGATCTGCTCTCTCCTTTCTTCACGTATGCGCTGATTGGCTTCTTCGGAACGCGGCATACTCAAAACCTTTCTTTCAATGAATAAATATTTATTCATCCAATGTATACAAGATGTTTGCCTTTGTGTCAAGAGGAAGGTCCTGAAATCCACTCAGAACTTGCCGCCTTGAAATGCGAGCTTCCAACGCCGCTCGGTCGCGGCTGAACGAAGCCACCGCGTCAACGCTGCTGTCGCAGCTAGCCTTCGGCTCAGACGCGGTGCAAGGTGTACGCTCGCGTCAGGAAGCTCGAAAGGTAGCCTGCGGAGGCAAACCTGAGGAGAGTGAAGGTTTCTGGGGACACCCCAGACCCCGGCAGGAGGGCTTCGCCCTGCACCCCCTGATTTTATGAGTGGATGTCGAGGGTGGGGCTGCAAGGGCTAGTGCGGAATCAAGGGAGTCCTTCGGGAATGGGGGTGCAGGGGGCTTTGCCCCCTGCCGAGGTTTGGGGTGTCCCCTGAAAATCTCTTTTAATTCTGCACTAGCGAAATGTAGTGGCATTCCTTGTGTATGCCATGTGGGAGGGGACAGGGCCAGGCTTACACGGGTAGGTTCCTCTGAAAATCGCCTACTACTCCCGCTCCTGCACGAAATAGGCGATTTTCATTGCCTTCTCTGTCTCGTAGAGACATCGAGCTTTTTTAGGGAAGGCCAGATGGGAAGGAGCACGAGGTAGAAGGGCACGACGGGCGACCATAAAGGCCCTCCCAGCCGCTCTCCACCACCCTCGCCCCTACGGACTGACGAGCACGTTTCCAAAAAACCTACCCGTGAGGGACAGGGCGAGGCCGGGTGCTTACCCCGACCAGCTCGCCCTTACCTCTCTCAGTTGCTCAGGGCTTAGTATCCTGAACAGAATCAGCAGATTCTCCAGGTCATACTCCAGGCCAATCGAGTGTAACTCCTGGCGGATACGCCCGAGCGCCCGAATCTGCGCCGTCGTAATCATACCGTAGCTGACCAGGCTTGCCGCCAGCAATTGATCGTGCGTGAGCAACTTGAACATAAGCAGTATCTCACCAAGCTGGTAATTCATATCCACACCGCGGAGCATACGCTGAATATTCTGGGCAACCTCCAGGCGATCTTGTGGGACAAGATGACCCTCAAGTAGCACACTGCCTAATGAACGAGTTGCCCGCCCACTGAGTACCTGTTGCTGCGGTGGCGGTGCCGCCATCGGTGGAAGACTTTGCACAATATCAAGCAAGGTATTATCTGATGCCGCACTTGCTTCATTCTCCGAACGTCCGCGCATCGGACCCTGCCTCTGCAGAACAGCCTGCACCTGCTGCACAAGTGCACGATCCTTTTCAGCCTCATCCTGCTCTTCACTTTGAAGGAGTTGGCCTGCAGGGGGGGACGTACCTTTCTCTTGCCCTGTTACGGTCTGAGAAGGAGGTGGAGTTGTCCTCTTTATTGGTGCTGGTGTTGCTGTTGACGCCCAGGCCATTGAAGACGGTTGGCGCACAGGATTAGCACTTGAATTTCCCGTCACATCGGAGGATTCCAGACGTTGTTCCGGCTCTCGCTCAACCGAGCGAGATGCAGGTGACGCCAGAGATGCTAAGGATGTTGGTACTGCTGACGATACCTGCTGCGTGAGATTGGTGTTCGCATCCGCTGTTCCATTGACCTGCCCAGGATGCTCCTGCTCTTGTTCAATTGCTGGAGATGCCTGTTGCGTTACAAGATTGGCGCTGGGATAGGCTATCGCATCAGGCCGTTCCAGGCGGCGTTCTGGCTCCCGCTCAATTGGTATATCTTCAATTGGTGATGCACGCAAGGGCATCGTACTGACGGTTGCAGCATCAACTTGCCGCTCCTGCCGATCTGGGCGCTCTTCAAATACAACCTCCTCTTCAAGAGAGGGATAGCGCTCCTGTAACATTCGCGATAACTGTGCCAGACCCGATTCTGCCTCAGGCACAGCTGGCTTTGGTTGCATAGTCGCTGCCGAACCTCCCGGCGTGCCTCGAGTCTGCTCAACACGTAGACTATTCTGAAACATAGCTTCACTATTGCCCTGCTGCGCAGGTGGAGCAGAAGTCAGTGGCGGAGCAGCAGTAGCTGAAGGAGCCGAAGGGGAAGCCTGAGACACTGAGCCTGAGTTTCCAGGTGAGAATGGTGTGACAGGAACCTGTTGACCATGAGGTGCCCAATTTGTATTCGCCTCTGGCATTGGTGAGAAACTGCGACTGCTTGGATAGATGATCGCACGAATTCGCTCACTAGTGCTTGCTGCCGTATTCCCAGGAGCTGCCATTCTCGTTGGTTGAACTGGCGGAGTTGGTTGAGATGGTACTGGTTGAGAGGGTGGCGCAGGCATCGCCGGAGCAGAGACGGACTGGGGAGTAACAGGCGGCTGTGAGAAGGAAGCCGATGGAGTTGGAGCATTCTGTATAGGAGATAATGGGAGTGGTGCTGTCACTTGTGTAACCGATGGGGACGGTGACACCGGTACAGCCGAGACCCGTGACATACTTCCTGTGCTCGTTGCAACGAGACGCGAACGGACCGCATCAACCAGGTTCATCACGCCAAGCATCCCATCCACTTCCATATCGGCCAGTCCCGTTCGGCCACGCTCATCAGCGTCCATCGGGCCATATCCTGCAATATTCAAACAGCGAAAGGTAAAGACCTGTAATCCACGTCCTCTACGCTGAGCATCTAAGGCCACCCAGAACTCGCGTCGCCCGGCAGCCGCCTGGGCCAGATTTACCAGGACGAGCCGAACAGGATAGCGTGCAATCGCATCAAACACTTCTACAGCAGTCCGTGCCGTGTGGAACTCGTAGCCAGCAAGCTGAAATTCACTGGTCAGCAATGCCGCTAACTGCTGATCACGTTCGAAAAGAAGAATGTGAGGTCCGCCACCAGTTGTAATATTCATGCCTGCACTCCCTCAGTTGCAGTACGCAACGTCTTACTCCAACTATTAAGCTTATCGACATCGGCGCTAGTATAGCATATATTTGAGTTAAAGCGATAGACAACGGTACCCATTTATCTATTCATCCCACTTCTCAGAGGAGAGAGTAAAAGGAATTATGAGTCAACCCAACACTTCCCAACACACTTCGTTTCACTCTAAACGTCCTGTTGTCGCCTTAATGACCGATTTCGGCCTCGGCGATGGCGATGTGGGCGTGATGAAAGGCGTGATTGTCAGCATTGCCCCAGATGTGCAGCTCATCGATATTACCCATGATGTTGCACCCCAGAATGTCCCATCGGGGGCATTCCTTTTATGTGCGGCTTATCGCTACTTCCCACAAAACACCGTCTTTGTCTGCGTCGTTGATCCTGGTGTTGGAAGTTCCCGCAATGCTATCGCAATACATGCAGGTGATTGGTTCTTCGTAGGGCCTGACAACGGACTCTTTAGCTATATCTTTGCCGAACAGGCAGTACATGGAGCGGTGATCTTATCCAACCCAACCTATCAGCTGAGCCAGGTAAGCTCCACTTTTCACGGTCGCGATATCTTTGCACCTGCTGGTGCACACCTGGCACGCGGCATTGCACTCAATGAACTGGGCACAGCAATAGACCCCTCTCGACTCCAACGCCTCAACATTGGACTGCCTACGCGCCAGAGAGGACAGACAGACAAGACAAGCAAGAAAGACACAATTGACGCACACATCATTCACATCGATAACTTTGGCAACCTGATCACCAATATTCCCTTGACGATGGTACCCGACTTGTTTAGTAGTCCACATGTACAGATCATCTTCCCCAAAACTGGTGCAGTAGTGGATAAGCGTAGACGTTTCTTTGCCGATGGCCCGGAAAGCGGGGAACCGTTTATCTACGGTGATAGCTCTGGTTACGTCGGCATTGCGGTGCGAAATGGCAACGCCTCTAAGACCCTCGGTATAGGATAC
>WNGG01000907.1_pt1 | contig 42610 bp, 47 predicted proteins | sample 5400661 | NCBI WGS metagenome assembly WNGG01 (sample SAMN13153372, study PRJNA577476) | soil metagenome | isolation source: 100 cm soil or saprolite under Garry oak tree replicate 1 | place: USA:California | collected 2016-06-15 | reverse complement strand
GCGGTACCGTAAGGCTGCGGCACGACAGAGGTCTAAAGAGGTCAGAAGAGCTTGCAGGGGTGGGTTGAGAAAGTCCAAGTAGATTGCGAGTTTATGTGTCGTGGCGCCGTAGCCAAGTGGTAAGGCAGAGGTCTGCAAAGTCCCTCTGCCTTTTTCCTTTTCCGTCCCTGGATGTCCGAAGTGGTAGCCGTGGGGCGCACTTACCGTCCAGCGCTTTTCCGGATCAGTCATGCCTGTCCCGCAGAAACCATTGGCGACTGCCAGCAAAAGTGCCTACAGTGAGTCCAACGCCCCGACGAGCAGCACCTAGGTCCGAAGCTGAATTGGTAGAGCACCGGTCTCCAAAGGGCCCCTGCCCTTTTCCCTAGCGATACTTGGCAGTCCTAATTGATGCTGCTGATTCGTGTTGTTCGCGGCTGTTCGTCCACTCAAATCGTGCTTTGACCGCAATGTCCGGTTGAGTCTGCCACCACTTTTCCCACCAGTTCAGGTGGCGGGCTACTCCAGGGAAGGGCCCCCTTGAGCCAACTCGCACATGTGAGGGCCGCAGCATCGCGGCGATGCGTGTGACCATCGTTCAGCCTAGGCGCCGCTCCTCGGGCGCGAAACTTGAGAGTGGCGCCCTAAAGTCCCTTCAGGTATTCGATGAGGTCCCGCTTCTCTTCGTCGCTGAGGCTCAGCTTGAAGAACGTGTCGTAATGGGCCACCACGTCGAGCAGCGTCGCGAAGCGGCCATCGTGATAGAACCCGCCCTTCTGATGTGTCCAGAGCCCCGCCAGCGGCGCCGTGCGGTACATGTGCGTAGGCGACCGGTCCGCCTGGAAGGCGTCGACGCCGACCTCGGCGGGCGCGTGCAGGTTGTTGCCCGGCTCGGTGAAGAGCGGCGGCACGTGGCAGCTCGCGCACCGCGCCTTGCCGTCGAACAGCGCCTTGCCGCGGCTCGCCGCCACCGCACTGAAGGAGCCGGCGAGCGCCTTCGGTGCGGGGATTGACAGTTGATAGAAATGCAAGGCCGCGAGCTTCGCCGTCAGCCGGTCGGGCATGCCGCGAGTGTTGCCGGAGCCGCTCCGCGCCGCCACCGGGTACTGGTCCCGGCTGCTCAGGCGCGCATCGAAGAACGTGCCCGAGCCGTGCATCTCGGTCGCGCCAACGTACGCGTTCCAGTAGGTGACCGAGCCGAACCCGGTCCACGTGTGCAGGTTGACGCCCGCGAGGCCGAAGGCGGGTGGGATGAGCGTCCCGGCCTGCTTCCCATCCGGTCGGAACGCCTTCCCGTCCTTGTCGAGCTCTGCGTCGAAGCGGCCCGGCCCCCAGCTCGCGAGCACTGTCTTGACGGTCGCGAGATCGACGCCGAGGAGATCGGTGAAGGGTTTGAGGTTGGGCGAGAGCGACACGATCGCGCCGACGTTCAAGTCGCGGTTCGCCCAACCGTCGAGGCGCCTGCCGATCCCGGGGGCGAACGCGTCATCGACGGTCGAGTGACAGAAGGCGCATTGGATGCCGATCGATCTGATGCTGCCACGCGCGTCGAAGAAGCCCGTCACCCCCACGACCGCATTCAGCTTGAGCAGCGCCAAGGTCGTTGCAGGGTCGTCGAGGTCCACTTTCCCTGCCTTGAGCTGTGCCTTCAGCGCCTGGGGCAGGGCGTCCACATCTACCTTGAGGCCGACGGCCAGCGCGGTCTTCGGGCTCACGCCGCCGCCCACGCCGCCACGCTTCTCGCCGGCGATGGCTTTGTGGAGCTGCAGCGCGTCGCCCCAGAACGCTTCATCGCCGAACGTGTCGAATCGGAAGATCTGGCGCCCTTCCCGCACCATGCGGTTGGCGTTCTCCTCGATCACTTTGTCGAAGCCCCAGGGCACCCCCGCGCTCAGCGGGTTGCCCGCTGGGTCCACGGTCCGCACGGCACCGACGAGGCCAACAGCCACGAGCCCTGCCCCGACCGACAGCCTGGCACTGCGTGGGATGACGGTTCGCATGGCGATCCTCCTTGGGACGGCACGGAGCCGGACTGCAACGATTATCGCTATCGCTAGCAGTTTTTGGGGATAGAGTAACGAGGCGTACCGACGACGGTAAGGGTGGGAGAAGCTCGCAGCATTACTCACAGCACGGAGCGGGACAGAAGAAAAGGCGCCACACCGGTACACGATGCAAGGCCTGATCGCTAACCAGTCGGGACGGCGGGACTTGAACCCGCGACGCGCTGGGGGCGCGGCTTGGCCGGCCAGCGCCCGCTCGAACAACGCGCGGATCGAATCGTCACACCCCGCGCCCGCGCATGGCAGCTTGCTGATGCCCACGACCCGCCGATTCTCGAGCCGTGGGAATGCCATGGGGAGCTTCAAATGCGTGCCGTCCGACAGCGTCAGCGTTGGCGTGCCGCGCACGCCGTAGCGCTCCCGCCCGCGGGCGATGGTCGCAGCGTTGCAGCGATGCGGAGCCTCTCCTCACGCCTCGGCAAACAGAGCCTCGCCCTCGACTTGCACCAACCGGGAACGCACGGGCCGCGTAGCTGGCCCGCGGCTGACGGCGCCAGAGGTTACGTCAAACTGGCTGCCGTGGCAGTGGCACGTCACCGTCGTGCCGTCCAACTTGCCCATCGCGAGCGAGCACCCGGTGTGGGTACAAGTATCATCGAAGGCGTACAGATGTCCGTCCGCATTCGCCACGTTGACCTGGGTTCCCGCGACATTGAAGACGCGCATATGCCCTGCGGTGATATCCTTCGAGTTACCAATTCGTACTAGCATCACTTTACCCTCCATATCGTCGTGTGCCAGAAAACGTGGCACCACAGGGCCCGCTGATGCGAAACGCTGGATCACTCTACGGCCCACGCCCGCTGACAGCAGGGCATGAAAGGGTCACCCCTAGATGTGCCTGGTTGCCGTGCGCCCATGCTGAGGTTGGAGATGTGTCAAGCACACGTACCCTCCGTATCGTTTCACGAGGAGTGTAATGACGATAATGGCCACCAGATTGATCAGCTGGACGACGGTGAACACGATGTCGCGGATCATGACAGCATGGATTAGAAACAGGGCCGAGGAGACACACCAAAGGGAATAGGCTTTCAGACTGATACCTGCGGAGCAATGTTCCTTGCGCAAGTGAATAATCTGCGGCGCGTAGGCGATAACCACGACTCCGATCCCGGCAAATCCCAGAATCTCGGGAGAATTCATCATGCAGTAGCTCGCAACCTCTTCAGCCCGAATGCATCTTCGCTGACGTTTGCCCCGAGGAGCAACACTGTATGGCCGCCACAATGCCGGGAGGACCCGCCAGCGGACATGGCCTCCCGAGGGTACCACCGAGCGTCCCCGTGAAGCGGGTCCGCTCGCTCCCCGACGTGCAGTTGTCGCCCGCGTGTCGCGTGCCATTCACACGGTGAAGGCTCGCGGGCTCCGCGACGCGCGCCAATAGCACGATCGTACCATCCAGGTCCACATCCATCATGGCGGGCGCAGGGGGATCTTTTTCGGTAAAGCCATAGCGCAGCTTGCGCCACGGCGGTGGTGACGGCGTTGAGAACCCGCGCCGCTAATCGATGAGCCCGCGCTGCTGCGCGTGGGTTACCGCCTCAAGACGGGTGTGTGTGCGAAGCTTGCGGTTGATGTGGTGGAGATGGTTGCGGAGTGTCTGGGCGGAAATACTCAGCTTGCGCGCGATGGTCGCGGAGTTGCGGCCTTCGGCGAAGAGCTTCAGGATGCGGCGCTCCTGCTCAGAGAGGGGCTCGACCGGGGCGTGATGGGCCTCGTCGCCGGCGAGAGCAACCAGTTGTCGGGCGACGTCGACCATGCGGTAGAACCGCTCCTCGTTGCGCCGGCGCTGGTCGACGTCGCGCTCCAACCGCACGAAGAGCCGGCGTCCCGTGCGCTGGTTGTCGAAGACGATTGTGGAGACATTCACCCAGATCCGGCCCCGAGATCGGGTGCGGACCTCCAAGTCGAAATTCGGGATCCCGCCGGACGTTCCGTCCCAGCGACGGGTCGCCGCTTCCGAACCCCCCGCGAGCGCGCTGGTGCCCAACGTGTCGCGCGCCTCAAGCACTTCGTCGATGTTGCGGTGGAGCACCTCGCTCGCCGAGTAGCCGAACAGCCGCTCAGCCGCCCGGTTCCAGGAGCAGATCTCGCCGCCCTCAGTGACGGTGTACGCGGCGTCCGCGGTCTGCTCGAGCAGCGCGAACAGCTCCGTTTCGAGCATCGCTCCCTCGCTACCTCCCAGCCGGAAATGCTAGTGCTTCAGCCCCACGTCGGCCAGACCGGCATCCGCTCGCGGGACGTGCGTCTCTCCACGCGGTACGAACGCTTCATTGCCGCCCTATGTGCGAAGCCGTAACCATACTCCCGTAGCGCACGCACTCAGAGAAACACGACATACACAAGGAGATTCAAGCATGAAACGTCTCGCACTCACTGCCCTCGCCAGCGTCCTCGGCGTCGGGCTACTCGTCGCGTCGCCCGATACTGCGACGGCCCAGAAGAAGGCGGAGCCCTCCAGCGCGTACAGGATGCACCCCGACACCTCGGCGGCCCGGCTTCATGAGCCGCCGGGCGGCACGTACAAGAAGGTCAGCACGCTCGTCCCGCTCCCTGCTTTCGTCCCCGGACTCGGCACCCTGTACGTCGATCCCGCCACGCTGCCCGCGGGGCCGTTTCTCGCCTACGACCATCAAGGGAACCTGGTGAGCTCGATCTACATGATCCCGCTCAAGGATATGAACGCTCAGAAGGCGTTCAGCGGTCTGAAGGTCGCCCGGGAGCGCGTCGATCACGTGGACATCGTCTTTAACGCGGGCCATCCGGGCGTGGCGGAGCCGCACTACCACGTGATCGTGTGGTACGTGTCGCCGCAGCGCGCGGCCCAGCTCGCCAAGTGACGAAGCCGTCACGGCGCGAGTTCCTGAAAGCCGGCGGGCTGGCGCTCGTCGGCTTCGGGCTCGTGCCGGCCCGCCGGGCACCCATAGCCACGTTCCTCGGAGCGCGGCTCCGTTCGGCGGGCGCTCTCCAGGTGATCGAGATGCGCAGCGACGCGCTCGGCTCCCGGGTATGGTTCGATCCGATCGGACTATACGTGGAACCGGGTGCGACGGTGCGCTGGGTCGTGCGTGAGAACGTGCACACGGCGACCGCCTACCACCCGCGCAACGACAATCATCCGCTGCGAATTCCGGAGAGGGCCGTGCCCTGGGACTCGGGGTTCCTCGTGCATCCGGGCGATCACTTCGAAATCACGCTCACCGTACCCGGGGTCTATGACTACTACTGCATGCCCCACGAAGCTGTGGGGATGGTCGGCCGGATCGTTGTGGGGCAACCGCTCGGGCCGGGCGCCGAGCCGTTCGACTACTGGGTGGGCAGGCCGGGAACCGACGGCTGGCACCACGTCCCCGACGCAGCCCGGCAGACCTTCCCGAGCATCGCGCAGATCCTCCACGACCGCCGAGTGCATCCGCCCGGGCCGCGGAGGTGAGATGGGCAAACACAACTCACTGCGGGAGGGCGCGAGGCTCGGACTCGTCGTTGCGACCAGTATCTGGGTCTGGCTCGCCGCAGTCGACGCGGTCGCGGGAGAACCGTTCCGCACTTTCAACGTGCTGGGCGGCATCGCCCTGTTCACGGCGATGCATTACCTGCTCAACCTGGCGTACGGCATGGTCATCGTGTCCGCCATCAACGGCGCGGCGCAGGAGCCGAGCCTGGTCATGGCAGTGGCGTTCGGGTTCCCCATCGTCGAATTCTGGTTCGCACTAGTGACCGTCCTGCTTTCGCATCTCGGACTCGGGGAGCTCGCCTGGGTCCGCATCTTCAGCGGGAGCCTGCTCGGTATGGCAATCACGATCGTCATCCTCGCTCGACGACATCCGCTGGTGGCAGAGCTTCGGCAGGCTGAAGAAGAAGACAATGAGTGATCCGTGCTTTGTGTGGTGGAATCTCAACTCTACGGGAGGATGTGGAACAATGTCTAGACTCCGGATCGCGCCGCCGGCCGGCAAGTGGCGCCGGCCAACAACTATGGGACGGACACTCGCGGCGATGGTGGGGTTGGTCACCCTTTCGCTCGTCATTCCCGCGAGTGCCCAGCAGCAGCCGGTGGATCCGACCTGGCTGGCCTTCGATACGGCCGCCAAGACCGTCCGCTTCCAGTTGATCGCCGGGCTCACCGGGCTGAACGGCGCCCTGAACTACAACGGGTTCCGCGATGGAGGGCTCACGCTTGTCGTGCCCATCGGGTGGCAGACGGAGATCGACTTCCGCAACCACGACGGGATGTTGCCGCATAGCGCCGAGGTGATCGCTCCGCAGACGCCGTTGCCGACGCAGCCCGGCGATCCCGCCATTCCGCGTGCCTTCACGCTCAAGCTCACGCAAGGACTTCCTTCGGAAGCGACGGACATGATGCGCTTCGACGCGCAGCTGGCGGGGGACTACCTGATCTTCTGCGGCGTGCCCGGACACGGCGCCGCCGGGATGTGGATCCGGCTGCGAGTCAGCGCGACGGCCAAGACGCCAGCGCTGCTTCTCACGCCAGCGCCAGGCGCAAGTTGAGACGGGAGGTGAGATGGGGACGGGCTCCAGCTCCATGACGATCGCCGAGCGCCTGGCTCGGTTTGCGGCTCGTGCGTCCTTCGACGATCTGTCGGAGGCGGCGCGCGAGCAGCTCAAGATTCGCGTGCTCGACGCCCTGGCGTGCGCGATCGGCGCCCTGGACGGAGAGCCGGTGCGGCTGGTGCGCGCCCAGGTGGAGGAATTCGACGGCTCCGGCCCGTGCTCGCTGATCGGCGGCGGTGCCGCTCCCCCCGATCGGGCGGCTCTCTACAACTCGGCGCTCGTGCGCTACCTCGACTTCAACGACAGCTACCTCACGAAGGACGAGACCTGTCACCCGAGCGACAACCTCGGGGCCGTGCTCGCCGCGGCGGAATACGCGGGCGCATCGGGTCGCGACTTTCTCGCCGCGCTCGCCCTGGCCTACCAGGTGCAATGCCGGCTGAGCGACGTGGCGCCGGTGCGCGACGCGGGCTTCGACCACGTCACGCAGGGCGCGTACGCGGTCGCCGCCGGTAGCGCGCGGGCGCTCGGGCTCGACCCCGCCCACACCGCTCACGCGATCGCGATCGCGGGCACCGCCTTCAACGCGCTCCGCGTCACCCGCACCGGCCCGCTGTCGCACTGGAAGGGCCTCGCCTACCCCAACGTCGCCGGGGCTGTCACGCGGACCACATTCCTCGCCCGCCGCGGCATCACCGGTCCCCTGGAGGTGTTCGAGGGTGAGAAAGGCTTCATGGACGCCGTGGCCGGCTACTTCGAGCTGAACTGGGAGACCGAGGACCTCGAGCGGGTCACCCAGACGATTCTGAAGAAGTACAATGCGGAAATCCACTCGCAGAGCGTACTCGAAGCTGTGCTCGAGCTGCGTGCGCGCGAGCACCTCTCGGCGGCCGACGTCGAGCGTCTGGAGCTCGACGTCTTCGACGTCGCCTATCGCATCATCGGCGGGGGGGAGGAGGGAGACAAGACGGTGGTCCGCACGAAGGAACAAGCGGATCACAGCCTCCCCTTTCTGGTCGCCGTGGCCCTCCTGGACGGTGAGGTCATGCCGGAGCAGTATCGGCCTGCGCGCATTCGCAGTGATGACGTGCAGGCCCTGCTGCTGCGTGTGGCGGTGCGCCCCGACGAGGGATTCTCCCGCCGCTTCCCAGCGGAGATGCCTTGCCGCGTGCGGGTGACCCTGCGCGACGGTCGAGTGCTGATCGCGGAACTCGCGGACTATCCCGGCTTTCTCACGCGCGGGCGAACGTGGGAGGCCGCCCTTGAGAAGCTCGAGCGCCTCAGCGCGCCGTACACCACATCCTCGCTGCGAGACCGAATCGCTACGACCGTGGCCGAGTTGGAGCGGTTCCGCGTGCCCCAGCTGACGAGCCTCCTCGCCGCTGTGCGGCTCCCCCGGGCTGCGGCGGCTGCAAAGGAGACGACCGGATGACGACCACCATCGCACCCAAGACCGCCGCGACGATCGAGACCGAACGGGTCTTCAACTACCTGCGGACCAACCCACGGGAGGCCAAGCCACGGCATGAGGGCCTCACCGAAATCCGGGGGCCATACTACAGCGCTATGGGTCCGCGGTATCTCGCGGACGTGCTGGAAACGATGGGGTCCTACGTCGATTCGCTGAAGTTCGCGGGGGGCTCGTTTACCCTGATGCCCCGGCGCTCGCTCACGGAGCTCATCGAGCTCTGTCACCGCCACGACGTGGCCGTCTCCACCGGCGGGTTCATCGAGCGGGTCCTCACGCAAGGAGCCGACGCCGTGGACCGCTATATCCGCGAGTGCCGCGACCTCGGCTTTGATATCATCGAGATCTCGAGCGGCTTCATCACCCTACCGGCTGACGACTGGCTGCGACTCGTGGAGCGCGTCCAGCGGGCGGGGCTCAAGGCCAAGCCCGAGGTCGGCATCCAGTTCGGCGCCGGCGGCGCGACGCGCGCCGAGGAGCTCGAGCGGGAGGGTACGCGGGACGCCGATTGGGCGATCCGGCTGGCGCGGCGGTTCCTCGATGCGGGCGCCTATCTGATCATGATCGAATCCGAGGGGATCACCGAGAACGTGAAACGGTGGCGCACCGAGGTGGCGGCGCGCATCGTCGACGCCCTCGGCCTTGACCGCGTCATGTTCGAGGCGGCCGACCCTGACGTGTTCGCGTGGTACGTGAAGAATTACGGACCCGAGGTGAACCTGTTCGTGGACCATAGCCAGATCGTCCAACTCGAGTGCTTGCGAGCGGGGATCTGGGGCACGGCGGACTTGTGGGGGAAAGTCGTCACCTACAAAGGATGAGGGGAAAGGCTTCGGCGGTCGCCCGGCGCGGCGAGATATTTCCGGGATTCACACTCCCGGCCATCGACGGCTCTTCTGTTTTCTTAGAGAGCTATCGGGGGCGGAGCAACCTACTTTTCGTCTTCGCGGGGGACAAGATGGAGAAGAGCCCGGTCACTGTGTTGCTGGAGGAACTCGAAGCGCGCGCAGAAGAGCTCACGTTAGAAGCGGCGCAAGTGCTCGTAGCAGTCACCTCGCGGCCCGCCGCCGTTGCCCAGCGCGGCCGGTGGACGTTTCCAGTGTTGGTGGACGACGGTGCCCACATCCATCGCAACCTGGGCGCGAGTGACGCTGTGGGAAGACCTGCACCCGCCGTGTTCGTTACTGACCGCTTCCGCGAGATCTTCGCCGCCTACCTGCCAGGGCACGGCTCGGCACTGCCCGGCGCGAAAGAAATTCTCGACTGGCTCGTGTTCATCAACATCCAGTGTCCGGAATGTGGCGTGCCCGAGTGGCCGATTTAGTTGAAAGGAGCATCCCATGATCAAGCTCAAACGTGCCTATGAACCCGCCACCGGTGATGATGGCGCGCGCTTCCTCGTGGAGCGACTATGGCCGCGGGGTGTCAGGAAGACGCGCCTGAAGCTCGATGGGTGGCTCAAAGACGTCGCGCCGAGCGCGGACCTGCGGAAGTGGTTCAGCCACGATCCGAGGAAGTGGCCGGAGTTCCGGCAGCGGTACTTCACCGAGCTGCGTGCGCATCGCGCGGTCTGGCGGCCGCTCCTCGCTGCGGCCCGACGCGGGCGGGTCACCTTCCTCTACGCCGCGCATGACGCCGCGCGCAACGGCGCCGTCGCGCTGAAGGCGTTCCTCGATCGGCGGCTATGAGCGCGTGGCGCGGCGTCGGCAACTACCTCGGCGCCATCAGCCTCTGGGTCGCCGCGCAAGCGGAGCACGAGGCGATCTTCTGCATCGCCGATCTGCATGCATTGACGACCCCCGAGGCAGTCCGGGCCACCGACCTCCGGGCCAAGGTGCGCGAGACGGCGGCCGTGCTTCTGGCCTGCGGCATCGATCCCGTGCGCGCGATCCTATTCGTTCAATCGGGCGTCGGCGCACACGCAGAATTGGCATGGCTCCTCAGCTGCGTGACGCCGGTCGGCTGGCTCGAGCGCATGATTCAGTTCAAGACCCGGTCCGCCGCTCTCGAGAGTGTAGGGACGGGGTTGCTCGCGTACCCCGTGCTGCAGGCGGCGGACATCCTGCTCTATCGCGCCGACCTAGTCCCCGTCGGTGAGGATCAGCGGCAACACATCGAGCTCACCCGCAACGTCGCGCGGCGGTTTCACGCCCTCTTCGGAGAGGTCTTCACGCTCCCGGAAGCGATGGTCCGGCCGAGCGGCGCGCGGATCATGGGCTTGGACGATCCGAGCGCGAAGATGAGCAAGAGTCTGGGAGAGACCCGGAAAGGCCATGCGATCGGTCTGGTCGATCCGCCAGATGTGATCCGCCACGCGATCACGCACGCAGTCACCGATTCCGGGCGTGAGGTCCGGCCCGAGCACGCGTCCCCGGGTGTGACCAACCTCCTGACGATCTACGAACTGCTGTCGGGCCGGAGCCGTGAGGCAGTGCAGGCCGCGTTCGTGGGAAAGGGCTACACCGTCTTGAAGCGTGCGGTCGCGGACTTGGTCGTCACGACCCTCGAGCCCATTCGGCAAAGGTACCTGGATCTGTCAGCCCAGCCGGAGGCGCTTGATGTCATCCTCGCTGAGGGCGCGGACCGCGCCCGTCTGCTCGCTGCCCCGACGCTCGACCGGGTCAAACAACTGATGGGCTTGCACGAGAGATCTCATGTTCCCTTTCCCCTGTCAGACTCTAAGGAGGGCTGATGTCGTCCAATCCGAGGCGGCGCGTCATGAAGAGAGAGTTCAAGCTGGGCGACCACGTAATCTGGAACTCGGAGGCTGGGCACGTCAGCGGGACGATCATCAAGGTGCACACGAAAAACGTCAATTACAAAGGCTACACCCACCACGCGAGCGATGCTGAGCCACAGTATGAAATCAAGAGCGACAAGACCGACCACATCGCCTTGCACAAGGGCTCGGCGTTGCGAAGGATGAACGACTGAGAGGCTCTCCGGCAACATGATCCCGGGAACATGCTGATGCCGCCGGGCGGCGCGGCAGCCACCGTGTATCCCACCCTCGAAGCGTTGCTGGCCGCCGTGCGTGCTTGCCGGGCGTGCGAGGCACATCTGCCGCTCGGCCCGCGTCCGGTGCTGCGTGCGGGTGCAACGGCCCGCATCCTCGTCGTGGGGCAAGCGCCCGGCGTGCGCGTACACACGACCGGCATTCCCTGGGACGACCCGAGCGGGGAGCGCCTGCGCGCGTGGATGGGAGTGGGCAAAGATGTCTTTTATGACGAATCGCGTATCGCGATCATTCCCATGGGCTATTGCTATCCGGGGCGAGGAAATGGCGGAGATATGCCGCCGCGCCGTGAATGTGCCACGTTATGGCTCGATCAACTGCTGGCCCGGCTGCCCCGGATTGAACTGACTCTGCTCATCGGTCAGTATGCCCAGCGCCACTTTCTGGGCAGCCGCCGCAAACGGTCGCTGGCCGAGACGGTCAGCGCCTGGCGGGAGTACGCTCCCCAATACACACCGTTGCCCCACCCCTCGGCGCGCAATCAGCCATGGTTCCAGCACCACGCCTGGTTTGAGCGGCAACTTGTACCGGTGCTGCGCGGGCGAGTCAACGCGCTGGCTGAGCGCTGAACCAGAGTTGGCGCGAACAATGAGCACGCCGGATTCCGAACCCGTCGTATTGACTGTGGGCCATTCGACACGGCCGCTCGCCGAGTTCATTGCTTTGCTGAAGGCGCACTCGGTGGCCCGACTCATTGACGTGCGGACCGTACCACGCTCTCGCCACAACCCGCAGTTCGACCGCGAGACCCTGCCGGCCGCGCTCGCCGCCAATGGCATCGGTTATGAGCACGTTGCCGGCCTGGGAGGATTCCGCCGCACGCATTCGGGGTCCCTGAATACGGGATGGCGCAACGTGTCCTTCCGCGGTTTCGCCGACTACATGCAGACTCCCGAATTTTCCGCCCATCTGGCCGGCCTCATCGAACAGGCAATGCGGGAGCGAATCGTGCTGATGTGCGCCGAGGCCGTACCGTGGCGCTGCCATCGCTCGCTGATCGCCGACGCGGTGATGGTCCACGGCATCCGCGTCGAGGAAATCATCAACGGGACCCGCCGCCAAGTCCACGCGCTGACGCCTTTCGCCAGGGTCAGCGGCACGGTAATTACGTACCCGCCGGAAGCGTCACCGTCCCAATCGGACATCTCCAGCCTCAAACCATAGTCGAGGCTCATCAGGCGTCCGGCAAGGTACGGACTCGCTCGGGCTCGAATCAAGGAACGCTCTTCTCGCGTCGCAGACGCGTCCTCAGGGCGGGCGTGGGCGGGAACCCCTCCCAGATCCAGAACGCCACTTGCGTGATGTACTTCTCTTGCGACGCGCTCGGGAGGAGCGGCTCCGCGGAGGGGAAGTTAGAGTGCGCGAAGCAGATCTTCGGTCAACGCCACGAGAGAAGCTGCAAGCGTATCACTATCCACCAGGGCTCCGGCAGCACGCACTGCCATGAGACATGCGGGCGCCCTTCGCGACCCGAATAGGTCGCGCAGGCGGTCGATCGCGGAGCCGGTCGCATCACGCGAGACACCGGAGTGCTGAAGCGTGTGAAAGCGCCGCACCAAGTCTTCCGTCGGCACAACGCGGAGCAAACGGTAGACGTCGAGTGCGTCCTTGTCGCTTAGCCGATCCGGTTCCTCCGCCCGCTCGCCGATCTTGTGAATCTTCGCGACCAGGAGGCCGGCCGGACCGGCGACCGCCAACTCGAACCGACGCCGATCGGCGGGGTCAAGTGCGGTAATCTCCCTTCGATCCTTATCCACGAGAGTCGCCTCGAGGCCGGCGACCTTCCGCGCCACGTGCTTCCCGTGCGGAGGGATGCGCGCGCCGCGGCGACCGCCCCCACCCAGGGAATCCGGGACGAGGAGGTCGACCGCGACGGTCTGCGATATTCCGGCCACGGAGCGAGCGTTGCCAGATTCCGACGGCGTGGTGCTCTTGGACGAAACCAGCTGCTGTCAGAGCGTTCTCGAGGAGTGGGGCGGAGCGGAGGCGAGCCGGGTCGATCGCCAGGTCACCATCTGTCGTGTAGGGCGCAATGGCAAGTTCGGCTTCGCCGGCGTGTATATAGACTGCCTGCGCACCGACTAAGACGACGGCGTCGAGGTGCTCTCGTACCGCCCCCAACGCGTCGAGGAGGACGCCTCGGGCGGCGACGTAGAGTGGGTCAGGCGCGCCAGGCATCCTCGTTCTCAGCCATCCACGACAAGAGGGATTCCGCCTCTGCCGGCTCGCGCCCCGTCCCGGTTAGCAGATCCACGGCACACTGGCTGACCGCGACACGGATCAGCCCCGCCTCGTCACGAGTACGCTCCCAGACCACTTCGTCGAACGGCTCCAGGAGCAGCACGTTCGCCCCCGTCTCGGCAGGGCGCAGGTCGAGCGTGCCGACGACGCCTTCCGGATTTTCTACGTAACAGGACGCAACCCGGCTCGGAGCGATGGACGCGGCTTGGGGGACGGCGAGCGAGCCGGTGAGAGCCCAACGGCCCTTGTAGCTCCGCAGTCGGGCAGTGAAGGCGTCCAGGCCCCGGGGAGCCAGGGATGCGAGGGTCCGGTTGGTCTTCGTCACTTGGTAGTTTTGAGCCCAGCGCCGCAGCAGGTCCTGCCATCTCACGTCGGTCACCGCCCCATCTGCCCCCCGCCGGACGACATCCTCCTCCTGAAGGAGGTTGAGAACGCGGGTGGTGTAGCCGGGATCGGTTCCCGCTCGGCGCGCGAGTTCGCGGACGCCAACCGGTGAGCGCCAGTCACACAGGGCGCGGACGATGCGTGCCGCCTTCGGCCCCTTCAGCGACCTGATTCCGCGGCGCGGAGGCGAGGGATCTTCATCAGCGCCCTCAGCCTGGATGTACAGGGCCGGGCGCTCGAGAACGATGCGGACGTTTCCCGCCAAGTCGAGGTAGGAGACGCCAGCTTGGCGGAGACGCTCACGAGCCATGACGGTCAGAAACGGGGCGATCACGAGGGCACCTCTGGTCCGTGCTTCGGTAGCCACGGCCGTGAGGCGGCGACCAAGGTCGGCGGCCAACTGGGCTGGGAGGCGGGACTTCGCCTCGACGAGCAGCACGGCCCTGCTGCCATCAGGCGCCCGAATCTCGAGCAACGCATCGGGTCGGTAATTGAGGACCGGACGCTCGGGGCGCTTCGGCGAGAGCTTCCAGCGTCCCGGCAGGCGAGCACGGAAGGCGTCGAGGCCTCGGGTTATAAGGGCGTTGTCTAACATGGTATCGTTGCGCATAATGCGCAACGGTAGCACTTCATGCAACGCTTGTCAAACGCCCGCCACTCGTTTGCCAACCAACCCGTCACCCGTGGTACCACCAGGCACCAACTCTACCCATAACAAGGCACGCGACGCCTGCGCCCCCCAAATCCACCACCCAAGCGTTACGCCTCTGGCATCATGTACTCCGAACTCCCGCACGAGCACAACGAGGCCCGTAACGATCAGCAGCCAACCCACTGCGCGGGCTGCTTCCATCCCTTCCCCGTCTGCTCGATGACCTGAACCGGTTGGTGGCCCTGGGCGGTCGGGGCAAACGGATATCCGCAATGCGGACACGCCGGCGTTTTGTCGGACACGTCACAGTGGCACTCCGGGCACCAGATGAGGGCCATAGCGTCCTCCGATTCGACGCCCGCCTATCCCTCGTTCTCTTCACGGCCGAGGAGGATGTGAGTTCTTCGGACTGCCAGCAAAAATGCCAGCAGTCATTGCGCGCGATTACCGATGGTCAGGGTGGCGGGTTGAGAAAGTCCAGTGTTCTGAGCATTTTCCTAGCCCTCGGGCGATGTCGCCGACCGCCAAGGTAGAGGTTAGGAGAGGTCGGCGACCGAGGTCCAGAAAAGCATTGAAATTGGTTGCTGCATAACGAGTTCGGCGCCGTAGCCAAGTGGTAAGGCAGAGGTCTGCAAAGTCCCTCTGCCTTTTTCCTTTTGAGTCCTTCGATGTCCTAAGTGGTAGCCGTCAGCGGCACTTACAGTCGAGTGCATTTCCGGATAGGTCACGCCTGTCTCGCAGCGACTGCTGGCGGCTGCCAGCAAAAATGCCAGCGGGCGATGGCGCACCGGACGACAGGCTCCGGAACTCTCAGGTACAGCTTCGCTATTTCCTCGGCAAACCGCGCGGGCCTCTGAACCCGCAGCCCAAGGTCCGATGACGATCTAGTCGCCAGTGGCGTCGATCGTGGCGGCGCTGGGCGCGCATGGTTGGGGTTGCGAGGTTCTGACCGCGTAGCCTGAGAAGGCGCGCCGTTGCGCGGCAGCTCTTGGGCCCAGCAGTCGTGTTGGTCCAACGCAACTTGGCGCCAGCTAGATTTCACCCGATGCTTGTGCTCGTCACCTCGACGTCGGACGCCGGACGGGGAGCTTAGAAAACTGTGGAGTGGATGAATCCGGAGTTGCTCGTTCTGCATCTCCAGGCGCTCGACGGCGCACGCTTTGCCTCGCTGGGGGCGCAGCTCCTATCGGAGGCCGCGGCGCGCGCCGGCATTGATCGCCTCCATCTCGACCTCACGGCCAACGTGACGGATCCAGACGGCGGCGTCGACGCTCGGTGTCGCGGTGCGCCGCACCGGGTGGCCCGTCTGATTCCCGCTGACAACGACATCTATCAGTTCAAAGGGGGCGCCCGGCGAAAGACAGCGCCCGCGATCGCCCGCGAGGACATCGCGCGCAAGCCGCGCGTCCGGGACGCGTTGGCCGCCGGCGAGACCCTCGTCTACGTTGCGGCGGCGGACTACGGGCCCGAGGTGGCCGCGCGGGTGCGGACGAGGCTCGACGGGGAGCACCACCTCGTGATTCGGGCGGATCAACTGGTCATTATCAACGGCCGGACGCTGGCAGAGGCGCTCCAGGCCTACCCGGCCCTGGTGCGTCGCTTTCTCGGTCTCGACGTGCAGCTCCACGCCCTTGAGCAGTGGGCGCGGTTCCCCCGTCTCACCAACGCGTTCCAGGCGGACGCCGATCTCGAGGCTCGGCTCGAGGGTCTCCGGGCACAGATTCGTCCCCAGCACAGCATGGTCCGAGTCGTGGGGGCAGCAGGCCACGGCAAGACCCGCGACGTGCTTGAGACGCTGCGCCCACCCGAGTTGGCCAGCGACGTGCTCTACGCGCTTGAGCCCGACGACGTCTCGGCCTCCGTGTGGACGTTCCTGCAGGCCACGCCCGATGCGCAATGCGCGCTCGTCGTGGACGAGGTGGACGACGCGGACGCGGCGCGGTTCACAGACCTGTTCGCCCTCACGCAACCTGGCGTCCGGCTCGTGATGATCGGCCGGGACGCGTCGGGGCGCGCGCAGGCCGGGACCGTGCAGGTGCAGGGACTGAGCGAGGACCTCCTCGTGCGTGCCATCCGGGATGTCGCCCCCGGCCTCCCAGAGGACGCGGCCCGCAGGATTGCCGTGGTGTGCGAGCGATCGCCGAAACTAGCGATCCTCCTGGCCGACCGCGCGCGCGAGGACCCACGACGGGTCGAACGCCTCGATCCGGGACTCCAGAGCGCGCTCGACCTGTTCCTCCCGCTTGACGATCCCGACCTGCAGGCCCTGTCCTCCCTGGCGCTGCTGGAGCACGTGGGCTGGAACGGCGCCGTGGACGAGGAGTCGGCGCTGCTCTTTGGGCTCCTGGGCCTGGATCCCACCGACGCGCGCCGGAGAATCGAGCGCCTCGACGCGCGCCTGGGGATTGCGCCCCTGGCGGGTCGCTATCGGTACGTGAGCCCCGACATACTGGCGGACCACCTGGCGGCTGGGCAGGTCGGCGCGTGGACCCGCGATCGCGTTCGCCAGGTCGTGGACGCACTCCCCGCCCACATGGCTGCGAGCTTCGGCCGGCGCGTGCGCAGACTCGCCGACGTCCTCCGCAATCGCGAGGCGGTGGAGGAGGTGATCCTGGGCGACCAGGGCCCCTTTCGGTCCCTAGCGGATATCGAGGACCGGCGCCTCGGAGCGCTGCTCTCGGCGCTTGCTGGCCCGTTCCGGCGGGCCAGTCTCCGGACGCTCCGGCGCATGATCGAGCCAGCGTCCGACGAAGAGTTGCGCGCCGCCACGACGGCGCGCCGCCCCCTCGTGTACGCGCTCGAGGAGCTCATCTGGCCCGAGGACACGTTCGAAGAGGCCGCCCGCCTGCTGCTCCGGCTCGCCGCCAGCGAGAACGAGGGGTTTGCGAACAATGCGACCGGCATGTTCGTCGAGACCTTTCAGACCGTGCTGGGCCGTACCGAGGCGGGGCTGGAACCCCGGGCGCGCGTGCTCCGACGGGCGGCGACGAGCGACCACCCACGCGAGCGAGAGATCGCCGCGCAGGCGCTCGGGGCGGCCGTGAAGACGGGCCACCTGCACCGGATGGGCATGCCGCCCCGCGACGTGGCCGGCATGCCCGAGCGCGAGTGGCGGCCCGCGACCTGGAAGGACTGGTTCGACGCGATCGAGTCCTATCTCGACATCCTGACGCCGCTGCTCAGGGACCCCGACGGCAGCGTGAGGACGGCGGCCATCAAGGCCCTCTGTGAGGCCGCCGATGTCGCCGCTGAGGTCTCCCGCGTGACGGCTGCGTGGATCGCCGCAGCGCGGACGGTCGTAGGCGGAGACTTCGACGAGCGGGCGAAGGTGCTCGAGGCCCTGGAATTGGAGTTCGATCGGGACCGGCTGCGCGGAGTCCCGAAGGATCGTTCCGAGGCCGACAAGGCGGCGGGCGCCGAGCGGATCGCCAAGCTCCGCGACATCCACCGCGAGCTCCTCGGCGGCGACTTCTCCTCCAGGTTCCGGCGTGCCGTGACGCGCGCCGCCTGGTCGGGCCTGCGGCGCCCCCTGGAGAACGAGCAGGAGCGGATCCGCGAGGTGCTGGAGAGTATCGCCGCGGACATCCTGCGCGACCCCGGGTTGCTCGACGACCAGCGGGACTGGCTCCTGCAACGTCAGGGGAGGCAGGCGGAGTACTTTTTCGAGCTGCTGGGTCGCGCCGATCGTGAACGCCGGCTCGCCGCCACCCTCGCCGGGCTCGCGCAGCGGCACACCCGGGCCATGGGGTGGCTCTCGTTGTACGAACTCGGCTACGCCGACGCCACCAAGGACCCCGCACACATCGACCGCCTCGCGGGCACGCTGCGCGGTGACCCCGGCAAGGCGGCGCAACTGTTCGATCTGCTCCTCCGGGCCGGGCCCTCGCCCGAGCGCGTCGCGATCGTGACGGAGCTCCTCGAAGCGGGCACAATTCCCAGACAGTCCATCGCCTCGTTCGGCTATGGGAAGTGGCGGACAGCCCTGAGCCCCGACGAGGCGCGTGCGCTCGGCGCGGCCGCGGCGGTGGACCCCGAGGCCGTCGGGGCCGTTATCACGTTCCTCGCGCACTATCTCTACGAGGCCAGGCCGCAGGTCCATGAGATCTTGCGCGACCTCGTCCTCCGCGTCCTCACGCAGCCACGGCGAACAGACGAGCGACGCCAGTTCGACGACGAGTGGGACCGGCTGGCCAAGGAGTACGTCGGCGACGCCCCGCTCCAAGTCGGGGCTGCGGTGCTGCAGGACGTGGCCGCCCGGGAGTTTGCGCATGACCGGGAGATTGGTGAGGTGCTGCGCCAGGCGTGGGCGGCCACGGACAAGCGACGCTTCTTCACCGAGGTCCTTGCGCCGTGGCTGGACGCGGAGACCACAGGGGCCTGGTGGGTGCGCCAGGTGCTGGAGCACTTCCCGGTCGACGAGGTCGGCGTCGACTTTCTCGTCGAATGGGTCGCGGCGAAGCCCGATCCGCGTGCCCGCGCCCTAGCCGATATCCTGAGTCAGCCCCTGGGTCGTCCGTCCGATCTGCAGGCCGCGCTCCTCGAGCGGTTCGACGAGCACGGGGTTGGCGACGCCTTCTTCGGCGGACTGATCTCCGGGACCTGGACGGGATCCGCGTCAGGCTGGAGCCAAGGGAGGCTGGCCGAGGCGAAGAAGTGGCTCGAGGACGAGCGACCGGCCGTTCGGAAGTGGGCCGAGCGGGCCGTGGCGAGCCTGGAGCAGATGGTCGAGCACGATCTCGTCCGCGACGCGGAGGAGCGCGTCCGTCGGTAAGCACATGTTTCTCCATCGACGGAATGAAGGACGCTGCCCGTGGCCGTACCAACGATTGATGCGCTCGAAAACGTCCTCAAGCGCGTAGAAGACCTTCAGGATCAGTGTAGCCGGGGACTCCTGCGCACCCAGGAACTAAACGGCCTCCTGGCCGAACTCGACAAGGCGGTCGAGAGGCTGCTACTGCCTCTAGACTCCTCCCTCTTTCGGATCTTCGACAAGCGGCGCCGGGAACACACCGACTTTCTGAAGCTGACGCCATCGGGTTATGTGCACGCCACCGACTGCGTCAATCTGGATTACCGGGCGGAGACACTGCGGCTGGTCATCGACGAGTATTCTCCCGGATTCCTCCGCGGAGATGCTCGAAACAAGACCCAGTACTTCTTCCCCGCTGGCGACGCGTACCGGGGACGGAAGATCATCTACCAGATCCTCAAAGGCGCGCGCACGAGCGTGGCAATCGTCGACGAGTTCCTGGATGCCGAGGTCTTCGACTACGTCGAATTGCTCGACCCGGCGATCTCCGTCCAAATGATCACCGGCAGCCGGATACCACTATTCCCCAAACTCCTCCACGCCCTCCAGGGCATCCAGCCAAACACCGAGGCGCGCGAGGTCAGCGACTGCCACGATCGCTTTCTGATCATCGACTCGCATGAGGCTTGGCACCTCGGCGCGTCTCTCAATGGCGTTGGCAAGAAGGCGTTCATGGTCAACAGATTGACCGATCCAGCCGAGCTGCAGAGTCTTCTGGCGAACTTCTCAGCATGGTGGGGAAAGGGCACGCCGATCTAGACGGCGTTGGCGGCTTGAGCCTGTTGTTATCCTTACCCATGCCGACAAAACAGAAGAGAGCAGAGGCGGAGGTCCACGCCATGATCGTGCGGGACTCGAAGATGCGGCTTGGCTGCCCTGACTTTGCGCCGGACTTCACACTCCGCGAGACCCACGATCAGATGGCCAACTGGGACGTGCACAGCGCGCGCAACATCGCCGACTGGCGGCCCCATTGCGCTCAGGCATTCAAGGAGGCCGTCGCCCGGGCACGACGCAAGTTCGACTTGCCTGGCCGTAGCATCTTCCTTGTCGCATTTCCGCCCCCCAGTGCCGCGAAAACGCCCTAACGAGGAGCCCTAGACGCGATCAGATTCTGGCACTTGCAGCACGCACCGGTGACCTGAGGTCCAAATGGCCAAGAGAACCTTTTCGTACGAAGGCGAAGACTGGCGAGGTCGAGATGACGGGAACGGCTACGAGCGCCAGCGCGAGTGGTGCTGGCTACTTCCCAGCGGTGAGTCGGTGGTCTGTCGTGGTTCGACCGATTAAGGACCCGAAAAGGGAGATCCACGATTCCATCGGCACCTCCGATCTGGACACGTTGGACGCCAACCAGTTCGCCAAAGAGCTCGGCCGGGCCCTCCGTCGGCAGCGAAGCTGAGACGATGTTGCCACTGCAGCGCATCCCGCCTCCTCTGCCCTCGCCGAAGTCTCAGGCCCTCGAATACGTGAAGGCCCTGGGCCCTATCGCTGTGGCAGTCGTGGCGGCCTTCCAGCAGCGCGGCGCACCGTTCTGGGCCCTGTTCGGTTTCGCGGTGTTGGGTTTCGGCGTGGCGCTCTACGAGCCAGTCCACCGCACAGTCCTCCGCCGCAGGCGTCGGCGCCACGATGACGCCATAGCGCGCCGCGCGGTCCCCGAGCTTGAGCGCCTAGTCCGGCGATTCCGCGAAATTGTGGATGAGGACCGCAACGACACACTCCACGCAGTCCTTCTGGGAGGCCTCCAGAACAACCAAGCCGCGTTGGTGCGCCTGAAGATTCCATCAGGCCATTGGTTCAGGAGCTTCATCGACGAGCTACTCACCCGTCTCTGGGACAAGCCCGCCGGTCTCAACTACCTCCTCCGAGCTGCAGGGGAATTTCACACGATCGTGCATGCGTACGGCAATCAGTGCCTCTCGCCGATCTTCGAACAGCTACCGCCGGAGGACCGCCAACTCCTGGCAGGCGCATGCGGGCGGTCGCTTGAGGCCTTCCGTCAGCGGTATATGAATTTCCGAACTGACTACGAGAAGTACGTGACCGCGGTCCTGAGCGAATTACACGCGACGCCGCCCCTGCACCCAGAACTACCGAACACACAGCCCCTGGCGTGATTTGGAGGAAAGTCGGGGAAACCCAACGCGGCCGATGCAGGATGAAGGTCAACCGATGCGGGCATCGACGGGTACTTGGGCCCTTGGCGGGGGAGCAACGTTCCGGCCCAACTGTTGGATAATGAGGGGGGCGCTGGCTCCGATGTTCAAAGCCAAGAAGACCGACATTTGCTCGATGCCGTAGGCAACTGCCAATCCGCCTCCTATAAGGACCATTATCCCGGAGAGCACATAGTACCTGACTCGCTTGAAGTACGCGGGCCAAACTCTGGGGTCTTCCTTCCGAAGGGCCCAGATACTCGCGAACTCGGCCACCAAACCACCGAGGCAGCCGACCGCGAAGATCGTCCACGCCCCTTGGATGAGCACACGCACCTCCCGGTCCGAGCTCTCGGGCCGTTCAGGTCGAGCTGCTGCTCTTTGTTAGGTAGGACCAGAACAACGTTGAGCTGGAGGGCTGGCTTCGCTCCGTCGGTCGCCGAAGTCGATAGACCTCATGACCGTCCTTCGCCTTGCCTCGGTCAATCGTACCCCCGAGAGACTGGAGAGCGTCTAGTACTTGCTCCGTCGAGAGGCCAGCATCCTGCGCAAGACCTTCGAGGGTTCGCCAGTCCCACGCCGGGTTCTGCAATGCCTTTAGAACGCGGTCCGTCGGGTTTGCTGTCGGGCTGGGCGAGGCCTTGACACTAGCCATGGTCACCTCCCGCTGGTAGCGGATCTAGGCTCAAGAACAAGATACTGATGCGCGACCCTATAAGGCTAGGCTGTTCTCACGGCACGGTGCGCAATTCGAGGCCGCCGCTGAAACGTGTTGATCACCCGTGGTGCCACCAGGCGCCAGCTCTAGCAACCCACAGGCAGGCAGCGCCAGCCAGCGCTATCCACCACCCCGGCGCTAGACTCCGGGAATCTTCGGCCGTCCACCCTGCAACGAGCGCGAGAAGTCCGACTAAGACCAGGAGCCATCCCAGCATTCGCACTCCTTTCCACCTTCTTCCCGTCCTCTCAATGACCTGAACCGGTCGCGGGCCCTGCGCTGCCGGCGTGAGCGGATACCCGCAATGCGGACACGCCGTCGCCTTGCTCGATACATCCCGCTCGCACTCTGGGCACTTGATCAGCGCCATACCTTCCTCTATTGAAGGGCTACGCCTCGCCCTCCTCGCGGCCGAGCAGAATATCCTTCACGGCTTCTCGGGCCTTGAAGGCGATGACGGCCTGTGGCGCGGTGATCACACGGCGCAGCTGCGCAAGCTCGCGCGGCAGCAAGCGATCCACCGCGCGGCCGATGCTCCGCTCCAGGAGGCCGAGGCTCGGCGCGTGTTTGAGCTGGTGCTGGAGCCGACGCAGCCGCTCTGCGGCTTTGTTCACGAGGCTCTCGGCCTGCCGCCGCGCCGTCTCGGCCGAGCGTTCCGGCTCCTTCTCCGTCCCTTTCTGCTCGGTGCCGGTGCGGTCCACGTGGCCGCGGGCGAGCGCGCCGAGGGCGTGGTGCGCCTCGGCCAGCTCGCGGGCGCGCGCCGCCGCACTCGGCGCCGCGAGCCGCGCCGGTTGGGTGTCGTGGGCGACCCCGAGCCCCAACGCGCGACGCCGCTCGACGGCCTTCAGCGCCCCGAACTGCTCGGGCTCGGTCCCGAGCCGCGTGGTGGCCCGCTCCGCGCCGATCTCGACGGCGGTGCGCGTGAACCGTGCGCGCGCGGCGGCCGGGTCCTTGTAGACGCGGGCGAGCGCAGCGTCGAACCGCTCGGACGCGCGCCGCACACGCTCCATCGCCCCGCTCAGTCGCTGCAGGCGCTCGCGGGCGGCGGCGAGCTCCTGATCGGCACGCGCGCGCTCGGCCTTGAGGGCGGCGAGGCGCTCATGCTCGTCCAGGGCCTTCGTCACTTGCTCCACGGCGGGAGTCAAGGGTTCACGCGCCCGCGCGGAGGGCTCCCGGGCCGGATACGGCACTCCGAACCGCTGCTCCAGGCGCCGGAGCGACAGATCGCGCGCCACGCGCGAGGCCTTGACCTGCTGTTTCCCGTCGGTGATCACGAGCCCCTGGCCCTTGCGTTCGAGGCGGAGCCCGTGGCGCGCAAGGGTCGCCTCGAGCTCCTCCCACGAGCGCGCCGCGCGGAGCTCGGCGAGGTGCGCGCGCACGCGGTCGGGGAAGGCGGGATCCCCGGTGCGCTCCGCCTGGCGGCGCTCCCCGCTCGTCAACGGCGCGCGCTCTGGCGGCTCCTGGCCGTCGAGCTGGTAGAGACGGCCCGAGACTTCGCGCAGCCCGAGCTCCCGCTCTAGTTCGCGCAAGGCGCGTTCGATCCGCGGTCGGTCCTGCCAGCGGTTCCAGGCGCGGCCCGTCTCGGGGTGCACGCGGTTGACCATGACGTGGACGTGCGGGTGCGAACGGTCCCGATGCGCGACCAGGAGCGCCTGGTGCTCGGCGAGACCCAGGTCGGCCAGGACCCGGTCGGCCACGGCCTGCATGCGTTCTGGCGTGACGGGATCGGCGGGGTCGAAGTTGATCGTGAGGTGGTACACGGGAGATTCGACGTCGAGGTTAGCGTTGGCCGTGGCCTGCATGAGCGCGGCGGCGACTTCGGGATCATCGGTGCCGACGTTCCGCCCGGCAGTCCATGCCACGCGCTCGGGTTCCTCGCCCGAGCGGCCGAACATGAGGTAGCGGGCGAGGGCGGCGAAGCGCCGGCCCGAGGACGTCGTCGCGATCATCGCGGCGAGCGGCCCCGGCGTCCGTCACGCATAAGCCGTTTGACGAGGGCGTACTGCTCCGCCCGGGCGTGGGCGACGTGCTTCGCGAGCGCGGTACCGAGGCCGGTGCGCGTGAGCCGCTCGAGCTGTTCGAGGCGGCGGCCGATCCGGGCGAGGGCGCGGAGCAGGTGGTCGGTCTCCGCGTGGTGGCGGGCCTTGGGGCTCTGGCCCAGGGCAGCTTCCCGGATGAAGCGCGCGGGCTTCAAGCCGCAGGCCTCGGCGCGGGCGGTGATGTGGGCGAGCTCCTCGGGGAAGAGGCGGAGCAGCTTGGTGGTGGTGCGGCAGCGAGTGGCGGGCATGGACGCTCCCAAGTCGCGGGACGGTGGAACGCACCCCTCTATAAGGGAATAGTCTCGAATGGGGCCGAGCGTGCCCGGATGAGGCCGGTGGTGTGAGGCGGGGCGAACGGGGGTGGGGGGCGGGTGCTGCCCTTGAGCGCGCGTCAGCGCGCGAATGGGCGCAGTTTAGGGAGATTCGGGGCCGCGCACCAGCGCGTGCACCGATATCTCCCTACTTGCTTGCACAACGGAAACCGCTGCGAAAATCAGTGCAGCGTGGAAATCCGGCTCATCGTGTGGAAAACCGGCTCAGCATTCGGTTATCAGAACGGGCGGGCTCGCCTTCGGACGGCCCACCGATCGAGGCTTGGCCTGGCCGGCGATGGCTGCGTTAGAGCAAGCTCGCTTCCGCGAAGCTCAGATAGCGCTGTGCACCGAGGACGAGGTGGTCGTACACGGGGATGTCCAAGAGCCGCCCCGCGTCGACCAGCTGCCGCGTGATGGCGCGGTCGTCCGCGCTGGGCGTGGGGTCGCCGCTCGGGTGGTTATGGGCTACGATGATGCCCGCCGCGCCGAACGCGATGGCGAGCCGGAACACTTCCCGGGGATGCACCAGGGAGGAATTGAGGATCCCCCGCGTGACTTCCTGGATGGCGATCACCCGGGACTGCGAGTTGAGCGCGATCACGTAGAACACTTCTATGAGTTCTCGGGCCGCGCGCTCGCGCAAGAGGTTGACCGCGTCTTGCGGGCCCCGCACCTGAACAGGCTCCGGTTGCGACGGATCCACTTCCTTGATCAGGCGGACCCAGGCGGGCCGTAGGGCCTCGGAACGTCTCCGGTGTGGGCGATACATGGCCTGCCTGCCTCCCATCCCTTGCGAGTGGCGCCGTGCGTATCTCGCTAACAATATATCGCTAGCAATATGTCTCTGTCAAGGGCTGGCGATATATGGCCGGACCGATATATTCATGCCGACCCACGTCAGGGCGGGCTATGGCCATTCGGGTGCGGCTACGGGAGCTACTGGAGAAGCGCGGGATGGCGCAGACCGAGCTCCAAGCGCGGAGCGGGCTCGGCTACTCGACCATCAACGCGCTGTACCACGGGAAGACAGAGCGGGTCGAGTTTGCGACGCTCGAGGCGCTGTGCGAGGTTCTGGGCTGTGGGGTGGGGGAGATCCTCGAGCACGTTCCGGAAAAGAAGCGGATGCGTTCCTGACGTCGAGCGATGCGCCTTAGGCTAGCGCGCCGCAAGGAGCGGGGGCAGCTAAGGGTGCCGGTGCGTGAGATCTTTGGATTCGAACGAAGGGAGTTTGGCCCTTGGTTTAGCGGGTGATCCTGTCCAATCACGCTGACGCACGCAGTCGGTCTGCCGCAAAACCGTCCTTCGGTGCCGCAAAAACGCCCTATCCCGCAACTGGCTCGCGGGGCCATCTTAACAGCACGACTAGTAGACCATTCGGCAACCCATCTTCTGGTAAGATCGCTGTGAAGGTAAGCAACCACTATGGTAACGAGGTGTTGAAGGTCTTCGCTGTCCGCTCGTCGACGTGACCCGTAGCAACTAGGGGCTTTGGACCAGCGAAGTGGCTGAAGGAGCGGGATTGAGCGAGTTCTACGCGCACCTCGGTCTGTCAGAGTGGCCCTTTACGGTTGTGCCACGGCCCGAGTTTTGCACGTTTATCGCAGACCGACCTCGGCTCCGGGAGGACATCGCTTTTCTCTTAAGTTCGCTCAGCCGGCGCGACACCTCATCGATACATGTGCTCTGGTCGTCGCTTGGTGCAGGAAAGACTCACGCTCTATTCTACTTGGCGAATGAGTCACGACGCATATCGGAAGGGGCCGTGCCCGTCACGCTACTACCCATCTACACTGAATTCCCCAAGGGCGTGTCGAGCTTCGTTGACTTGTATCGCGGTTTCATCACCCGGCTTAACCAGGTCGTCATTGCGGACGCGTTTTTGGAGGTTTCCACAAATTCTGCTGGTGATGAATTCTATCAAGAGCTTCAAGCCAGCTCTCCGGACCTTGCGACGGCTTTGAGGGTGCTGGCTATCGACAGAGATGTCGAGAGGCGCGCGGTCTGCGTCAGGTGGCTCCGGGCGGACCGGCTCCCCGTGTCTGAGTTTCGCCGTGTAGGGATCTCCCAAAGACTCGACTCGACGGAGCAAGCCACAACCGTCATGGCAGTCTTGGTGCGCCTACTCAGCGGAGCGGCACGGCTCCGGGGCCACCGGGCCTCGCGGGTCATTTGGCTCTTGGATGAGTTTCAACGCCTCGATAGGACCAGTCCCCGCGCGATTGCCGACGTCAACGCAGGTCTACACTCGGTGTTCAACTCCTGCCCGGTCGGCCTAACACAGGTGATTTCATTCACCGGTCCGCCGCACGAACGCAGCCTGCCAGACTGTTTCAGCCCAGAGCTTCGAGACAGGATCGGTACAACGAAAGTTCTTGTACTGCCGCCCTTGCAGCGAGACGAGGCAGTCGGCTTTGTGGTCGACGTTTTAGGCCGTTTCCGGCTTACCGACGCGTCTGTCCCGTCCGCATTCTTTCCATTCACGGAGCAGGCATGTAGACACATCATTCAGTACCTCGCGGGCCGCACCGAGCTGCGCCCGCGGGCGCTCATGCACGCATTCAACGCGGTGCTTGAAGTTGCTGAAGCGAAGATCCAAGCGGGAACGCTTGACGTGATCACCCCATCCTTTGCAGACAGTGTCCTTGGGCAGTACGTCGTTCTGACTGACGCAGAGGAGGAAGAGTAGGATGGCCCAGGTCCTTCACCTACTCGCAAGGGATGACGTCGTGAAATGCCTCCAACATCTAGCTGATGCAGGGGAAACTGCGCTGCAACGCAGCGACCTAGAAGACCGAGTGCTCGAGCTTGGTATCGAGAGGCCCTCCGAGCTGGTGGACTTGCTCCTCGATGCAGGGCTGATCGTGCCTTACGGTCCACGTCTTGGAATCTCGATCGTGGGACACCGGACGAATCTCCTGATCCGAGCTTTGGAAGGGGCGGATATCGAGGACATATACAGGCGGCTCCGGCGATTGAGCGGTCACCCCGAAATGTATGAGCTATTGAGAGAGGGCATGACCACAATCTTCATAAGATCTCTAGTCGATCATCCGGGATTCCGTCGTCTGTACATATGCTCACCTTGGGTCAATCCGTCTGACAAGGACGCGGCAGCCCTCAAGTATGCATTCCTAACCGCGCTCAAGCGACAAGAGGATCCCCCAGAACTCTTGGTTGTAACTCGCCCCCCCGAACTCACGCCGCCCGAAACCCGCGACGGACTGAAGCCCTTCAGGGAAGTCGGCGCACAGATCTTCCTCAACGCGCGGCTTCACAGCAAGCTGTACATCCGCGAGCCGGATCGGCACGGCGGCCTCGCCATGGCTATTGTTGGGTCGCAGAATCTGACAAGGTCCACTCATCTTGAACTCGGCATTCGCATCAACGGAGACACGCGACTCATCGATCAGCTGATTCGATACTTTCTTGAGATGGCGAGTCGATCGACCGAGCCACAACCTGCAGAGGAGTAAGGGAAAATGACCTCCGCGCAACCGTCGAGCATTACGGCGAAGTACGGTCTAAAGCAAGATAACTTCATCCTCGACCCAATCACCGACTATGCCTGCTTTGCGCGGGATGACATCAAGACTCAGGAAATAGCGGAGAGCCTCGACATTGACGTCGTAACTGGCTTGGCACCAAAGCGATTGGTGTATGGGCCCTACGGAGCGGGCAAGACCCACACCCTAATGAGGACGATGGAAGAACTAGGACATCTTGCGTCTATACATGCTGTGCGCATCGAATGCCCCGATTTGGGGAAGAAGTCGCGCTTTCATGACCTGTACCGCGAAGGAATCATGCGCGGCTTGGGTCAAGATTTCGTCCTGGGGTTGTTCGAGGAAGTGGTTCGAAGGGTCGGCTTTAAGCGTCCCGACGAGCTGCGTACGGAGTTGAAGAAATGGTTTGGCGACGAGGAAATTGCTAAAGCGGCTGAGCGATTGTACGATCCGAACTTTGACCGACTAAGACTCTGGCGCTGGATATCGGGCGTCACCCTCTCCCGTACGGACTTGGACACGCTCGGTCAGACACAGGACCTGACAGAAGGCGAAGCTGCTCGTCTCGCGGACGTCGTCGTGATGCTTGGGAAACTTCTGCGTCAACTGCGCGGCCAGACGCTAGTCCTGATTCTCGATGAGATGGAGCGCCTGAAAGCGATCGGACCGGAGACGATTGTCACCTTTCTCTCGGGGTTTACCAGGCTTGTGGACCCCGGGCAGCGATGGGTGTCCGTGCTCATCGGTGCCTCGGCCGCTGTTGAAACCGAAATGGTAGACGTGTTCGCAGGCGCTGGCCCAGTGGGGTCCCGCCTTACGGTGGACGCGAAGATAGAGATTCCTGCGCTCCCCGATCCAGACGTGGACAAGTTCATAGAGCGCATCATCGCCTACGTACGAGATCCGAGCTTCGACGTCAAGGCTGCCATCCAATTGGCGGCCAAGTCGGTGAAGGAGGAACTGCAAGCCCGGTTCTTTCCGTTCACCGTTGAATCGGTTGAGGCGATCAAGAGCCGGACCAGGCTTCTGACTCCGCGGGAGATTACGATGCAAATGACTCGTGCACTTGGGCGCGCGTATCGAAACTCGCACTCCATCATCACTTCGGACAGCGTGGGCTAGGGCGTGCCTGGCGACATCCCCGACCTCCGCTTCCGGCTCCCAGAGACCTTTGCGGTGCAACCTGAGCTGGTGATCGACGAAGGTCCAGCCAGAGGGCTTCTGATCGGCCAGAACGCGCCGCGAGAGGAGTTCGACGCCGTATTCCTCGGGAAACACGCCGAGGCGCCGCACAAAACGGTGTGGCTAGATGCCCGAGGCGCACACGCCGTTTATGTCATGGGGAAGCGCCGAAGCGGCAAGAGCTACACCCTTGGCGCGATTGCCGAGGCCCTGGTCTCCGACACTTGGCTGCGGCAGGGTGGCGCAAGCCAGGCCGTCTTGATTTTGGATAGCATGAATGTGTTCCTAACGATGCCGTTTACTGTCGAGGCGACCTACAGCGCCTCCAGTGCCGGTATGAAGGAATTGCATAAGTGGGGGATTCAGTCTGACGATGTGCCTGTGCGATTGTTCACTCCACACGGCTCGACTGTTCCTCGAGATGTCCAGGCGCAGGGCATCACTCTCCGCGCTTCTGATCTAGGTATTGAGGAGTGGTGTGGTCTCTTCGAGGTCGATCCCTTCGTCGATCCCCTGGGCCATCTGATGGCAACCCTATTTGCGAAGGTTGCTGATGAGGGGTACATCGACTCGATCGGTGGCGGGCACGTCGCGCCAAAGTCGGAGTTCTCCATTGAGGACATGCTGAAGGCACTGTCAGTCGATCCTGACCTTGCCGGCTTTGTTCAGGACACGCGTGATGCCCTGCGCAGACGTCTCGAGACTCTCGTACGCTTCCCCCTATTTGGCGCCGCAGGCCTGGATGTCCGTGACTTACTCCGACCCGGCACCATCTCCGTGCTGTTACTCCGTGATCTTGATCAGGAGATGCGCTCGGTGATGGTTTCTATAGTCGTCAAGAGGATGATGCGACTGCGAGCGGTCTCTGAACAACAGGAGCGCATGGTCCCAGTTCATCTGGCGCGAGCGGAGAAATACGCATCGAGTGATCCGGGCCAGGCCAGCGTTGAGCGTGAACACGCTGAGGAATGCTTGCGCAAAGCGGCGGCTGGTCTGCCGCGATCATGGTTGATCATCGACGAAGCTCACAACTACATACCTTCTCGCTCAACCGTTCCGTCCCGGAGACCGTTGAAGAAGTATGTTGACGAAGGACGGAATCTTGGCCTGTCTATCGTCGTTGCGACGCAACAACCATCAGGCCTGGATCCATCGATACAGCGCAACGCCGACGTACTGCTGGTGCATGCCCTAAGCCACCATGACGATATCGCGGCGGCACAAGGCATGATCAACTCTGCTGAGCCGGAAGAAGTCGTACTGGATGGCAAGTACCGGATCACCGGCCCCCGGCTCTTCGAGCGGCTTGTCAGGGCCCTTCCGTTGGGATATGCACTCGCATCGACGGATCGCGCGAATCGTCTCTTCCCGGTTCGCATCCGGCCAAGGTCTACAGTCCACGGCGGTGCCGACTACTGATGCAACCACGACTCGTCTCAAGGACACACTATCAGGTAGACGAGCCAGCGATTCTCAAGCTGTTAGTTCAGAAATGCAGTTCGGCGGTTAGAAGTGAGTACGCCGAGCGCGCGGCCCTCTGTCTCGCGGAAGAGATGAAGCGAAGCGGCAGGGAATTCAATCCGGCCGCCGGCGGCTACGCCGTCGATCTCGCCCGTCAGCTTGGGCTCGTCAACGACAATCTCGTTTGGGCGGAGCTGGGCCAAGTCCTTCACCTGGTCAGCGAGGAACGCGGGCACGAGTGGGTCGCCGAGTTGGCGCTGCCCGAAAGGGTGCTCTTCTTCCGTCTCTTCCTGGAAGCCGATGGTGCTGCGATGCTGTTCATCGCACGTACGTTGGGGCAACACGGTCAACTGCCGCCAACTGGCAAGTCATGGTGTGACGTCGCGAACGAAATGGTCCTTGCAGTATATGCGGAGTACCTGGAGCAAACACCCGATCCCGCTGACCGAGTGAGATTGAGGCGTGTTATTGACCGAAGACGAGCTCGACCGTACACAGGAAAATCTGGACCTCACCAGATGTTCTTGCATCTCCAGGCGCTCCATCGGTTGGGCCTGATCCAACGGGAGGACAGTAATTCGACGCGCCTGTACCGTCTGGGCGACTCCCAGGCGGCGCTCGACAAGTTGTTGGTCGCCTTGCCCAACGTGATGGCCCTTGAGGTGTGTGTTAGTGAGCGAGAGTGGGCCCGGGTTGCGGGGGAGGTGTTGGCGGACCAGTTGCCATCCGGGAGTGTCAGCGCGGCCGTGATCGAGGATGAGCGGATCTTCGAAGGGGTTAGATCCGTCTACGACAGCATTACACGTACGGGAGTATCCCTCTGTTCCATTCAATCGATCGTGGAAACGTTGCAGATTCGTAGCTTGGCTGCCGGCGACGGCATCCTTGGGTATTCTGAAGTCTTGTCGGCGCTGGAGAGGTTACGCAAGCAATTCCCACGAGATGTTAGATTCCATGTCGACCGAGCAGGCCGCCCAGCGTTCATCAAACTGAGCGCCACGCTCGCATCTTAGGACTAACCAAGCTCACCTGATTGGCTGGGTAGAGCCTCGCCGTAGCCCACGCGCAACCCAAGCGAAGCATTCTCTACGACCTCTTCTCGAGTACCAGAACGTGCTCGCGGTTAACGTTTGCCCCGTTGTGGCGCGAGAAGGACATGTAGCGGTTCTGGGTCGTATAACTCAATCGCTCGATCACTTTGAAACGTTCACCTGCCAGCTCTTCTAGGAGTCGCGTAGGCCGGACTCGGCGACCGTTCCACTTGGAGTTACCCACTACCACAACAGCCTTTCCCTTGCTTTTGAGAGCTTTTGCCATCTCCTCCAGAACCCGGTCCATGGATGCGCTGTAGTGCCTCAGAGCTCTTGCTCGTTTGGGGCTTACCTTCTCAGCGTGCTTTAGGAGCCTCTTGATGTACTCGCTCTCCGCTTTCCAGCGCAGCCGATGGTTCGTTTCGCGAACGCCTTCACGTCCCAGGTATCGCGGCGCGAGCTCCAGTCTGTCATCGTGAGACTTGACTAGACCGAGCCAATACATTTCCAACATGTGGCGTCTATAATAGTCGACCGCTGCGTTGTACGGGGGGGAGGTGATCACGACGTCAGCAACGCCCTTGGATACGACACGAGAGAGAGCTGTCGCATCAGCACGCCGAATCTTCACCCTGACGCCCGGTCCAGTCTTCCCCTTGGCGTGCTTCACGTTCTCCCACAATTCCTTCATCCCTTTGATCTCCCGTTCCACCTTCTCCTCGAAGAGCTGAAACGGGTCGATGCGGCGTCCTAGTTTGTCAAGCCGCTTCATGTGGGCAGTCACCTCCAGACCGGAGACCGGGACCGGGTCTGCGTTGGAGGCATTCCGGATGATGCTGGCAAAGCACGCCAGCAGAAACCGCTTGATCTCGGACGGAAGCTTCGACCTTGTGATGGTCAAGCGCAGGCGACCTAAGTCAATCGCCACGTACGCCCTGAACCAGTGTTCGATAGTCGGAATGTTGGGGATCGCATAAGCCTTCCGAAATCGCCCGATGGAAGACTTCGACAAATCGGTCTTCATGAGGCGATCATACTCCTTAGTCGGCCGCCGTATGCGAGCGATCTTCGCTTGGAGCTTGTGGAATGCGGTCTCAAGGCGCTTCGGTGAGACAGGGCGAGATTTGGCTCGGGATATGAACGCCGCGACCGGATCGAAGTCAACCCCAATCGCCTGGCGCCCCAACATGAGAGCTTCTACTAGCAAGGTCCCGCTCCCGCAGAATGGATCCACGATCAATTGTCCGCCACGAGAGTAGCGGTCGATTAGGCACCTGAGCGCAGGAGGGTGGAACTTTGCAGGAAAGCGAAAAAGGTAATGTGTTAACCTGAGATCACTGCGATAGCGAGCAAACCTAAGTTCAGCCATTAACTGGAAAACTGGCTGGGGAGACGGGCCGTATCAAGTCAACCGACCGCCCGGCCTACGTACCCCCTAGGTTCGTGTGGGCAGCCATCCTTCGAGTCCAGTGGTCAGGATTCGGGATAGGACACGTCTGCGAGCAGGCGAGCGGCCGCATCCACGTGGTGAGGGTCCTCCAAGAAGAACCGTGCCAGAAACTCGTTTCCAAACCCGCCGGTGGTCGGTGCTCTCTTGCGGATCGGTAGCGCCGAGACTCGACGCAGTTGGTCGACGCTGCCAAGGCACCAGACTTCAATGCGTCCCGAGGTTCTGCGGTGCGTCACGTAGGCGAAGCGCTTTCGGCCATCTTGAAAGAACCCACACCATCTGTGCGATTCGGCGCGTCTGATTTCTGGGATCGTCTCGCCGAGCCTCCTGAGGAGGTGGTCACAGAGCCCTGCCGACTCCGAGCAGGCATCATGGTGATCGTTCATTCTTTAGTGTCTCCCTCCAAGGGAGGTGCGCGAACGGGAGAGCGGTCAGATCCAGGGTCTTCCGCACACCGGTTGCAGCGTACCAACTGCTCACAGTCTATGAAAAGTCCTTTGCCAGAATCGCCTTCAGTTGCTGAATCGCTTCTGCGCTGAACCTGATGGACTGACGTTTCTTGCCCTTTAGCTTGCGCGCTGGAGAGCCGTAGGTGTCTATCTGCAAGAGCCTCGGCAGGTCCACGACGCGCAGTGCCCGAAACGCCGCTTGACCACAGCGCGCCTCGATCGTGGCCGGATCGCAATCGGTCCGGCGGAGGAAGACCGAATGGGGCACGATGGCGAGTTCGGGCGGGGCTGGCAGCCGCCGTGAGCGTCGCAGTGAGGACTCTTGCGAGGAGCCCACGCGTGAACGTTACGCCGCTCTCGCGCCGTGAGCCACGGCCGACGGAAGTGACGCGCCGGGCTCCCAGAGGCGCCGTGCGGCCAAGAACGTTTTCCGCAATTCCGAAGTACAGCAGGATGTGGCATTGAGAGCCGGCCTCTCTAGAGGTCCAACATCGCCGCAGGGTGAGTGGTCCGCCACACGTTGCGGGAGGCACGAGCCACCCGACGGTGGCCGGAAGTCGCAGCGCACGATGTGGAGGGCCTCGTTGGGACAGGAGAGCAGAGCGCACGGCGGCGGCTCATCGCCCGTCGGGAACGCACCTCCCGAAGATCACCCCACACCGCGCTCGCGGGTTGAGAGCCGGTTGATCGGCGTTCCCAGATGAGCCTGTGGCGACACGTCCTTGCAGGCGCGCGGGACCGCTGGTGTTGAGCGGCCTTTGACGGGCTCCTGCTACGGTGAGCGCGCGCGGCCGTCAATATGGGACGTCCTGGGAAGGTCTGGCCGGAAGAGGGCGAGCTGATCTACCTCGTGCGCGAAGCGCAGGGCGGAGGGCCCGGTGCGCTGGAGGCCCTCTTAGCGCGCCTTCGCCCCTCGTTTGTCGCCTACTTCGCACCTCGCATGGGGCGGGACGATGCGGAAGACGCCGCGCAGCTGGCGCTCCTCTCGATCCTGCGCACCCTGCCGAGCATCGACGCGGACCGGGCCCTCGCCTACGTCCTCGCCGTAGCGACCCACCGCCTGGGAAACGCCCGCCGGCGGCGCGCGCTCGCCGCCCGACGCCACGTGCCCCTCAAGTTCGCGGAAGACGTCGAGTGGCCCGTGGCAGCGGACTGGGACGCCGAGTATCACGACCTGGCCCGGGCCCTCCGGGCGACCCTCGCCGCCCTCCCTCCTGAACGCCGCGAGGCGCTGCTTGAGCCGCTTGAGGGGGTGAAACCCTCGACGCTCGCCGCCCAGCAGCACGTGAGCCTCGCGACCGTGCGGTCGCGGCGGCGGCGCGCTCGCCAGAGCCTCCACGCCGCGCTCGCGGCGCTCGGCTGACCGGGCGCCAGGAACTCGCGCGCCGAGCCGGGCGACCTAGCTCATCCGCAGGCACCAGCGCTCAAGACCCCCAGTTCGCCCCCGGGGCGGCACCGTGTTGCTCCTCGGCGGGCACGCTTGGGGTCATTCGAGACTATTCCCTTATAGAGGGGCTTATCAACTCCTCGAGAGGAGCGGACCGATGCAAGCAGGGGCCGCAGGACAGGACACCGGCGTGCGCTACGGCGAGATGATGGCCCGCTATCTCGGGCCCGTGATCCTGCGGGCGTTCGGGAACGACGACGTGACCGAGATCTACGTGAATCCGCAGGACGGGATGGTCCGCTTCGACACCCGCTCCCATGGCCGGATCGAGACCGGGGTCTCGGTCGCCCCGGTGCGGGTCGAGATGTTCCTGAACGCCGTCGCGACGAGCCTGGGCGTGACGCTCGGGGCCGAGCACCCGGGGCTCGAAGCCGAGCTCCCGGCGGCCGAGTTCCGGGGCAGCCGCCTCCAGGGTTTCGTCCCGCCCGTCACACCGGCCCCGGCCTTCACGATCCGCAAGCCCCCGGCGGTCGTGTATTCCCTCGACGACTACGTCGCGGCTGGGGTCCTCTCGCAGGCACACCGCGCGGAGTTTCGCCGAGCCGTCCAGGAGCACCGGAACATCTTGATCGCGGGCGGCACGAACACCGGGAAGACCACCCTCGCGAACGCGGTGCTCAGGGAGATCACCGAGCTTTTCCCCGCGGAGCGGCTCGTGATCCTCGAAGACACCGTCGAGCTCCAGTGCTTGGCGCGGGATCACCTGGCGCTCCGGACTTCTCCGACCGTGACGCTCGCGCAGCTCGTGAAGAGCGCGTTGCGCACGAGCCCGACCCGGATCGTCGTGGGCGAGGTGCGGGGGAGCGAGGCCCTGGATCTGCTCGACGCCTGGGCCACGGGGCATCCAGGCGGCGTCGCCACCGTCCACGCCTCCTCGGGCGAGGGCGCGCTGCTCCGGCTGGATCGCCTGGCCCAGCGCGCGAACGTCCCGCCGCAACGCCACCTCGTGGCCGAGGCCGTCCACTTGGTTGCCGTGCTCGAAGGTGCGCACGCTCGCCGCCGGGTCACGGAGCTCGTTCAGGTGGAAGGCCTCGACCGGGATGGGCGCTTCGTCCTCCAGCGGTTGACCACGACTCATGCTCACTCGTCAGGAGACTCCGTATGACGCACACCACCCCCCGCACCCGCATCCTCCCTCGGGCCCTCCTGGTGGGCGCGGTGCTCGCTCTCGCCTCCGTGCTCCTCCCGCACGTCGCGGCCGCCGCGTCGGCGGGGGGTGGTGCCCCCATGCCGTGGACCGGGCCGCTCCAGAGCTTGCTCAACAACCTGAGCGGCCCGACCGCCCGCATCATCGGGGCGCTCGCGTTCGTCGTGGGCGGGGCGCTCTGGGCGTTCACGCGCCATGAGGAGGGCGCGCGGCGCTTCGCCCAAGCGGTCGTCGGCGTCGCCATCATGATCGGCGCCGCGAACATCGTCAGCGCGCTGGCGTTCGTCGGGGCGACTGTCTGAGCCTCGACTCTGGAGGAACGGGCACGGTGACCTCCGAAGGGCCGCCGTCTCTCGAGGCGCACGTGATCCACGCCGCGCTCTACCGGCCGGTGCTCTTCGCCGGGGCGGAGCCCGCCGTGGTGGTGCTCGAGGTGACGACCGCGTTCGCGCTCGTCTTCGGCGTCGGGCTCCACGTTGCTACGGTCCTGCTCGCGGTCTTCTACCTGACCGTGGTTCACGCGGTCATGGTGTGGGTCGCGAAGCAGGACCCGCAGATGATCGGTCTGTACGTTCGGAGCCTCGGCGCCCGGGACTTCTACCCTCCGCATGCCAGCGTGCACGCCGCGCCGCCGCCGGTTCACCCCTCGATCCCGCAGGGACACTGAAATGGATCTCTGGTCCCTCGCCCTCGGAACCCTGGGCGGCGCCGCGGCCGTGCGCGGGCTGGCGCACGTGCGGGAGCACCGCGTCGCGGCCGCCGGCCTCGCGGACCTCGTGAACTGGGCCTTCATGGTGGACGACGGCGTGGTGCTCCAGAAGGACGGCTCGCTCCTCGTCGGCTGGCGCTACCACGGGCCCGACCTCTCCGCGGCGACGCCCGAGGAGCTCGACGCCCTCTCGCGGCACGTGAACGACGCGCTCCTGCCGTTCACGGACGATTGGATGTTCCACGTCGATGCGATCCGGCGTCCCGCGGTCGCCTACGCCCCGTCTCGCTTCCCCGATCCCGTCACCCAGCTGATCGACGACGAGCGGCGGGCGACCTACGCCGCGCAGGCGAGCCGGCAGTTTGAAACAGAGTACTTCCTCATCGGGACGCACCGGCCGCCGGCTGACGTCTTCTCGCGGGTGGCCGCGTTCTTCGTCCAGGGCTCACGCGGCGCCGGCGTCGATTGGGGGCGGGTGCTCGAGGCGTTCGCCACCCAATTCCAGGTGCTCGAGAACCGGCTCGCGGGGCGGCTCCACCTGGCGCGGCTCGATGCCGACCGGCTGCTCACCCATTTGCACGAGTGCCTCACGGGGCTCGCGCACCCGGTGCGGACACCGCCGCGGGGTGCCTACCTGAACGTGGTGCTCGCCGACCAGGAGTTGGTGGGCGGCTTCGAGCCCCGGGTCGGGCGGCTGGCGATCCGCGCGTTGGCGGTCCAGGGCTACCCGCACGCGTCCCACCCGGGGCAGGGAGACTTCCTGAACGCGCTCCCCTTCGCGTTCCGCTGGTCGCATCGCGTGCTCCCGCTCGGCACGGCGGAAGCGGCGAGACAGATCCGGCGCCACCAGCTGCAGTGGTTCAAGAAGCGCAAGGGGGCCGCCGCCTGGGTGCAGGAAATGGTCGGCAGCAAGCGGGACGCCGCTCCGCAACGAGACGAGGAACTGTGGCTCGATCACGATGCTCGCCACCTCGCCCAGGACGCCGCCGACGCCGCCGCGGAGAATGCGAGCGGCGCCGTGCGGTTCTGTTGCTTCACCCAGGTCGCCATCGTCATGGAGCCCGATCCCTCGCGCGCCGACCTGGTGGCGGGCGAGATCCTGAAGGCGCTCAATGATGCGGGGTTCCCCGCTCGCTTGGAGACGGTGAACGCCCTCGAGGCCTATCTGGGGAGCCTGCCGGGGCATGGCTACCCGAATCTGCGGCGGCCCTTCCTCTCCACGCGGAACATCGCCGACCTCGTCCCGGTGACGAGCATCTGGCCCGGGCTCGCGGCGAACCCGTCACCCTTCTTCCCGCCGCAAAGTCCGCCGCTCTGCTGGGCGGCCACGGCGGGCAGCACGCCCTTCCGGGTGAACCTCCACGACTCGGACGTCGGGCACACGCTCGTCCTTGGGAAGACAGGCTCGGGGAAGTCGGTCCTGCTCGCGCTCCTCGCCGCCCAGTTCCGCCGTTATGCGAATGCCCAGGTGTTCGCCTTCGATGTCGGGTACTCGCTGTGGGCGCTCGCCCAGGCCGCGGGAGCCCGGCACTACGACTTGGCCGCGGGCCGGGTGGATGCGCTCTGCTTCCAGCCCCTCGCCCGGATCGACGACGCAGCCGAACGCGCTTGGGCTGCGGAGTGGCTCGAGACGGTCTTCGGCCTCCAGGGCGTCACCGTCACGCCGCCCTTGCGCGCGCGGATCGATCGGGGCTTGGAGCTCGTGGCTCGAAACGAGCCGCCGCACCGGACGCTGATCGAGCTCACCGTGCAGCTCCAGGACGAGACGCTGGCCGTCGGCCTGCGCCCCTACACCGTGGCGGGGAACTATGGCCAGCTCCTGGACGCGAGCGCGGACGATCTTGGGGACGGCCGCTTCCAGGTGTTCGAGATGAAGCACCTCCTCGCCCTGGACGACCGGATCGCGCTCCCGGTGCTGCTGTATCTCTTTCGGCGGATCGAGCAGCGGCTCGACGGGAGCCCGACGCTTCTCGTGATCGACGAGGCGTGGATGGCGCTCATGCACTCGCTCTTCGGCGCCCGCGTGAATCAGTGGCTTCTGCAACTGCGGAAGCAGAACGCGGCGGTCGTCCTCGCCACCCAGAGCCCTGCGCAGCTCACCCAGCTCGCGCATCGGCACACGATCGTCGACTCGTGCGTCACGAAGATCTACCTCCCGAACCCGGATGCCGCGACGGCGGCGCAGGCGCCGCTCTACCACGATCTCGGCCTGAACGAGCGCGAGATCGCGATCATCGCCCGGGCGACGCCGAAGCGGCACTACTACCTGAAGTCCCCCCGCGGGAGCCGGCTGTTCGAGCTCGGCCTCGGGCCTGTGGCGTTGAGTTTCCTCGCCTCAGACCCCGGCGCCTCGATGGAGGAGACGCGGCGGCACCTGGAGACGCTCATCGCGACGCATGGCCGTGACTGGCCTGCGGCCCGGCTCGACGAGCGGGGCCTCGGCACCTGGGCCGATCGGCTCCGCGACCACCAGCCTCTACAAGGAGACCCCCTCGATGCAACGCCGTTGGCTCTCTCAACCGTTGGCTAAGACGCGGCTCCTCGCCGCGAGCGCGATCGTCGCGTTGGGACTCGCCCTCACACCCGGGCCCGCTCGGGCGCAGTTCGGCCTTCTCGGCAGCGGGATCGTGTTCGATCCCTCCAACTTTGCTCGGAACGTCTTGCACTACGCCCGGCGGCTCGAACAGATGAACCTGCAGCGCCAGCAGCTCCAGCAGCAGGTCACGGCTCTGCGGAAGCTCCGGGCCCCGAACTGGCGCCAGATCAACGCCACCCTCACCCAGATGGATGCGCTCATGCAGCAGGGCCAGGCGCTCGCCTACAGCCTGCGGGCGATCGATGCGGAGTTTCAGCGGACGTTCCCGGGCACCCGGGTGTTCCGCAATTACCCGGCGGAACAGCAGACGCAAACGACCCGGACGCTGGCCACCCTGCGCGGGGTCTTGAACGCTGCAAACCGGGCCGCCCGGGACTTCCCGACGAGCGTGGCGCGGCTCGACGCCATGAAACGCCAGCTCGGCAGCATCCAAGGCCACGAGGAGGCGCTCGAGCTGAACGGCACGATCGGGATGTACTCGGCCGAAGAGCTCACGCTCTTGCGCCAGGCGGTCTCCGCGCTCACGAACGTCCAGGCGGTCTACTACGCGGACCAGGTCAATGCCCAAGCGCAAGAGGCGGCCACGGTGCGCGAGCGGCTCGCCGCGATGAGCGCGCCCGGGCCGCGCTATGCGCCGATTTCCCTCCGGGTGACGCCGTGAGGGTCGGTCGGTGATAACAAGCGCTCGCGCGGTGCGCCGCTCGCGCGCCGGCGTCCCGCTCGTCGCCTGTCTGCTGGTCGCGCTGGTCGCGGCGCCGGCCGTTGCCCAGTCTGCAACGCAGCAGCCGGTGCTCGACGGGATCGCGGCCCAGTACCGGGACGCGGCGCGTCTCTGGCGCCCCAGGCTCCTCCCGGTCGCGCAGCAGCTCTTCATGGTGCTCGCGGGGATCGAGTTCGCCGTCTCGGGCGCCCTCTGGGCGCTCCGCCGGGACTCGCTCGACGACATCGCGGCGAAGTTCCTCTTGAAGTTCACGCTCGTCGCTTTCCTGCTCGCGCTCATCACGAGCTTCACCTATTGGATTCCCCCGATCGTGAACGGGTTCGCGGCGGCGGGCGAACGGGCCATCGGCTCGAGCGTCACGGTGAGCCCGTCGGGCATCATCGACATCGGGCGCCAGACGGCGCTCACCGTCCTGAACACCTTGGACTTGGGCGTCATGCTCAAGAACCCCGCCATGGCCGTCTTCGCGGCGCTCGCGGCGCTGATCATCGCGCTCGCCTACGTGGTGATCGCAGCCCAGCTCGTGCTGGTGCTCATCGAGAGCTACATCGTGCTGGGCGGCGGCGTGCTCTTCCTCGGGTTTGCGGCCTTTCGCGGGACCGCGGCCTTCGCCGACAACCTCATCGCCTACACGTTCGGGGTCGGGGTCAAAGTCTTCCTCCTCTATCTGATCGTGGGGCTCGGGAGCCAGATCGCGAGGAGCTGGATTCCCCTGATTCAGTCGAGCACGTTCTTCGGCCCCACGAGCCCGCTCCTCGAGGTCCTGGGCGGGGCGCTGATCTTCGCGGTCTTGGCCGTCCGCGTCCCGCACGTCGTCGCCCATCGGCTCTCGGGGCACGCGAGCTTCGGGATCGCCCACGCCCTCCGCAGTCTCAGCTGAGGCCCGCCATGCGTCGTATCGGAGCACGAGTCGCCCTGCGGCTCCCCCGGTTCATCGAAGAACGGTTCGGCCGCTCTCGGGGCCCGGATCACGTGGCAAGCGCCCCGCCGGCCCACGCGGACGGCAACCCGTTCCTCGCCGCCCGCACGGAGTTCACGAACGCGTTCGGCGACCTCGCCAAGGGCAAGCGGAACTGGCAGCTGACGGCCTACGGCCTGATGGGCCTGCTCGCCCTCGTCACGCTCGCGGACCTGCGCCTCGCGGCCTCCTCGCGGGTCGTGCCCTATGTCGTCCAGGTCGACCGGCTGGGGCAGGTGGTGACGGTCGGCCCAGCCGAAGATCTCAAGCAGCCCGACCAGCGGCTCCTCGCCTCCGAGCTCGCCCGGTTCATCCGCGCGATCCGCACGGTCCTCCCGGCGGCCGCGGCGGCGGGGCAAGCCGAGATGCTCCGGCGCGGCTACGCGTTTGTGGCGCCCGAGGCCGCGGCGTTCTTGAATGACTACTTCGCGAACCCGGTGAACGATCCCCGCCTGCTCGGGCTCCGGCTCACCCGACAGGTGGACGTGACCGGCGTCCTGCGGGTCCCGAACTCCGACGTGTGGCGGCTGCAGTGGACGGAGACGGAGCGCTCCACGCAACCCGGCGGGCTCACGCGGACGCTCGCCTGGGAAGGGTACGTCACCGTGCGTCTCGTGCAGCCCCAAACCGTCGACGCCGTGCAGGACAACCCGCTCGGGCTCACCGTGACGTCGGTCAACTGGACCCAGGTGGGCGCGAGCGCATCGGCCGGGCCCGGGGCCGGAGCCGACACCACTCTCGATCAAGGAGTGAAACCGTGATGCGGACAAGCAGAGCGAGCTCCCGGGGACTCCACGCGGCGCTGCTCGTCGCGATCGCCGTCGCTCGACCGGCGCACGCCCAACAGCAGCACCGGCGGCCGTCCCATCCCCACCTCGCGGCCGCTGCCGTCCCAGCGGATACGGGACGGCCCGAGAGCGATACGACGCCCGCGCGGGCAGTCGGAGATCCCATCGCCGCCGCGACCCGGGAGTACCAGGCGAGCGGGATCGCCCGCACCGTTGTGGAGGGCCACTTCCTGACCTTCCCCTACGGGCACGCGCAACCCACGCTCACCTGCACGGTGCTCCGCGCCTGCGTGATCGAGCTCGAGCCCGGCGAGATCGTCCTCTCCCGCATCGCGGGCGACACGGAGCGGTGGGAGATCGCCCCGGCCCCCGCCGGGCCGGACGGGCGCACCGTGTTGATCGTGGTGAAGCCCCGCGATTGCGACATCACGACGAACCTCGTGCTCGCGACCGATCGGCGCCTCTACGACCTGACGCTCGATGCGCCGCCCTGTAAGGGCCGCTCGACCAACCCGCAGCAGCCCTACGTGCGGCACGTCCGATTCTACTACCCGGACGAGATGATCGCCCAGTGGGCGAAGCCGCCCGAGCCCGCGCCCGTGCGGGTCGCCCCCGACGTCTTGTCACTCAACTTCGGCTACCGGGTGAAGAAGGATCGCCACTTCCCGTGGGCGCCGGCGCAGGTGTTCGACGACGGGGCACGGGTGTACATCAAGCTCCCGGAAGAAGCGCGGCACGCCGAAGCGCCGGTGCTCTTCGTCCTCGACTCGGACGGCAGTAAGGTGCTCGTCAACTACGCGGTCGTGGCTGGCG
>WNGG01000487.1_pt1 | contig 42763 bp, 30 predicted proteins | sample 5400661 | NCBI WGS metagenome assembly WNGG01 (sample SAMN13153372, study PRJNA577476) | soil metagenome | isolation source: 100 cm soil or saprolite under Garry oak tree replicate 1 | place: USA:California | collected 2016-06-15 | reverse complement strand
CACCGGCGCCAACGCCGTGGTCTACAAGGCCAAGGAACCGGGCGGGTTTTTATCATTCAAGAAGACCTGGGCGATTCGCTGCTTCCTGCGCCCGATCAGCGACCATGCCGAACGTTATGAGGCGATCTCCAAACATCTTCGCAAGGTGCGCCTGCCCTATGATGTTGATTTTCAGTTCCTCAAGCAGGGCATTCAGATTCGCTCCAACTGGTTCCCTATCGTCAAAATGCAATGGGCCAAGGGCGACCTGCTGCACAGTCACATTGAGAAGCATCTAGGCTATCCGGCCGCACTCGCGGCATTGCGGGCAAAATGGGCGATACTCGTTCGCCACCTCGAAGCCGCCCAGGTTGCGCACGGCGATTTACAGCACGGTAATATCCTGGTGCGCGGCGGAGCGATCCAGTTGGTGGACTACGACGGCATGTGGGTGCCGGGGTTAAAGGGCCGCCACGCCACGGAAATCGGCCACCGTGCCTACCAACATCCCGAACGTAGCGAGCAAGATTACGGCCAAGAGATTGATCGTTTTTCAGCTCTCGTCATTTACCTATCGCTGGCGGCGCTGGAGCGGGATGTCACCCTGTGGGAACGTTTTCATACCGGCGACAATCTGATCTTCGTGCGCGAAGATTTCCAGCAGTTGGGTCGATCGGCGATTTGGCAGCAATTACGTCGTATCGAATCGCGGGGAATCGATCAACTCGCCTCGGCCCTGGCGGCCATGGTGCAGCAGCATCCGATGAAGGTCGGCAATCTCGATAGCGTTCTCCAAAATCCGGCGAGCTATCCGGCGAGCTCCAAAGTCCCTACCTCGATTCCGGCGTCGACTCCGGCCCAGCGAGTCGCTCCCAAGCCGCTGCCGACGCCGCCAGTGCCGAGCTGGATGAAAAAGGGCGGTTATCGTAATCATTCGGATGACTGAGGATCATCGGCGGTATTGCTCGTCGCTGACCGTTTCCATCCCCTCGGATTTACGACCGCTGCAACACGGGGGCGACCAAGTCGTCGCCCCCGGGGGATGCATTTCTCACTCCCGATTTCAGTTCAGAACGTGGAAGACATTCGGGCCTGGTAGCGTGGGGTTCCAGAAGTCCACGAAGCCCTTGGATGCCGTAACCCCCTCGATGCGACCCGGCTGCGCCCCCGAGATCCGGCAACTGACCGTGAGCGTGCCGGCGCTACGTCCGAGTACTCAATTCTCAGGATCGCGAGCCCCGCCGTGCTCCCAGGTATGTTCGGATTAGATGCAAGCGCTCGCTCCCAACGCACCAGGCCAGTGACTTGGTACGTCCCGCTGCCTGTCACCGCGTTGCTCGCGTCCCGGGTCTCCCAGTTTCCACCCCCGGTCGCGGCGCTTGAGGTTCCACCGTCGCCCGCTGGAGCGACGAACGTCCCGGTTCCGGTAACAATGATCTTCAACCCGTCGGCCGCCGTCGCCGACGCTGAACCAAAGATCTCCCACCCGATGTGGGCAGCGGCGGTCGGCGCACCGACGCTCGCTGAAAGCGCGTCAGCCCGCGACGTCGAGGGCGCTGCGATCGGCGCGCTGCTCTCGCACCCGAGGGCGAGGGCCATCGCAACCACGCCCGGGAGCCTTGCGTCCCATCTCTTGCATTTCATTTGTGCCTCCTTGCCGACCCGCTTCTGACCGAGGTCGTGTAGGCACGGCGGCGCACGAGTGCGACAGCCGAGCGCCCGGCCGTGGCATTCAGAGACACGTTGATTAGGAACGAGAACGCAGGCCGAAGACGCCGCCCTGACCTCACCCCATATCGCTAACCTACCCATCAGGAGGCGCGTGGTAAGGCGCTCGGAGTCGGGCTTGATCAATCGGGACGGCGGGATTTGAATTCAACGGCCCCCATGGGGGGCCGTTGTTTTATCGGCACTTACGTGCACCAAAGGACCGAATTGGCAACTATCGGCAATTATGGACCGGCAAACGGTACGGCAAACATCTTCAGCGAGTGTGAATGCTCCCGCCCGGATCAACCGACCGTCTGACGCTGACCGGTTGCCGCCGCCTTCTCGATCGCGTCCAGCATCCGATGGCGCATGACCGCGTCGTCGAATGTGGGGCAGAGATGCGTTCCCTCGCGATAGTCGCGCGCGAAGTGCGCGTACGCCTGGGCGACATTGGTACCAGGACCCTGTAGCGGCGACAACCGGTACTGCGGCGGCACGGGCAGGACGTCGAGCGAGGACTGTGCGCCGTTGCCGCCGCGTACGGTCAGCTCGAAGATCTGAGCCTGGCCGCCGTCGGCCGTAACCTGCAGGTCGCCCTCGGTGCCGTTGATCTCCCACAGCAGGTTCGTGCCGCGCGAACGCCCTCCGCGATAGTGAATCGAGAGCGCGGCGCCGCCCTCGAGTAGTCCGGTGACGCCCACCTGATCGTCCGCGTTCATCGGCCTGCTCTCACCCGTACCCGCGATCGTGAATGACTGGCGGCGCATGGTCATCGTGGCCGAGAGCTCGCGGACCTCGCCGAGGCAGTAGCACAGCGCGTCGGCCGCGTGCCCGAGCGCGATCGCGAGCAGTGTCGCGCCATTCTTCCGGTCGTTCAGGTACACGTTGTACGGCGGCACCGCCCCACCCCAGCCCATTCCCGAGCCGATCAGCGTGGTGGAGAGCACCTCGCCGACGTACCCTTGCCGGACCAGGTCGCGCACGTAGAGCACCGGCGGCGCAGCGCGCGCCTGCAGCCCCGCCACAGCGAGGACGCCTTGCCGCTTCGCCAGTGCGGCCAGCTCCTCTGCCTCCTGTAAGCCGTTGCCGAGCGGCCATTCGCAATAGACGGCCTTCCCGGCCTTGAGCGCCGCAGTCGCCAGCTCGAGGTGATGCGGCACCTTCACGGTGATCGCGACGACGTCGACGTCGGCGCTGTTCACGAGGTCGTGGTGGTTATCGAACGCGAGCGGCACACCGAAGCGCCTACCGGCGGCCTCGGCGGATTCGCGCCGGCTGGTGGACAGCGCCGTGATCTCGAAGTCGTCCGGCAGCGACTGCAACGCAGGGATGTGCGCCTCCGCCGCCCAGCCGCGATCCGGATTGGCGCCGATGATGCCGACGCGAATTCGCTTGGTCATGATGCCTTGTTGAACATGTAGCGCGCGATCTTCCAGCCGCCCGGCCCGCGCGTGAAAATGAACAGCTCCCGGTTTTGCTCGGGCCCGCTCGCTCCCGTGGCCACGACGGTGGCCGTGCCCGCCGAGTGGGTCCGCGCGTAGGCGACATCGCCCTGCACCGTCAGCTCGTCGACGGTGAAGTGGATCGCGATCCGGATGTTCGCAAAGACCGCCTCGTAGGCGCCCCGGACCGCTGGCCTGCCAGCCGCCGTCGGGAAGCCCGCGGGCATGAACACGCCGTCCTCGGCGTAGAGCTGTTCGATCCGAGGGGTGTCGCCGGCGTTCAGGGACGTTTCGTAGCTGGCCAACAACGTGCGCAACTCTTGCTCGGCGGGAGACATGACAACCTCCAGAGGGTGCTTCGGCGTGAAGGCCAGGAGCGCGAACGGCAGCAGCAATGCGGAGAAGCGAGAGCGACGTGTCATGGAAGTTCCGATGGTTGGGGTGGTGGTGCGAAGCCGACCAGCAGGTCGCGCAGCGCGGTGAGTCGAGTCCGACCGAGGTGACCAAGGGTCTGCCTCGCGGCGTCGGCGACGTCGCGATCGAGGCGATTCAGCAGGGCTTTCCCCGCGGGAGTGATCCGATTGGTGCTGCGACGGCGATCGTCGGCATCGGTCCCCCGCAAAACGAGTCCTGCGCGAGCCAGACCCGACATCAGGCGCGTCAGATCGGAGTCGCGCGTGACCATCCGTGTGCCGATCTCGGTGCAGGAGAGTCCACCCCGCCCCGCCGCGCGGAGGATGCGCAGGACGTTGTATTGCGACGGCGAGAGCCCGGCGGCGGCGGTCAATGCATTGGATCGCTCGGCGGCCAGCCAGGCTGCCCGGGCCAGAGCGATCAGGACTTCCTCTTCGAGCGAATCGTGAATCGCCATGGCGGCGGCAGGTGTGGGTACTTGCATGGCCCTAATTACTCCTCGCGAGGAGTAATTGTCAAGGGCGGGGGGACAACGCAAATCGGCGAGCCGTTTTGGCTCGCCGTTTGACTCCGAAGTCGGGACGGCGGGATTTGAACCCGCGACCCCCTGAACCCCATGGAGTCGATTTGTCGGGGAGTCACGACAAAGAGTAGCAACTACGCGATGTTCTGGGCATCGGTGTTGTGAGTCGGACCCCGAAGATCGACCGGGAATCGTAGCAGAATCACAACGAAACTCACAACGCGTTTGAGCACGAAAAAAAACACGCAAATCGATCGACCCCCTGAGCAGATCAGGGGGTCGACTTTTTTTCCGACGCTCGCCCCGTGAGCCCTGGAAAGCACTCACAACGACTCACAACGGGCCACAAACGAACGACCCCCTGAACGCAGCGCAGGGGGTCGTGGTGATCCCAAAGAGGAGGACAGGATCGGAGCCACGGGCGCGTGTAGCTATGAACGCTCTACTCGCTGAGATGCACTGTGCACTTTGAAGGCGACATCAGGGCATCCTTGGTTTCTAGAGGTCCATGATCTTCTTGAGGAAGGCCACAGACTGCCCATCATCAACGATCGACTCCGGGGCGACTATGAGATCATTGATTGCCTTGCCTTCAAACTGAGTTACGCCACGAGAGTTTCGCCCGGACCAATGGCGGAGGACGATCGTCGCGCGCAGCAGCTTTTCTTGAAACATGGAAATCAGCAATGTATCTACAAGTTTTCCCGGATCAACGCCAACGAAGTAAAACATGAACACAGACCGATCACGGGCCAAGAACTCAAGCATCTTGTCGAGATTGTATGCCTTCGGATTCGAATTGAGGATCATGATTTTGGTCTTTACATCCGTCTCCGTATCGAATGAATCGAACCGCCTCTGATAGTCGCCCAAGGCATGCTCCGTTTTGAACTGGGGTATGCCTTTGTTGCCGGCCTTCAAAGCGGCGATAAGTTGCTGCCGCAAGGAGTCATCGTCGCCAGCGATGAGATACTCAATGATGCGGCCACGGACATTGACATTTTCGATGAGTGCGGCGAGCAATATTGCGGTTTTGAACTTGTTGACCTGCGCATCCAGTTCCCCTTTGAGCACAGCGTAGTCCTTCGACTCAACGAATCGCCTCGCTCGCTTGGGCGCGTCAAGAACGACAGAGGTGGCTTGATCGCTAAGGTGATACTTCACACCCGAGGGAGAAATGTTGTTCGTTGCTTCCACTAGTCGGGCAAGGTTGCCATCAAAACCGATTTCCGCATGAACATCGAATAGACGAACGATGTTCTCTGGAGCGTTGGCAATCCCTTCGAACTCCCTAACAATATCAGACCCATTGAAGCTTCCTCTGATGTTGTTCTCCCGAAGCTCCTGCGAGCTGTGACTGATCTTCTTCAGGAAAGTCGTGTTGGCAATGAGGCAGTGGTTTGTGGTGGGAGTAACCAGACAAACGATGAACGGGCGATCGTCGTATTTTCGAAGGTTAGACAGAGATAGAACGGTGTTCCCGAAGTTCCGGCTGGCAGAGGAACTGAATCGTACAGCATAGTGGGCGCAATAGTAGACAGAGCGATCCTTCGTCAGTCGCAATGCGTCTGCGACTGTGCGCGCCAGGCGGGCCTTGTCATTTATCCCATCGTGCGCCTTGATAAGTGTTAATAGTTCCTGGAGGGCCTCACTCATTTGACAAGTCGGGTGAATTGCTGCCAGGCGTCTTGAGTGCCTTGCCCGACTTCTGATGATTCACACTGTTTCTTTCCCAAAAAACACCGTCCGAGTATCCTTGGATGGTGGAGTCGGCTTCGGCTTGCTTCAGTCGCTTTGCCGCTAAGCAACAGTATTCGCGATTCAGCTCAATACCACAGAAACGCCTGTGTAGTTTGCTTGCAACAACGGCCGTCGTGCCGCTGCCGAGAAATGGATCAAACACAAAGTCGGCGGGGCGAGAACTTGCGAGCAGGAGTCTTGCTATCAACTTCTCCGGCTTCTGAGTGGGATGGTCTGTGTTTTCTGGCATCGACCAAAAGGGAATGGTAATGTCAGACCACAGGTTCGAAGGATGGGTAAGTCGGAAGTTACCGTTGTGGGTCTCCTCCCAATCTTTAGGCCTTCCATCGTTATGGCGATAAGGGGCAACGACTCGCCTCTTTAGTTTGACCGCCTCAACATCGAAGTGGTAGCTGTCACCGACGGTGCAGAACCATATGTCTTCGGTATTGTTCTTCCAGTTTGCCTTAGCGCCTCGTCCCTTCTCTCGCTCCCAAGTAATCCTGTTTCGGACGTGTAGGTGTCTATCCAGAACCGGAAAGACGAGATTGGATGTCCGCCAGTCGCTGCAGACGTAAACCGATGCCGTTGGGCGTAGAAGGGGGATGAGTAATGACGTGACACCTTCAAACCAAGACGTGTACTCGTCCGCGTCCTTCGAGCGGACAACATGACCGTTGAAATTCTTGGTGAGGTTATAAGGCGGATCGAGAATCAGGAGATCAACGAATCCGAGCGGGAGAAATGGGCAGGCCGCGCGGAAATCCTGGTTGACGATCCGGCCGGTGAGTGATTCCACACTTGCAGCCCCGGATAGACTCAGGAGTCCAGCCGAAAACCGGGCTATCTCTGCGTCTGTGCAGAATAGCGTTCTGTTTCGCGGTGCGCGTGTTTTCATGCTTCGCCTGAGGTCTAACGGGTAACTACGCCGCGAGGTCCTCCCCCAAACTTGACAGCATGAAACATGGGCGCAAGCCGCCTCTTGAGGCCAGTTAGACCAGACGGGCTCGGACCGCCCCGGCGTCGCTCGCCGTGGTCAGCATCGCGTCAGCACACCGCCACTCGGCTACCGCTGCCGCCGCGCGTAGGTTAGGAAATGAATTGGTCTTCAGTGCGCGGCAGCTTCGGCGTTATCCCCTAGGCAGCATCGACCGGCACCTATGAGCCGAGCGGTCGTTTACCTCGATAGCAACCACATCTCGCGGCTCGTACGTGATGACAAAGATCCTGATGTTGAAAGGGTCCTACGGTTTCTCGCCGACGACCGATTCGGACTGGGGTTCTCGCTCATGCATCTGTATGAGCTCTCAGCACCTTCTTTCACGAGCCGTCCAGCCGTCGGAGCTTTTCTCGATGCCGCGCCGCTGATGTGGGCAGTTCACCTTCCGGAGTTGTTCGACCGCGAGATCCACTCAGTATTCCAACGTGCCGCGCTCAAGATATCGGACCCGCCACACATCTTTCACCACGACGCCGTTTCTGCCTGGACCATGCCCGAGGCAGCGGCGATCCCAGTGTCTGAAATGCTCGATGCCTTTTCCAGTAGACCCGACCTACGAGGCAGGATCTCCAAGACTGCGGGGCACGGTGCGATCATGGATCGTCTGAAGACCAACGCGGCGGTCATACGAGATCCCAAGGCCCCGCTTCTTTCTAGGCTCCGCGATATGCGAATAGCGCAGACGCCCGCGGGGCTCAGCCTGCCGGTGCCCTATCCGGCGGAGGAGATTCTCGAACGCGCAGGTGGCGTCCCAGGGTTCCCCGCGTACAACGTTTTCCAGTCGCTGTTCCTGACTCGCCTGAGGGATGGAGGTTTCGTCCCGGGGCCAAACGATATCGTGGACGAATGGCACGCCTGCTACCTTCCGTACACGCAGGCGATCGCTCTCGATCGGCGCACCGTTGGTCGCTGCAGGTCGGCGCGGCTGGCCGATCTGGGGCGAGTCGCGAGCAGTCTCGGTGAGCTCGTACCCATCTTGAACCGGGTTGCCAATGATGCCACCTAACCGCCGTTGCAGCTGCCGGCGCGATCAAGTAGGGTAGACTTGCATTTGTGCGCCAGCTGATTGGCGGAACCACGCGAAGCCTTGGGGTCGGGCGGCGCGCGTCGCGCCCGCACTTGAAGCGCCGTCCGTTATGTGGCCAGTCAGGTACACGGGGGAACCATGAGCATCCATCACGAGAGTCTTGACGCAGCGGTTCGCGAGCTCATGGTTCGTGAGCTTGAACGGGACCAGGGAAACGGCAAGCTCTATGTAAGCCCGAGACTGACTAGCGGCGGAGCACAAGCGTGGCCGCAGATCCTTCGTGAAGCGATGGAGCGCCACGACGATGAATGGCTTGCTTCCACTCTTCGCGAGCGCGGTCTTATCAAAGCCGACGAACAACGGGCCAAGCCGAAGGGGGGATTTACGACGGCTAAAGTGCCGCATACTGCTCCCGACACGCTGGCGGAAGGCGAATTCAACCGATTCTATGCACGAGGGCTTTGCGCCCACGTGCTGGAATCCGGCGGCACAGAAGTCGAGGTATATCGCGGAAAGGCAGTAGACAGTCCGCGTCCTGAGTCAGAAGCAATGATTGGCCGGCGCCTTCCGGCGCAACAGCTCCTCGAGGACCTTCGCAATTCACCCGGCGTTGAACCTGCACTTGGGCTTCCACCCGGCCCGAATTCTGGGCTTACTATCCGTCGGGCCTAGCGGTATCGCAAAGCGCGTCCGCATAACACTGCGCTGCAGCGAACGCGCTGAAGCGCGCCCCGGAGCCCGGAAATCCGACGCATTGTCGATACCCTTCGACATAACAAGTCCTTGAAGGTGACGACCGCGGACGACTAAGGAACACTTGCGTTTGATCGCCAGCGACTGCCGAGGTAGCGACGATGTCACTGTCTCCGATCGCAGGTCCAATAGCCGTGATCGACGTCGAAACGACGGGACTGTTTCCGTTTCGGCACGATCGCGTGGTAGAGGTAGCTGCCGTTGTTGTGCGAGTCGACGGGCACGTCGAGCGCGAGTTTATATCACTGGTGAACCCAGCCCGGGACGTTGGGCCGAGCAGCATCCACGGTTTGACATCAGAAGACCTTCTCTACGCGCCGCGTTTCGAAGAGATCGCGGCACTGATCTTGGATGTCCTGCGCGGGACTGTCGCTATAGCCGCTCACAATGTGCGCTTCGATCGCCACTTCCTGGATAGCGAGTTCTCTCGACTGAACTGCCAGTTCCCAGACTGCTTCAGTCTTTGCACAATGCAGCTCGCAGGAGGCGGGAAACTCGCCGACTGTTGTCGTGACTACGACATCTCACCGAGCGTCGATGCCCATAACGCGCTCGCCGACGCTCGCGCCGCTGCTGGGCTGCTGGCGTGTCTTCTCGGCGATCAGCCTCGTACGGTCCAACAACTCACTGAACTGGCAGCCATACGCTGGCCGACCGTCTCTCGCGCGACGAAGCAACCCGTCACCCGAGACGACGCACACCGTCGTCAGGCGGAACCACCTACGTATTTGCAGCGTCTTCTCGCGCGAATGCCTGGTTCGGCATTGGTAGACGATGACAAGGGTGGCGCCATGGCGTATGGAGCACTACTTGATCGCGTCCTTGAGGATCGTCACGTTGACGCCTCTGAAGCCGACGCCCTCATTGAGACGGCGACACGGTGGGGGCTGGGCGGAGACCAGATCCTTCGTGTCCACCGAGATTATCTGAACCAGTTAGCGGTCGCCGCCGCAGCCGACGACGTCGTGACGGACGCAGAGCGACGAGACCTGAAGGTCGTCATGCGCCTCCTGGGCCAGGATACGCTCGACCTGGACCAGGTGCTCAGCGAAGCGGCCGCGAAGTCGTCCGAGAGTTCCCCCGCTCCGGCTACGGCCCAACCTGCCAAGGAGAACCTGATCGGTAAACGTGTGTGTTTTACGGGAGAGCTTCAGTGCCAGCATGACGGACAGGCGATTTCCCGGGAGACGGCCGAAGCATTGGCGGCCAGAGCCGGACTTGTTGTCGCGGACTCCGTCACGAAGAAGCTCGATTTGCTTGTATTGGCGGACCCACTCACTCAGTCAGGAAAGGCCGCGAAGGCCCGGCAGTACGGCATCCGGATCATGCACGAGGCGGTGTTCTGGAAGGTCATCGGCCTGGATGTCGAATGAGCGAGAGGAACGCAGCCCCCGTGGCGATGTCTATTGCTTGTGCTCGTACTGCTTCTTGATCGCCCGCACCCAATTGTCGAAAGCGTCCAAGTCCGCCAAGAGTTCGTCCGGCTCCGGGACTGTCACGCCAAGTGCCGGAGGCTGATCGTGCTGCAGTCGAGAGGCCTTCGTCATGCCAGCGTCAAAGTCGTCCATCTGCTGTTCGCTCACGCGGTGAAGGTTCTTCAGACGCAGCGTCTGGACTTCTGGTGAGAACCGCCTCAATGCTCGATTGAACAACACTTCTTCTACCGCCCGCTCCCAGCAATCGCGCAAACGCCCATAAAAGTCTCGCAGACCTCTCTCGTACGCCGCCCTGTCGCTGCCTGCCAGCCTCTTGAGCCGCGCCTGCTCTTGACGCAGATCGTTTACGCGCCCCGGAATTGTTTGCCCGCTCCACGGAAATTCTTCAGTTACCAGTCCTGCGCCGCCGGAGTCTCTACGGAAATATCGCGGGTGAAGAGTGACACCGGCATCGTCGGCAGCGCCCTGAAGCATCCATAGGAAGACGAGGTCATGAGTGAACACGAGCACGGGCCGCTTGGCCGCAATCGCGACGATGCGGCGCGCGACGTACTGAATGCGGCCGTGATCCATGGAGGACACTGGATCATCGAACACCAATGTGGAGCCGACCTCTTGGAGGGATACCTCTGCGAAGAATGCAGCAAGTGCGGTGCAGCGATGCTCCCCGTCGCTTAGCACGTCCTCCATAGGCACCGAGGTCGGCAGTTTCGAGTGCAGGGCCAGCCGATGGTAGGCACGCCCTTTGTGACCACCCGATGCGTGAACCGCGAGAGGCAGATGCGTGAGATTCAAAGCCTCCACCTCGTCTAGGAACTCATCGCCGAGGGGCTGGGTGACCGCCTTGCCGAGGAGCTCGGTGTTGTACTTGGTAATCGAGGCTGTGTTGGCAGAACTAATGCACTTGCGAAGGTTCTTCGCGATCTCGTCCCTTTCAATCTGCTTGGCTACCCGCTCCTTGAGTTTTCGAAGCTCGACCCGAGCCTCCATCTCCCTCAATGCGTCCTCTGTTGCCCTGATTGAGCCGGGATCAGCCGCCGCTTCGAAGACTTGAGCCTGACTCAAGGTCCGGGCAATGAGCTCGTTCAGAGGGTCTGACACTAGGTCTTCGTGTGGCCCTACCGATTCCCAGTCCTGGCCGCTCGCGGCTCTCAGCACAGCGTCGCGGCGGTGGGATAGGACATCAACCGACGAACGGAGACTGTCTGCCAAGGCAGCCTCGATCCCGTCGATCTCTTGCAACAGTGTTGCGTCGGCGACCCACGTCGGCTGGATCGCTTCAATGGCCCCCAACGCCGACATGAAGCCTTCTTCTGAGCGGCCGACCTGAGCCCGGGTTTCACTCAGCACGAAGTCCTCGAAACGTTGCATTCGCGTTTGAGCGCTCGGCCCCACCGCCTGCTGACAGAGGACGCACAGAGCACCGGTACCAGAGGGTGGAAACGGGAACTGAGGACGTGCGTGCGTTTCGGCAAACCGGCGCGCTGCCTCCCACAATGCCTTCCAGGTGACGCTGTCCACCCCCTGAATCGGAGCGTCCGAGAAAGCCTTTTCGGAGGCGAGAGTGGCTGCTTCTCGTGCCGACGCTAATGCGCCTTGTGATCCTCGCAACGCCGAAACCGCCTCTTCGTTCAATCCCTGACGCACAGCCATGTAGCGGTCAACGACGCCCTGGAAACGCGCTGCCCGCAACCGAAGCTCACCTGCGCGAGCCGCCGGATCCTCCGTGCGATTGCGTTCGCTTTCGGCGCGTAGGCGGTCGAGTTGCTCGATGTCCGTAGGCTCAAGGGCTGCGAGTTGCTTGATTCGCTCCCGAGCCTGCGGGGCCCGCAGCGCAGCGAGTGCCTCACCCACTTTCGTGGTTGATAGGATAGTCTCAAACCGATCCGTTTCGGCATTCAGACGTCCGAGTTCGCTCTCCAGGCTATCCTTGACGGATTCTACGACTCGCACAAGGCGCGGGAATAGATCCATGCCCCGAGGGAGATAGGCCACCTCGTTGTCTCCCGTCACATAGACAGCCGCGGATCGCGAGTCAAAGACGCTAATGTCGGACAGTTCAGGAGGTCCCTGAGCAGTAGGGGTCCAGTGAACCTCTTTGGATTGATTCCCCAGGTCGTAAAGGAGGTTCGCGGACACGGATTCGGTGGAATCTTTGTACACATTCGGGTGAACGGGATCCCTCGCGCCGCGTGCCCGGCAAAGCTGCTTAATCACCCGCACATAACCCGTCTTACCTGCTCCGTTGTCGCCATACACAACGGTCAGACTATTGGGCGCGATCGACAGTGACTGATCCTCACGCAAAGCGTTGACGTTACGCAACTGATTCACTTGGCGGAGAACGGGCGATTCTTTGATCGCGACGCTACCGCCGTCGTCGATTGATTCGAGCTGCTCTGGTTTCACGAGGATGGCAGCATCACCCATTCCGTGCTCTGCCTTACACAGCAGTACGAGATCGGCGATGTCAGAACCATCCAACCTTGACTTGTCCACCAGTCTTCTTAGAGCGTGCTGTTGCCACAGTGGCCTTTCAGCTGCCCAGGTGGCGATCTCCCTCAGCACTCGCATAGCCACTCCACTTGAAGATATTGGTGAGGCGTTTGTGACGAGCAAGCAAGTGATGGCGGCCGTCCAGGCCGTGCGTGCTACTTGAGCTGGTCGAGTTCAGGCATCGCTGGATAAGGAAGCAGTCTTTGCGATGTGACGGGGAGCTCGGCCCCTGAACCGGATGGTGGAATGCCGGACACCAGCTTTCGGAGCTTGCCGTCGATCGCCGCGATATCCCCGAACACGGCGCGGTAGATCCGATAGCGTTTTCTCCAGTTGCGCTTGTGGAAGTTCAATTCGCTCTTCACTTCCCTGCTCAGCCCTATCATCTCTTCTGCAATGTTTGCGATCTTCGATGAATATTCCGTGCCAGCCAGATACGCGTAGACTGCCTGGACTGCTCTTTGCTTCTGCACCTGAGAAGTCTTGAGCAGCAGCAATCGTATCAGACTTTGACGAGCTGTATGAATCACAGGCTCAAGACCCGCAGGGCTGATAATCAAGACATCGCGTGAGACAAAAAAGAATTGATTCTTCGCTGGCAACGTGTTCGTAATCAGGATGGCATAGTCAGCTTCGCGCTGCCTGCGCGCTTCAGAGGCCTGAAGGATGAACTTGGAGTCGAACTTCTTGCATTTCTTGCACTCATACACAATCACCCCAGCTTTCTTCCCGTCTGAGACGACCGTCTGCACAATGTCTCCGCCCTTTCCGGTGTGCGCGAAACCATCGTGCGGAAAGAGACCGCGAAGGAACCGTAGGAGGTTCTTTTCCTCTAGGAGACCTTCAATCTGGGGGGTCACACCCTTCTCTATCTGTTCCTTTAGGCGCCTGATTTCCTCGTTCTGACGCCTCGACTTGTCAGCGAGCGACGACATCCGCTTCTCGTATGATGCGAGTCGGGACTGCACTCTAGTCAGGACCTGCCGCTGCTTCCGACTCTCCCTCCGCTCTTCACGGATGACCCGTTGAGCTTCTCTTCTTGCCTTTGCTGTCGCGGACACCTCAACTCTTAGCCGCTGTGCCTTTAGAGCTGCGCCAAGACGAAATCGCTCCGCTTTCCGAAAGTCGGCATACTGCCTGCGGAGACTCCGCTTCTGCTCGTTCAATTGCAACGTTTCTGCTTTGAGTCTCTGTGCTTGATCACGCAGATGCTGGACGTGGGCTTGGACGCCCTCGTGCTTCCTCAGCACTCTCTCGTACTTGGCCTTGGGTAGAGTGGTGCCACACAGTGGGCACCGGAGGGTTTCACCTTTCATCGCTGCTGCTCCTCGGTTCCCACCATGGCGGGGCCCCAACGATGGTGCCTCGGTGCTGCCTTGTTTCAATAACCACGCCACTATCCGCCGAGAAGACCCGGCGTATCGGATCCTTTGTTGACGCCCCGCCAATTCGCCGCCCCTCAGGCGAGAACCAGGTGAAGAGCTTAGTTCCTAACAGGCCGAATCCTCGGTCGGCCAGCAATAGCTCCCCTCGATCAAACACATCGATCACGCCTTCCAATCGCTCACCTGCTAGAACGTAGAGGCGGGTGTCCGTCAGGAGGTAGAGAAACGCTCCGGTGTCAGCGATGTGTCTCGGCACAGCGCCGATGTCGTACACACGCACGGGGGTCCCGGACGACGAGACCTCGACAACCTTCCCACTGTAGCTGGCCAAAAAAACTCGATTGTCACGCCATCCAAAATTCGCAGCATAGATCCAGTCTGCCGCAGACTTTGCCGACATGCCCAAGCCGATGGATAGCTGAAGGCGTCCCCCGCCCGGGACGTCGACCAAGTGAGTGCTTAAGATTCTCTGGTAAGTAGCGGTCTCCACTTGGTCTCCGGAGACGCTCGAGAGATCGACTCCCGTGAGAAGTTCCATCGCGGCATTCAGTCGCTGCATGCGCGGCACAGCTTCCCCGTCGCCAGGGTTGCGGTCAGGGTGCCATTGCATCGCGAGCCGTCGATACTGCTGAGTGACCGAATCGGGTGTAACTGGATAAGACAGATTCATGAGACGAAGCGCCTCATCGACGTCGCTGCTCGTACCAGCTCGAGGCGACCGCGGCGAGGCGACGCGAGTCCAGCCCTCCTGAGTTGGCATCCTAAGTCCCCACAGCACCTCACCCTTGAGCGACACACACCACGCTTCGTCTACGACGGTATAGAGATATCGGCCCGCATCCGCTGAGATCGCTACACAGCGGACATGGTTCTTGAGTTCTCGGCCCGGAATGCCAAGCCTGTCCGCGCACGCGAGGTATTCGGGGGTGTACACCAACGATTCGGTGAGAATCGGTTCCACTTGGTGATCGTAAGCATGCAGCACGCCGTCCCGGGACAAGAAAATGATGGCACTCCCATCCGTGTTGACATCAGCGCGATACACATCGCGCACCAAGCCACGCTCCACAGAAACGCGACCTGTCCCGTCCGTAACGCGGAGAACAGCGGGTGCATCAGGGTATCCTTCGCGACGGCCCTTCGGATCGAGCCAGTATGTCCACCTGCTCGTCGGAAACATCTCCTTGAATGCAGGATCTGGTCGCTCTGTTGGCTGGAGCTTCTCCTGTTCGCTAATTCGCCAGGTCGGCCCGTCCACGCTGAAGAGAGGAGCAGGTCCACCTCCCGCCGACGCGCTTGGAGTGCCTTCCGCTTCCTGCCTGCGGCGCTCTTCCCACATTGGTGGCGCCATCGGGAGACGAACATAGGCCAGTGATTGAAGATCGATGATGCGTGGGCTTTCGGCCTTACGTCGTTGTCTGGGCGTGGTCGGTGGGTGCGCCTGCTGGACCGCGTGCCCCTGCCCCGTTGTGGGAGTCTCTCCCAACCTTGGTTCAGTCGGGAGCGAGAGCAGGTAGGTCGATCCGGTCCTGACTCTGCGGAGGCGCCCAGCCTTCTCCAACCATTCTGCGAGTGTGGAAAGGCGCCGTGCGTCCGGGATACCGATGTGCTTCTTTAGGTCGGTCTGTCGCAGGCCAGGGCCGGCTGCAACAGCTCTAAGGATGCCCTCAACTAGATCGGCGTCACGCGCAGCTTGATCAGCGACCGGGATCCAATCTTGAAGCTCAGGGGCACTCTTGAGGGCTTCACGAAGCTCCATGATTCCGATCCGCGCACCGGTGACAGCCATCAGAGTACTTGCCGTGTGAACAGCGTATGATGTTACGATGTCGAACCTTCCGTACTCCTCTTTGCAAGCTTGGACGAACCTGGGCAGGAGGGGATACGTCTCCCGAGCGGCGGCGATCGCGCCTTGGTAATCGCCATCCGCTTTGCACGTTTCGATACGTTCACTGAGGCGGAAGTATTGAGCCACAACGTCCGAGGTGTCTCCCCAAGCTCTCTCCGTCACTCAGGGTCTTGACCCACAAGTTCTTGGAGCAACACGAGTATCTCTTTTCGCTCGCGTTGCGTAATCCGCCGATCTTCGAACACAGCGACAAGCTTCTCGGCGATCTCCTTCCCGAGACCTGTCACTACCATGTCCGGATGATACTTGAGCCAGACTCGTAGTGACTCAGCTTCTTCCTCGTGAACCTTGCCGTCTTGCAGCGTCGCTCGTACCATGGCGAGCATCTCCCGGGCAGCTTTCCGCTCGGCATGCATGCAAAGGGCTCCTTTATTCCAACACCAACTCTAGAACTTTCGTCAGGTCACCTTCTGTACTCGCTTGCTGCCGGGAAGGATGAACAAGTATTCAGCCACCCGACGCCTTCCCGCCGACGTTGCGCTGACACAACTTGGGCGATGCAGTGTGAGGGTACGAGCACCAACGTACAGAGTCCGCAGTGAATGGTGGTGGGCGTTGCTGACCACCACCGTGGCTCCTCGCTTCGCCGCTGCCTTGGCAGCTCGAGCCAGACGCTCCTGATCCGACCAAGAGAAGATGCGCTCGTTGTATCTCAGAAAGCCGTTGTTGTCGTGGGCAACTGAGTACGTTGGATCGCAATAAACCACATCCCCTTTGCCAGCTTTGTTCATACTCTTCTCAAAGTCAGTTACGCGCAGTGTTACACCGCTCTTCAATACAGAAGCAGCTCGCAGGAGCAGTTCCCGCTCCCAAAGGACAGCTGGTGTCCGTTGCCGTCCGCCGTACGGCACGTTGAACTCACCGTCTTGGTTGAGCCGATATATGCCGGCGAAAGCTGTTCTGTTCAGATAGAGAAACCGAATCGCTCGGGACAGGGGTGTTCTCGGTCTGGATTCGCGCGTCTTTCCATATGCATCCTTGCTCACACGTAACCCGCGCATGCGACTAATAATGCTTTCATGATTGTCCCGCACTACTCGGTATGTATTGACAAGTTCTGCATTCACGTCCGTCAGCACAGCGCGTTCCGGAACCAAGGAGAAGAAGACGGCCCCTCCGCCTAGAAACGGCTCGTAATATGTCCCACTCTCTCCCAGCGCCTCACGGATTACGCGGACGATCTTGCGGGCAGCCCAGCGCTTACCGCCGGGCCACCGGAGAAACGGGGTGTAGTTCTCAGGAGCCAAAGAGGCTTCCTGCGAACGCCTTGAGGATGTCCCCTGACGGCCGTTCCGAGATCGAGCTGTACTCATTGACGAGTTTGATTGGGATGAGCGCGTTGTCGTGTGAGTAACTGGTCATGTCCGCGAGGACAGATGCAATCTCCGACAAACCAACGAGATCAACTGGAGTCGGGTCAGTGAGGAAGTCACCTGTCGGAACGTCGAGCGCTACGACATGGTCGCGCCCAAGTCGTACCACGACTTTTGACCCGTACTGGACGCGGTTCCGATATTTCGTTGGATCAAACTGGAGACCGGCTATTTCCTCGACGATGTATCGGACGGAAGGAAGGAAGAAGTCGCCAGGTTCAATAAGGTGCTTCTTAATGTCTTCGATGTGGTCGACCAACTCGCCGTTTTTTTCTAGACCAGCAACATAGACCTTAACGTCTTCGCTCCGGAGCTGTTTGATGAGTTCACGGATGGGCTCGACTAGCCTAGACAGCTGTGCCCTAAGAAGAAGCGGCCCATCCTTCAGAAATAGCGTTTTGGCAAGTACGTCCTGGTTTCCCTTCCAGTATCTGATGAGAAAATGAAAAAGCGTTAGCGTCTCGAGCGCGCTTCGCAGCGACATCGCTGCTTCCTCGCGCGACCAGTCTTCTGGGGCCTCGTGGGCGATCCCGAGATAATCCCCAAGTCTGTGGGGAAAGTGACAAGAGGGACACCCGAAATTGATTGCGTTCTTCGGTAGCCCCATCACCGCGCCACAACTCAAGCAGTTCATGTGTGGCGCGCGAGGATTGGTCTGCAGGTTCATGTCGTAGCCAGGGTTCCAGAGCCGCGACACGAGGTAATTCAGAGTGTCATAGAGACGCGTGTACTCAAGTACAGCGTCCACCGTTCGACGGATCGTTTCCTTTACGGATTCCGATGGAAGTGCAATCCCCGCCAGCGGCAGGACCGCCGGATGATACCACACACTACGGTCGAACATTTTCGCCAAATCACGGGGGTCGATTACTGGATTCTTGCGGAGATACGTGATGTCTTCTCGGCGAATAAGCATCGCACACACTTTGATGAACGCGATGCGCTTATCGCGTCGCACCTCATTCGGAATGACGGCTTGGCCCCCGTCGATTGCAACAATGAATTGAATTGGGGACGTTGCCTCCAGGTCTAGTTTCCCCGTAAGCGCACCAACCGGCTCGTCAGCTTCAGTGTCAATGCGCTCGAACTGCCGAATGAGACGCGTGACTTGCTCGTGTTCCACGAGCTTCACGTGACCAAGCTTCGATGCCCGCTCGAGGGGGAAGCGACCAGATCCGTAACTCATGACCTACTTGCTCGCCCCGGTGTTCGTCGCCGGAGCAAATAGCTTCAACTGCACCGGCAGCGCGTAGCGATGGGACAGTGTGATCATCCGCACGTAGCCCTTGCTACGCGCTCGTTGAACGTCGAGGCCGATATCTCGGAACTCATACCTACGCTCGATCTCTTTGATTTCTCGATCATCGTTGAGATGTGCGATGAAGAAGTTTTCTGTGTTCTTAAGAAGATCGGGACTGAGAGTGGTCATCGACTGAGTTGCATACACCATTCCGATGCGGAACTTCGCACCCTCTTTTGCGAGCTTGTTATAGACGCTTGTGAGATCTTTGTCGTCGGCACGGAAGAGATTGTGTGCCTCTTCGAAGTAAAAGAGCACAGAGTGCTTTGCGAACTCACCCGCGTCTTGCTCGCTGAACTTGCTCATTTGCTTCCCAAGAACAGCCCGCGCAACCATCTCGCTGTAGTACTTCGCGACCACCTGGTCGGCGTTCGCCAGGTCCATCAAGACGGTTTTCCCGCTATCGACATCTGAGACAATCTCGTTCACGACATCCGACCCCTTCGAATCATGATAAATCTTGAATGGAGTTAGTTTCTTAGCACCAGAGACGTTCCTGTCGCCGATCATTTTCAGGAGCGCCCGATGTATCGCCTCAAAGTAGGGTTTGCCACTGCCAGCGCTCACCGGAAAGAGCGTGGTGTCATTGGGGTTGTTGTCGTATAACGTCCAGAGGATCTCGTACAGCCTAGCGGCAACACCGACGTCCTGCGTGTCCTCGACTTCCTGATCGCCCTTACTGTTGGTCTTGCTCTTGGCAAACTGGCTACCACCACCTGCACATAGGGCGGTTTTCAGAGGCGAATGCAATGCCAGCCGCACGTTGATCTTCTCATGAGCAAACCCGGCCTCGTGGAGCAGAGCGAAATACATAGATTGGGCTCGCTCATACCGCGTCTGATCCCCTGCATCTGGCAAGACTACCTTAACGACCTTGGGATCGATCGGCTCCCAACCGAAAAAGGGCGCCATATAGTCCGGGCGACGCTGCTGCCCCGCGTCGAACAAGCTCGCGATCATAGCGTGTCCCAGCTCTACCTGATCAAAAAAGTTCAACCGGAGCACCTTTGGTTCATCCACTCCGGCTTGCTCCTCAAGTTCGGGACGTCGCGGCTTAAGACTGTAGCGGCTGCAACGCTTCTGATGAATCAAGAAAATGCTCGCGCCTGTTTGAGGATCCGGGTACGTGTACTCCCCCGAGAGATCGAACACGATTTGGCCCAGTCTTAGACTCGATCTGAGCATTGTATCCAGAATGACCTTGATGGCGTTCGACTTCCCCATCCGCGTTTTTCCAAACAGGGCGGTGCGATTCGCGACGAAATCGGCCGGTGACACGGAGATCTGCACGTCCTTCTCACGATCTATGGTCTCAGTCTCCGTGTAGCGCAGGCGGCCAATCCTGAGCGGGCTCGCACTCTCCACAAAACTGTTGATTAGTGTCTCGAGGTGCTCCGCAGTGGGTACGTACACCTCATAGAAGTGAGGGGAGAGGAAGGTATCGATGTCATTTCCAAAGGCGATCCGACCTACTTCATCGAAGTAGGTACCAAGGATCGTCGCTTTGAGAGCACCCCACTGAAGTTCGGCATTGGTTAACGGGTCGATCTTGGCTTGAACCTTGTGGATCTGGAAAATTGTACTCTGGATATCTGCCGCTACCGGAGTTGTCGCTGTTTCGCTAACTCGGGCCAACAACAAACAAGGACGCACACTTCCCGGTGCGACACCAGCCGCCGACTCATTCAGTTTGACGATGATAAATGAATTCCTTGGCACCCCACCGCACTTTCTCTTCCAGGCATCGCACGTCACGAGACGAAGCTCGTCATAGCTCAATTCGAGGAGGAATCCAAGGAGCCGCTTGCTGCTCGCGACCTCATAGGTGGCAAGCATGTCCTTTACGACGCCGGTCTGCGTTTCCGGCGCAGAAGCGGTCGATTCGCGGTCGAGACCTGCCTCGACGGGATTCTTGCTTGCCATGAATCGCTCCTCTACAAAGAGTGGCGAGCTGAGAGCTCAGCCGGCTGCCGCGGCTGCCTCCCGACGGCCTAGAATGCGTTCAAAACTGAACTCCGGTTAGGGTGTTCTTGCGGCAGGAAGGGCCGGTTTTGCGGCACCTGCCCTTTCCGCGCTGTCCCGCCTAGTGTCCGAGCGTGTAAACATCCCTTGACTCGCCGCGCGCGGAGGGCCTACACTTCCCGCGGCCAGAAGACATAGCGCGCCAATACAACGTAAGACGCGCCGCAACAAAAGAGCGGGAAGTGTGCCCGCCCTTGGTTGCGGCGCGTTTTGCTTTTGTACCTGGGGAGGACAGAACGATGAGACCGCACCGGACGGATCGACGGAAATGGGGAGGTCGTCGTGACTAGCAGGATTTCACCGGCGTTCTAGCACCGTTCTACCGGGTGTTCTAGCAGCGTTTCTAGCGGATTTGACCAGCAGAATGGAGCGCAAATGAAGACGAAAACCACGAAAACGAAACTACCTCGGCCATTTCGGAACTTCCCCGATGCCATCGACGAGATCCTGTCCGGCTACGGACCGCGCGCACGCATCGTCCAACTGTGGCGCAAGCTGGACGGCAAACGCGACGTCTGGACCTACCTCGGCCGCCTCCAGCCGGAGCAATGCGACATCGAGATGATCGGCCAACGATTCGGTGGAGGCGAGTACCGGGCGAAACTGCTCGGCGACTGGGACGGAAAGCGCCGCCAGGAGGAATACCTGGAGCAGGTGACGTTCCGCCTGGACGACCAGTACTGGCCGATCACGGCCGAGACCCGCGACCGCATCAGGAAGCAGCACGGGATGTAGGATGTCCGACGCGCTGCCGGTTCTCGATCTGCCAGACGGCCTCCCGCCCTGGCTCGCTGCCTTCGTTCTCGAAGCGCAGCGCGAGACCAATACGCTCCGCGAAAACGGCGCCGAGCAGGCGGCCGCGGCTCGCGTCGCCCTTCTAAGGAAGCTGATCACCGCAGTAGCCGCTCAGCTGGACGAGGAAATCGACATCCATGAGGCCGCCCGCGAAAAGGGCGTCTGCGAGGAAACCATCCGGCGCGCCGTCCGCGACGGGCGCATCCCCGACCGCCGCGCCAACCCCAAAGGCCGTCACCACGTCCGTCGCGGCGACTTGAACCGCGTTGCCGACTCCCCTGCACCGCCGTATGATCCCGTTACCGATGCCCAGGGCATCGCCCAACTCCGGAGAAAGCTATGACCCGGAAGTCCAGGCGGTGCTGGTCGAAGTCCATCGGTGAACCAGGCCGGCGTGTGCGCCTCTACGAGGCACGCCCAGGCGGCCCGATCATGCGGTCGGTGTTCGTCAAGGGAACGGGACGGCGTATCTCGGCGTGGTGCAACCTGCGGTGGGATGACGTGGACTTTCAGAACGGCACCATCCGCTGGCGCGCCGAGACAGACAAAACGGGATTCGAGCAGGTCGTCCCGATGACCGACCCTGTGAAGGATGCGTTAGCCGCAACCAGGCGAGCGCAGGGCGCGATCGGAAACACGCCCGTCTTCAGAGCGCCGAAGGACCCGACGAAGGCGTGCAGTCGGCATCTGTTCGACACGTGGCTCCGGAAGGCGTACGAAACCACGGAGCTTCCGCCCGAACGGTGGGTGATGTGGCACTCGATCCGCCGGAAGTGGGCGACCGAACGAAAGGGCTACCCGGTACGTGACGTGATGGAAGCCGGGGGCTGGAAGAATGAAGAGACGTTGCTTCGTTCGTATCAGCAGCCCGATGCCGAGACAGTGAAGCGAGTCGTGTTGCATCCGACGCAGCGGATTGTGAGCTGCTGAGCCGGACTCACAACAAAACTCACAACACGGGGTGCAGTCGCAGAAAAAACCCCACAGCGAAAGTCGCTGCAGGGCTTGATCTTCACTCAGTCGGGACGGCGGGATTTGAACCCGCGACCCCCTGAACCCCATTCAGGTGCGCTACCGGACTGCGCTACGTCCCGGACAAAGCTGGTAAACGGTCAACCGGTGCACGTCAACAGACGCACGGTGGTGTTCCGGTTGTAGGCCACAGGACAGACTGTCCCGCTCCCCACAAAACCTCCAACTGCAAGAATGCGGAAGATAGCCGCCGTCCACCGACCCGCAAAGCCCGCCCTTGAGCGCGGCTGACCCCGGGCCGGCGGCCCGGGGTCCACAACTACCGAGCCCAGCCTCGACTCACTAGGTTGTAAATGCGTACCGGGCGGGTCCGGGCCACTCTTCGGAGTGGCCCGTTGTTTTTGTTGGTCTACCGCTACTCCCCCGGATCGTAGATCCTTCGAAACGTGATCTCGCGGCGCCCGGCCTCAAAGGTCACGATCACAAACAGCTGCTTCCCATCGGCGGAGCGCAGGTAATCCTCCGTCACCTTCCCTCCCCCGGACACGCTGCGCTCCACCACAAAGTCGTTCCCCTGCCAGTGCCCCTTGATGTCCACGGCCCCTTCCCCCTCCACCGCCGCCGCACGACGGACTTTGCGGCCGCTCGTCGGCAGCACCAGCGTGTCCCCGTCGGCGTCGAGCGTGAGGGTCGAGTCTGTGGTGACGATCGCGAGCGACGCCGGCGTGGTGAACACGAGCTGCATCGTCTGGCGCATCCGCACGCGCTGCTGCTCGCTCATGCCGCCTCCCCCGCCCTCCCGTCCGCCAAGGCCGCCGCGCCCACCACCGAACCCGCCACGCCCGCCCCCGAACCCGCCCCGGCCGCCGCGCATTCGGCCACCGCCCGACTCACCGCCGCCACTGTCACGGCCCTGCATCATGTCGCGGGGGTTGCAGCCTTCAACGTCGCAGCCCTGGACGTGCGCCACGATAGACCCCAGAATTCCCTCCTCCCCGAACCAAGGCACTACAATGCTGATCGCATCCCTGCTGCTTCTCCAGGCCGCTACGATGGCCCAGCCGGCCGCCGCCTCGAAGAGCCCCGTCGCCGACGCGTTGCGCCAGATGGAACAGCGCTACGCGCGTATCCTCGTCGCGGCCGCCGAGGCGATGCCCGCGGAGAAGTACAGCTACCGCCCCACGCCGGCGCAGATGAGCTTCGCCGCGATCCAGGTCCACCTCATCAGCGAAGGGAACGATCTCCTCTGCGGCAAGGTCGCCGGCATGGCGCCGCCCACGCGCACCGCGATCGATACGACGGCCGGCAAGGATGCCCTCGTCGCCCGGCTCAAGGAGAGCTTCCAGTTCTGTGAGTCGGCGTTCGCCAAACTCGACGACTCGAACCTGGCCGCACCGATCCAGCTGTTCGGCCCCAATCCATTCTCGCTCGCGTCGGCGATGATGATCACGGTGGGCGACTGGGCCGATCATTACAGCCAGGAAGCGAACTACCTGCGGATCAACGGCGTGCTGCCGCCGACGGCTCGGCCCCGCACGCCATGACCAAGGTCACCTGCCTCGCGTTACTCGCCGCGGTCGCTTGCGTGCCCCCCCCACCGGGCAGCGCCGCGGACGCGAAACGGGCCATCGACGCCGCCTACGCCAACTGGCCGCGGCTCACGAGCACGGGCCACTCCGACTCGATCGCGGAGTTCTACGCGCAAAACGCGGTGATCATGCCGCCCAACATGGCGCCCACGCGCGGCAAGGAGGCCATCCGCGCCTTCTTCGCAACGCTGAACGCCGTGAAGCCCACGCTCCGCGTGCACAGTGACTCGGTCTGGGCGAGCGGCCCCGCGGCGGTGGAGCAAGGCCGCTGGTGGTGGAGGTGGGCCAAGGATGTCCCCCTGCCCCCCGGCGCCCCGCCGGTGGACTCGGGCAAGTACATCGTCCGCTGGGTGAATGAAGGCGGCAAGTGGCTCATGGCCCAGGACATCTGGAACAGCGACGTCGCCCTGCCGACGCCCGCGGCACCCGCCCCACCTCACAAACCGGCACCCGCCCGAAGGACGACGCGCCGGCACTAACGCCACGTTTAGGGGCGGAGTGTAGGGGCACGGCATTGCCGTGCCCCTACGCTTTCACCCCAAGTTGACGTATGCACATGAGCCATGCGTACCTGTCGCGGCTCGGCCACACACAGCCCAATCCCCTCAACGCCGTGCCCCTAGCGGCCGTACTTCTTTAGCTGCACCGTTTCCCCACACAACCCTTCTTCTTGATGAGGCCGTCATGACTCGTCGCCTGTGGACGGCTGCCACCGTCCTCGCGGTGGTCGCCGCGCCAGTCGCTGCGCAAAGCCATGTCACCCTCGACTCCACGCTGCTCGCCGGCTTCCGCTGGCGCAACCTCGGCCCCGCCAACATGATGGGCCGCGTCTCGAGCGTCGCCGGCATCCCCAGCCCCTCCAAGACGTTCTTCGTCGCGGCGGCGGCGGGCGGGATCTGGAAGACGACCAACAACGGCACGACGTTCCGGCCCGTCTTCGACAACTACGCTTGCGTCTCGATGGGTGAGCTGGCAATCGCCCCTTCTGATACGACGCAGGTGTGGGCCGGCACCGGCGAAGAAGATTCGCGCAACACGATCTCGCCCGGCTGCGGAATCTTCAAATCGACCGACGGGGGGCTGACTTGGAAGCCCTCGGGGTTGGAGAAGAGCGGCGCCATCGGCCGCGTCGTCGTCCACCCGACGAACCCGAACATCGTGTACGTCGCCGCCCTGGGCCAAGCATGGGCGCCCAACGCCGAGCGCGGGCTCTATAAGACGACGGACGGCGGCGCCACCTGGACGCTCGTCAAGTTCGTCTCGGACCACGCCGGCTTCGTCGACGTCGCCATGGATCCGTCGAACCCCGAAGTGCTGTTCGCGGCGAGCTGGGAACGGCAGCGCGGGCCCTACTACTTGAACTCGGGCGGGCTCGGCAGCGCCCTCTGGAAGACGACCGACGGCGGCAAGACGTGGACCGAAGTGAAGGGCGGCGGCCTCCCGACGACGACCAAGGGCCGCATCGGCATCGCCATCGCCGCCTCGGACCCCAAAGTGATCTATCTGATGCTCGAGGCGGACACGACCGCCAACCCCCACCCCGACAAAACGAAGGCTCCCCAAACTCGGCCGTCGGGGCTGTATAGATCCGGTGATGGGGGAGCAACTTGGGAAAAGACCAACGGCAACGACGTGCGCCCCTTCTACTACTCGCAGGTGCGCGTCGACCCCAAGGACCCGAATCGCGTGTATTGGTCATCCACGCCCGTCAACTTCTCGAATGACGGCGGCAAGACGGTCGGCAACGCGACCCAGGGGATCCACGTCGACCACCACGCGATGTGGATCGATCCCAACGACGCGAACCACTTCATCGTCGGCGACGACGGCGGCGTGTCGCAGACCTGGGACCGCGGCGGCAACTACGACTTCCTGAACGTGTTCGCGATCGGCCAGCCGTACATTGTCAGCTACGACATGGGCTACCCCTACCGCGTCTGCGCGGGGTTCCAGGACAACGGCTCGTGGTGCGGCCCTTCGCGGCGCCGCCAGGGCGACATCACCAACGCCGACTGGACGACGGTGGGCGGCGGCGACGGGTTCTACACGGCTCAGGACCCGACCGACCCGAACATCGTCTACGCGGAGTCGCAGGGCGGCAACATGTCGCGCCTCAACTTCGCGACCGGCGAGCGCACCAACCTCCAGAAACCCAATTGGCGGCCGCGCTACCAGATGTTCGAGGATTCCATCGTCATTGAACGACCCGACACCACCAAGCCCTCCACCGGCGCGCAGGCGCGCCGCCTCGCCGATTTCCGCGCCCGCCAAAAGGCCGACTCGGGGGACATCGACGTGCGCTGGAACTGGAACACGCCGTTCCTGATCTCGGCGCATAACCCGGAGATCTTCTACGCCGGCGCCAGCAAGGTGATGAAGTCCACGCGCCGCGGCGAGGATCTCTACCCGATTTCGCCCGACCTGACGACGCGCGACACGATGAAGATCCGCGTCTCGACCCGCACCACCGGCGGCGTCACGCCCGACGTCACCGGTGCGGAGACGTACTGCACGATCGTCTCGCTCGCCGAGTCGCCGCTGCGGCCCGGGGTGCTGTACGCCGGCACCGACGACGGCAACGTCTGGCTGACGAAGAACGACGGCGGCAGCTGGGAAAACTTGACGGGCCGTTTCCCCGGCGTCCCCGCCGGCACGTACGTGAGCCGCATCGAGCCGTCGCGCTTCGACTCGGCGACGTTCTACATCACGTTCGACAATCATCGCAACAACGACTTCGCCCCGTACGTGTACGTGACGACCGACTTCGGCAAGACGTCCCGCTCGATCGCGAGCAACCTGCCGACCGGCGGACCGAACTACGTCCACGTGATTCGCGAAGACGTCGCCAACAAGAACCTGCTGTTCGTCGGGACCGACGTCGGCGCCTACGTCTCGTTCGACCGCGGCGCCTCGTGGCAGAAGTTCATGAGCGGCCTGCCCACCGTCCCGGTGCACGACCTGAAGATTCACCCGCGCGAGCGGGAGCTGATCGCGGCGACGCACGGCCGCGCGCTCTGGATCGTCGAGATCGCACCGCTCGAGCAGCTGACCGACAGCGTGATCGCGGCGACGGCGTACCTGTTCCAGCCCAAGACCGCGTATCAGTACGGCCAGTCGCCGCTCGGCGGCGGCAGCCCCGGACACAAGGCGTTCCGCGCGCAGAGCCCGCAGTACGGCGCGGAGATCGCCTACCGCCTGACGGCGGCGAATAGCGACCGCCGCGCGCGCACGCGCGTGGTGATTCGCGACGTCACGGGCGATACCGTGCGCACGCTGCAAGGACCCGCGGGCGCGGGACTGCATCGCGTGGTGTGGAACTTCGCGGGCAAGACGCCCCCGCCCACGCCGCTCTCACCGTCGCAGAAACGCGACAGCGCGTGGCTCGTGGCGCGCATCAACGTCGTGTTCGACTCGCTCGCGAAAGCCGGCGGGAACGCGCAGCTGCTCGATCCCATCAAGACCGCGTTGCTCGCGGGTGACGTGCAGGGGCTGGCGCAGAGATTCGGTTTTGGAGGTGGTGGAGGTGGTGGCGCGGCGGCCGCCGCCGGCGCGCGCTTTATCGAACGACCCGGCGAGACCACGCCGCGCGCGGCGAGCGCCACAGGTGTGGCGGCCGCGGCACCGACCGAGGGCGCAGGCGAGGGGGGGGGCGGCGAGGCAGCGCCCGATCCCGGGCTGCTGGGACAGCTGGGCAACTTGCTGCGCCGTCCGGGCCAGGGCGGCGGTGGTGGGGGGGGCGGGGGTGGGGGCGGCTTCGGCGCGCTCGGTTTTGTCGCCCAAGCGTTCGGCCGAGCGGCGGCAGGAGGAGGTGGCGGAGGTTTTGGAGGTGGTGGCCCCGCGGCCGTCGCGAGCGGCGACTACCTCGTCACCATCACGGTGGACGGCAAGACTCTCTCCCGCGTGTTGCGGGTCGAGCGGGTCAGCGGCGCGGGTGGTGGTTCGACCTTCGTCTTCGACGATGACGATCCATAACTGATGGCCTTCCTGGACACGAACCACCAGCGCGCCGCGCTGGTGGTTCTGCTCCTGGGGTTCGCCCTGGCGTGGTCGCTGGCCCCCTACGCCACGGGCCTGATTGGCATCCCCGTTCTGTACGTCATCTTCGCCCCGATGCAACGCTGGCTGGCGAAGCACATCAGACCCTCGCTCGCGGCGACGATCGTCGTGCTCTTGGGAATCTTCTTGATCGTGGTGCCGGGGGCGTCGTTCGCCGGACTGATCGTGAGCGAAGCCCAGCAGATCGCCGCCGGCGTCGTGAAGAGCCCCATCCTCGGCCGCCTCGCCGCGCTGCGCATCGGTGGCACGGACCTGGGGCCCGAGCTCGCGAATCTCGGCCGCAGCATTGTGGGGTGGCTCGGCACCGGGGCGTTCAGCCTCGTCGGCACCGCCACACGCCTCGCGCTGAACCTCACGATCGCATTCTTCGGCCTCTATTACCTGTTGCTCCGCCCCGCCGAGGTGTGGGAAGCCGTGCGGCCGTATATCCCCTTCTCCGCCCTGAACGCCGACAAGCTGCAGCGGCGCTTCCACGACGTGACGATCTCGACGCTGATCGGGACGGGACTCACGGCAACGGTCCAGGGAGTGCTCGTCGCCATCGGATTCGCGCTCACCGGCCTCCCCAACGCGGTCTTCTGGGGAGTCTTCACGGTGATCGTCGCGATCCTGCCGGTGGTGGGGAGCGGCCTCGTGTGGGGGCCAGGCGTACTGGTGCTGGCGCTCGACGGCCGCTACGGCGCTGCGGTCGGGCTCGCCATTTGGGGCGTGCTCGCCGTGGGCGGCGTGGACTACGTGATCCGGCCGATGGTGTTCCGGCGCTGGGCGCAGATCCACCCGATCGTCACGCTCGTTGGGGCGGTCGCAGGCGTGCCGTACTTCGGAATTCTGGGACTGCTGATCGGGCCGCTGGCGCTGTCGTACTTCTTCGAGCTGATACGGATGTACAGGGAGGAATACCTAGGCTAGGACCGGCAAGAGCTAGACGCACAGGCGCACCGCGGGATACAGTCGGCAGTCAACGGGACAACCCCCGTTCCCCAAAACCTGTTCACCGCGGTGCGTCTATGCGTCTAGTTTTTGCCTGTCCCCGTCGTTAATGGCAGTTCCCCGATCCCGAGTCCGTGAACGTCGAGCCCCCGGCGGGGATGAACTGCCACGTGTACGTGTCCGGCCCGAGTGAGAGCTTCAGCACGCCGTAGGCATCGGACACTGCTTCGGTATTCGGGGCGATCGACGTCGGCATGGCCGTTGCGTACCCGCCGGTGCCCACGTTGAACTCGCGGATGCCCCGCGCCGGATCGGCGTTGCCACCGGGATCCTGCGGAGCGAAGCGCTCGTAGTCGTACTGCTGGCCATTGAGCACGATCTCCGCCCCAGCGGTGTACAGGTCGTTCCAGATCCCCAGGACCCCGCTGGCGCTGTGCCACGACGGGTCGTCCGACGAGAAGAACAGCGGGTAATGGAACATCGCAATCGTGCAGCGCTTGGTGCTGGCGGCGAGATCCGCCTTCAGCCACTGCTCCTGCACCGAGCCGGTGCCGCTCGCCACCGACGCCGTGTTGTTCAGCACGACGACGTGCCAGTCGCCCAAGTCGAAGCTGTAGTAGCCCTTGGTCGGATCGCCCGCGGCCGCGCCGAAGTACCCGAAGTAGCCGTTCGCTCCCGTGACGTCGTATTCGTGGTTCCCGATCGTGGGATTGGTGCGCGCCTTGTGCCGGCCCCACGTCGGATTGTAGCAGTTGGTATAGTTGGCGGCGCTGCCGCTCGGGTTCACGTTGTCGCCGAGCACGAACACGCGGCCCGGGAGCGTGTCCAAGATCTGCGCCGTGGCCTCGTCCACGTCCGTGCCACACGACGCGATGTTGCCCGCGCCGGAGAAGACCTGGACCGTGCTGGGATCGAGCACCTTGACGAGCAGCTCGTCCCAGGATGAGCCACCGTCCTTGTCGGTCACGGTGACCCGCGCCGTGTATTGTCCCGGCGCCGGGTACGCGTGGCTGCCCGTGATGGGATTCGCCTGCGTGTTGGTGCTGCCGCCGGCGCTGGTCCCGTCGCCCCACGTGATCGTGTAAGACCACGGGTAGTCGGTCGTGCCCGGATCCGTGAACGTCGCGCGCAGGCTCAGCGGCGTCGTGCCGACGACGGCCTGGTCGGGGCCGGCGTCGACGGTCGGCGCGATGTTGCCGATGGTCACCGTGCTTCCCGCCGGTGCGCTGGGCGCGCCTTTGGCGTCGGTCACCCGCAGCGTGATGGTGTACTGGCCCTCGGCCGGATAGGTGTGCGTCACGGTCGCGGTCGTGGCCGTCGTGCCGTCACCCAAGTCCCACGCGTAGGTCAGCGGGTTGTTGTTGTCCGGGTCGCGAGACTGAGTGCCGTCCAGTGTGACCGTGCCCTCGAAGCGGTACGGCCCGCCGGTATTCGCGACCGGAGCCTGGTTCGGCAGCGGGCTCCCGGAGTGACACAGCGACGTCCCGTGATCGCTGAACGTCCCGCCCGCGACGGGGATGAAATCCCAGTCGTAGCTCGTCGGCCACAGCGTGATCTTGATGATCCCGTAGTTGACGTTGCTGCGGATCTCGCTGTTGGCGATCGGATTCCCCGGCCAGCTATAGAGCGAATTGCCGCCGGTGCCCGAGATGATCTCGCGGATACCGTTCGCGTCGTCTCGCGCGCCCGTAGGCGTTTGCGGCGCGAACCGCTCGTAGTCGTGGTCGTGGCCGTTCAGCACCAGGTCGGCGCCGTAGTCGTAGAGCGCCTGCCAGATCGGTTGCGTCGCGGCCGTGCTGCCGTTGCCGCCCGAGCTGAAGCGGGGGTGATGCCAATACGCGACGGTGCACACCGCGGGGTGGGCGGCGAGGTCGGTACGGAGCCACTGCTCCTGAGCCGAGCCCGTGCTCATATCGAGGTTGCTGTTGATGACGATGAGGTGCCAGGCGCCCAGGTCGTAGCTGTAGTAGCCCTTCGCCGGATCGCCCGCCGCGGCCCCGAAGTACTGATAGTAGCCCGGCGCGCCTGCGGCCTGGCCGAAATTGTATTCGTGGTTGCCCGGGGAGGGACGGGTGCGCGCTTTGTGGCGGCCCCACGAAGGATCGTAGCAGTTCATATAGTCGGTGATGCTGCCGTTCTCGTAAGCTTGGTCGCCCAGAGTCACGACGGTGCCGGGGATGCCGTCCAGCACGCGCGCGGTCCCCTCCTGGCTCAAGCGCGAGCAGTCCGCGATATCGCCGGCTCCCGCGATCACCGGGGGCCCCGACGCGGGCTGAACGTTGATGACCGACGTCCCGACGATGCCTTCGCTCGTCGCGGTGATGTTGGCCGTGCCCGTCTGCAGCCCGACCACGAAGCCCGTGGAGTTCACGGTGGCGATCGCGGGGGCGCTACTCGCCCACGTGATCGCTCGGCCGCTGAGCACGTTGCCGCTCGCGTCTTTGGGCGTCGCCGTGATCTGGATGGTGCCGTTCACCTGGATCGTCGGCGACGGCGGTGCCATGTCGACGGACGCAACCGGCGCCAGCGTGACGCTGACCGAGGCCGAACCGCCCTTGCCCTCGCTCGTCGCTACGATCGTGACCGGTCCGCCGGCGGCCTTGCCGGTGACGACGCCGCTCGCGTCGACGCTCGCGACCGAGGAGTTGGCGCTCTGCCACGTGACCGTGCGGCCGGTGAGCGGATTACCGTTCGCGTCCAGCGTGGTTGCCGTGAGCTGCAGCAGATCGCCGACGTGGATGCTCGATGCCGCCGGCGTGACGGTGACCGAGGCCACCGGGATCGGCGTGACGGTGATGGCGGACGTGCCGTTCTTGCCCTCGCTCGTCGCCGTGATCGTGACGGGTCCACCGGCCGCCTTCCCGGTAACCAGGCCGTTCCCGTCCACCGTGGCGATCGTGCCATCGCTCGTCTGCCAGGTGACGACCCGGCCGCTGAGCGGATTGCCGTTCGCGTCCTTCGGCGTCGCGGTGAGCTGGACGGTGGCGTTCACCTGCACGCTCGCCGACGCCGGCGTCACGGCGACCGACGCCACGGGGATGACGCTCACCGTGATCGACGATGTGCCCGTTTTCCCTTCACTCGTGGCGGTGATCGTGACCGGCCCGCCGAGGGCGTGCCCGGTGACGAGCCCCGCCGCGTCCACCGTGGCGATCGTGCCGTCACCCGTCTGCCACGTGACCGTGCGGCCCGTGAGCGGATTACCGTTCGCGTCCTGCGGCGTCGCGGTGAGCTGCACCGTGCCGTTCACCTGAATGCCCGCGGCGGCCGGCGTGACGTCCACCGAGGCGACCGGGATCGGGATGACCGTGACCGCGGACGTCCCGCTCCTTCCCTCAGACGTGGCCGTGATCGTGACGGGCCCGCCTACGGCCTTGCCGGTGACCAAGCCGTTCGCGTCGACTGTGGCTACGCCCGCGTCACTCGTCTGCCACGTGACGACGCGGCCGGTGAGCGGATTGCCGTCCGCGTCCTTCGGGGTCGCGGTGAGCTGCACTGTGGCGTTCAGCTGAATCGTGGGCGTGCCGGGGGTGACGTCCACCGACGAGACCGGAATCGTGACAGTGATTGCCGCGGTGCCGTTCTTGCCTTCGCTCGTAGCGGTGATGGTGACCGGCCCACCGCCCGCGTTACCAGTCACGAGGCCATTCGCGTCGACCGTGGCGATCGTGCCATCGCTCGTCTGCCACGTGACGGTGCGGCCCGTGAGCGCATTGCCGTTCGCGTCCTTCGGGGTCGCCGTGAGCTGGACGGTGCCGTTCACCCCCACGCTCGCCGTCGCGGGGCTGACAGCCACCGACGCGACGGGAATCGGGATGACCGTAACCGCCGACGTGCCGTTCTTCCCCTCCGACGTGGCGGTGATCGTGACGGGCCCACCCACGGCCTTCGCCGTGACGAGGCCGTTGACATCCACGGTCGCTACGCCCGCGTCACTCGTCTGCCAGGTGACGGTGCGGCCGGTGAGTGCATTGCCGTTAACGTCGCGCGGGGTCGCGGTGAGCTGTACGGTTGCGTTCAGCTGCACGCTCGGCGCCCCGGGGGTGACGTCGACCGAGGCGACCGGAACCGGGGTGACGGTGACCGCCGACGTGCCGTTCTTGCCTTCGCTCGTCGCGGTGATCGTGACCGGTCCGCCGGCGACCTTCGCCGTGACGAGGCCGTTCGCGTCCACCGTAGCGATCGTGGCGTTGCTCGTCTGCCAGGTCACGACGCGGCCGCTGAGCGGGTTGCCGGCGGCGTCCTTCGGGGTGGCGGTGAGCTGCACGGTCGAGCCCACGAGCACCGTCGCCGACGGCGGGCTCACGTCGACCGACGCGACGGCGATCCGCGTGTGGCATCCGTTCGAACCGGCGTCGGTGAACGTCTGCCCCGCGATCGGGACGAACTGCCATGAGTAGCTCAGCGTGTCCAGCGTGAGCAGCAGCGCGCCGTAGGTCACGCCGTTCCGCACTTCGCTGTTCGCTCTCGCTCCGCCGGGATTCTGCAAATTCAAGCCGCCGGTGCCCACGATGAACTCGCGGATGCCGCTGACCGGATCGGCGACGGCAGTCGGGCTCTGCGGCGCGAACCGTTCGTACACGGTGTAGTGCGCATTGACCACGACGTCCGCGCCGTAGGCGTACAGGGCGTCCCACAACGGCTTCACGGCGGCGAGGTTGTTGGTCCCGGTGGAGCTGAAGCGCGGCCGGTGCCAGTAGGCGAGCGTGCATTTCTTGGTGTTCGTCGCCATTTCGTTGCGCAGCCACAGCTCCTGGGGCGACCCAACGGCCATCGAGATCTGGTCGTTCAACACCATGACGTGCCAGGCGCCGAGGTCGTAGCTGTAGTAGTAGCTCCCGAGCGGCCCGCCGGCGGCGCCGAAGTACTGATTGTAGCCCGCCGCGTTTGCCGTCTTGTAGTCCTTTTCACCGACCGACGGCCGCGTCCGGTCCTTGTGCCGGCCCCACGTCGGTCCATAGCAGGTGGTGTAATTGGTCAACGACGCGTTGCCGTTGACGTTGTCCCCGGCCGTGAACACGGTGGCGCTGAGATAGCCATCGAGCACCGCGGCTGTAGCTTCGTCGTTCGTGCGATCGCAGCGCGCGATGTTACCGGCGCCGATCAGCTGAACGGCAAAGGGAGAAGCAGGAGCAGGGAGTGGACCGGATACGACATCGGGGGGGGCGTTGGGTGTGGAAGGCGGTGACGTCACGCTTCGATCTTCGGTGCACGTCACGAGCAGCAGCAGGGCACCGGCTCGACCGACGGTGACGACGAACTTGCGAAAACGCTTAGTCATTGATGGTCCCGTTCACAGGTAGGATGCACACCGCTCCCCGCAGGCTCGCAGCACGAATTGGCAAGGCGGGTGCCACCGGAGGAGGGCCGCAACCGTGGTACGCCATAAGCACTTGCGTGGCGTCGGGGGCGGCCGGTGGGAGCGGGATGTGTCGGCCGGCGGGCAAAGCTGCTACCGGGCTGCTACAAGGCTAAAGACTAGTGTCGGCGGGACAAGAACTCCCTCGCGGTCCACAACTCCACGCGGCCCCGATCGCCCTGCTGCATCAGCTTCAGAAATTCCTGATACCGCGCCCGCGCGCTGGTCGTGTCGCCGGCCAGCTCCGCCGCCCGCGCGGCCCCGAAGACGCTGCGGGCCCGGTGCGGCTCGCGTTTGAGCGTGGACTCGTACGCGGCGCGCGCGGCCGCGTAGCGCCCGACGGCAGCCAGCATGTCCCCCTCCAGCTCGCGGGCGGGGAGGAGCTCGCCGGGTGTCACGGGGTGCTTCTCGGCGAGGTCCTCGCGATCGGCTGCCGCGTGCGACTCGCGCAGTGCGGCCGCGGTGTCGCCGGCCGCCAGCTGCAGCCACGCGTCCACCGCCTCTCGCTTGATGCCGACGATCCCAGACCAGTTGTAACCGGGCTGCCCCGCCAGCCTCGCCTCGATGGCGCTGAGGGCGGCGACCTCGACGCGGGCTTGAGCGGTGTCGGCGTTCCGCGCGGCGCCGAGTCCACGCGCGAACCGCGCCAGGGCTGCGCCGATGCCACCCCCTCCCTGCCCCGAGTCCCGCACCGGGAGCCGCGCGGCGGCTTCCCAGTCGCCGCGCTCGAGCGGCAGGCGCGCTTCCATCGCCGCGCGGTTGTAGACAGCCACCAGGGCGTCGCCCGACCCCAGCGTGGCGAGCTTCAGGCCGTCGACGACGGCCTGCTGTGCCGACGAGTCGCGCCCCGTCTGGAGGCAGGCGTAGACGTAGTAGTCGAGCGCATGGAACTGCTCGGGGGCGACGCCCTGCAGATGCTGAGCGTGCGCGAATGTCACGCCGGCCTCGAACGCCCGCTTGTTCGCCTCGATCGTCTCGTCCCACAGGCCGAGACGCACGAAGATGTGCGAGGGCATGTGCAGGGCGTGGGGGGCGGCCGGAGCGATCTGCGCATAGCGACGCGCCGCCTCGAGCCCGAGCGACGCGAGTCGCGGAGAGTCGTTCGCGTGGATGAGGTAGTGCGCGAGGCCGGGGTGCTCGGGGAAACGACGGAACAGCGGGTTGAGGATCGCGGCCGCCCGCTTCTGGCGCGCCAACGTGGTGTCGGCCGGCGACGCCGTGGCGATGAGCGAGAGGGCGTAATACATCGCGACCTCGGCGTCGCCGGGATAGGCGCGGTACACGCGTCGCAGCGTATCCGAGTAGGCCTGGAGCCGGGACGCGTTCGGGACGGTCTCGTAGTTCCGATACAGCGCACCCACCGCCGCCAGCAGCCCGCGCTCGCGCGCCGTGGGCGCGCCCAAGGCCATCGCGCGCTCGGCTGCCGCGCTGCCTTGCCGCAGGTTGTCGCCCGACGGGCCGCCCGCAAAGGGATTGCCCCAGGAGTTCAGGGCGAGGCCCCAGTACGCCATCGCGCACGTCGAGTCGGCGGCGGCCACGGTGCGGAACGCCGCCGACGCCTGGTCCCACCAAAAGGAGTGGAGCAGCGCCATGCCGTGCTCGAAGTGGCGCCGCGCTTCGGCGTTGCAGGAAACGGGAAACGTCACATGACCCACCTGCTCCGCGAACCCGTGCTCGTGTTCCTGAGCGGCGAGCGGGAGCGCGGGGACGAGCGCGAGCAGCGCGGCGCAGCGCAGGGACGTCGAGTTCATGGCTCGGAACGTAGCGCCGGTCTCGGGCGGCGCCAATACAGGAACACGGGTATCCCAGCGCCAATCAGAACCGCCCCGATCCCCGCGTTCTTGGGATTCGACACGACCGCGCTCACCACCACATACGCCGCCGCTAAGACGAATAGTGCAGGCGTGAAGGGATAGCCCGGGACCCGGAATGCCCGCACGCCCACAGGCTCCGTGCTCCCTGCTCCATGTCCTTTAGGGCCGTGCTCCCGTCGTCGATAGATGAAGAGCCCGGCCACGGTCAATCCGAAAAAGATCCAGTCGCCGAACGTCACGTAGTCCACGAGCTGCCCGAACGTTTTGGACAACGTGAGCAGGGCGGCGCACGCCGCCAGCGCCACGATCGCGGCGGCCGGAGTCCGATGCACGGGATGCAACACCGCCAGCCGCGCGAAGAACACGCCGTCGGCGGCCATCGCCTGGAGCACGCGCGGCGTCACGAGAATCACGAGGTTCAGGAAGCCGAACGTCGAGACGGCGATCCCCGTCGCGATCAGCTTGCCCCCGGCGGGCCCGAGGACGGCCACCATGACGTCGGCGGCGGGCGCCGTGCTGCGGGCGAGGCCATGTACACCGAGGACGCGGAGGTAGGCGAGGTTGGCGAGAAGATAGACGGCGACGACGATTGCGACGCCGAGCACCAGCGCGCGCGGCAGGTTCCTCTCCGGCTCGATGATCTCCTCGGCGATGAAGTTGGTTTGCTGCCAGCCGCCGTAGGTAAAAAGAATCGGGACGAGGGCTGCTCCGAACCCCGCCCCCGCCCCCGCCCCGGAAGGTTGGAAAGTTGGAATGTTGGACGGAACGGCCAAAAACAAGCCCGCGGCGATGAGGGTCGCCAGCGCGGCAAGTTTCAACACGGTGAAGATGTTCTGCGTGATCGCCGCGGGTCGGACGCCGACGTAATTGATCCCCGCCAGCAACACGATCGTCCCCACGGCGACGGGCACCGTCAGCCGGTCGGACAAGCCGGCGAGCGCGAGAGCGTAATTCGCGAACGTGACGGCCACGGCCGCGATCGCGCCGGTCGCGATGACCAACACGAGGGTCCAGCCGTACAGGAACGCGGGCAGCGGTCCCCACGTCTCGCGCAGATAGACGTAGCCGCCGCCGGCGCGGGCACGGCGTTGGCCCAGCTCTCCGAAACAGAACGCCCCGATGAGCGCGACGATCCCACCCACGACCCACGCGGCCAACACCGTGCCGGAGCTCGAGACGCGTTCCGCCACGGTCGCGGGTGTGCGAAAGATCCCGCCCCCGATGATCCCGCCCACCACGGCCATGGTACCGGAAAAGAGTCCCAGCTTACGGGCGTAAGAAACTGAGCGATCAGCCATCGGCCATCAGCGATCAGTACTGACGGCTGATGGCTGAGCGCTGACGGCCGTCTTCCCGGCTATCCGATCCGCCGTCGCGAGCAACTGCTCCCAGGTGAACCAGGGCTTGCCCCGAATCCAGTGCTCGAACCACCCCAGCTCGGCCACCATCTTGACCAGCTGATAGCGCGGGTCCTGCAGGCCGTGCGGTTGGCCCGGATACACCAGGAACTCCGTGGGCACTCCCCGCTTCTTCAGCGCCATGTGCAACTCGAGGTTCTGCGCCATCGGGATGCGCTCGTCCTTCTCCCCGGAGTGCAGCAGCGTCGGCGTCTTCGCCCGCGCGATGTAGCGCAGCGGCGACTCGGCCCACCAGTGATCGAAGTTGTCCCACGGCTTGTTGGCGCCCGTGCGCGTCGCCTCGCCGCCGAGATAGTACTCGCGCGTGGCTTGCACGTCGGTCTGCGCGTACAGGCTGATCCAGTTCGAGACGCCGGCGCCGCTCGAGATCGCCTTGAACCGATCGGTCGTGACGAGGGTCCAGTTGGACCAATGGCCTCCCGCCGACCACCCCATCATCCCCAGCGAATCGGGTGCGGCGATACCGCGGGCCACCAGCGTGTCGACCCCCGAGAGAATGTCTTCGGCGGCGAGGGGCCAATAGTTGCCGGAGATCGCCGTCTGGAATCCCTCGCCGTAGCCGGTCGAGCCGCGGTAGTTGGGCTGGAAAACGGCGTAGCCCTTCCCCGCAAGTACGTTCGTGTAGGTCCCGTAGTTGCCGCTGAACGAGTTCTCGTACGCGGATGCCGGACCACCGTGCAGCTGCACGATGAGCGGGTAGCGGCGCGTGCGATCCCACCCCACCGGGTAGACGAGAATCCCTTCGACCGTGGTGCCGTCGCCCGCCTTCCAGTGCACGGTCTCGTAGCGGCCGAGCGCGACGGAATCGATCCAGGGATTGAGCCGAGTGAGGCGCACCCAGCCCTCGCGGCGGCCCAGCTGCGCCACGGGGGAGAGATAGAGGTCGGTGGGGCTGCGTGGATCGGTGTAGCGCAGCAAGGCCGTTTCTTGGTTCTCGCTCTTGGCGGCGCTCACCGTCCCCACTACGCCGGTGAGCGGCCGAACGGCGCCGGAGGCCACGTCGAGCGTGTAGACGTTGGCGTTCACGCCTTCGTCGCCGTTCCAGTAGATCGTGCGGCCGTCGGCGCTCCAGAAGTCGACCCCGATGTCATGGGCGTCGCCCTTCCCCAGCTCGCGCCACTGGCCCCCGGTCACCGGCCGCACGTAGACGCGGGACAGGTTCCCGAACGTGAAGTCGCGGTCGGCGGTAAAGGCGACGAGCCGGGAATCGGGCGAGAACGACACCGTGTTCTCGCCCACGTAGTTGTCGGTGAGGCGTTCGGGCGGAGCGCCGGTCTCGAGATTCACGAGGTACAGCTCCGTGGCGCGGTCGTCGGCGTAGCGGTCGGTGGGCCGCCCGCGGAACGCGGCCCAGCGCCCGTCGCGCGACAGTTCGATTCCCGAGACGCGCAAGTCGCCCTGCGTCAATCGCTTCTCGGTCTTCGCCGCGACCCCGGCGAGATCGACGGCCCAGAGATGCACCGCCGGCGCCGGCTCGTTCATCACGCGCACGTCGAACTTTTCCTTGATGCGGCGGCGCCGCGTCGAGTCGGACTCGTCGGCAGCCGTGAAGTACACCGTCTTTCCCGTCTGACCCCACACGAGACTCTCGATCGAGGTCGCGTGTTTGGTGAGCTGCTCGGGCTTGCCGCTGCCGTCGCCGGGCAGGATCCAGACCTGACGCTTCCCCTCGGGCCCGGCGATGTAGGCGAGCCATGCGCCGTCTCGACTCCACGCCCACGCGCCGATGCCGTCCTCGGCGCTCGTGACGCGGCGCGCTTCGCCGCCGTCGGGCCGGATCAGGAACAGCTGCCGCTTTTTGTTGTCGCGCGTCGACGTGAACCCGATCGTCGTGCCGCGGGGCTGCCAGCGGGCGCCGGTTTCGTCCTCGCCCTCAGTGAACGTGAGCTGGCGCGTCGTCCGCCCGTCGGCCGAGACGACGTACAGGTCGGTGCGCCGCTGCCAATCGGGGAATTGCAGCTTCGACACCTCGTACACGACCCACGCGCCGTCGGGCGAGAGCTCCGCGCCGCCCAAGGTCGCAAGGCGGAAGATGTCGGCGTAGTCCATTACAGGTTGGACCCGTGGCGCCTGCGCAGCGACCGACGCAGGAGTGAGCAGCAGCACCAGCCACAGGGTCGCACGATGTCTCATTTTGTTCCCCGCCGGAGAGAGGACCGCGTGAATTTGGCACGAGACTTTGCTGGCGCCAGGGCTTCCCGTTTTTCACTTCTCAGGGCACGTTTCCAGCATACTCAGAGGAAGGTATCCAATGCCGTCCTTCACCCTGACCGTCAACGACCGCCCGCACGTCGTCAACGTCGCCGCGGACACCCCCCTCCTGTGGGTGTTGCGCGACAACCTCGGCCTCACCGGCACCAAGTTCGGCTGCGGCATCGCGCAGTGCGGCGCCTGCACCGTCCATCTCGACGGCGAAGCGACGCGCTCCTGCGTCATCCCGATCTCCGCCGTCGGGGCCGCTAAAGTGACGACCATCGAAGCTCTGTCGCCCATGGCGACCACCGCGAGCCACCGCGTGCAGAAGGCGTGGCAAGCGGAAGACGTGCCGCAATGCGGCTATTGTCAATCGGGCCAGATCATGGCGGCGGCCGCGTTGCTCGCCAAAACGCCCGACCCCACGGACGAACAGATCGACGCCGCGATGACCAACATCTGCCGCTGCGGCACGTACCAGCGCATCCGCTCCGCCGTGCATCGCGCGGCAAAGGAGGCCTGATGGAACGGCGCGCGTTTCTCCAGACAGCCGGGGGCGCCGGTGCGGCCCTGGTGATTGGCTTCCGCATTCCCACCCGTGGCGAGCAAGAGCCTGCTCCTTTCGCTCCCAACGCCTGGCTCCGCATCGGGGCCGACGACAGCGTGCTCGTCATCGTAGACCGCTCGGAGATGGGCCAGGGCGTCGCCACGTCGCTGCCGATGCTGCTGGCCGAGGAGCTCGAAGCCGACTGGACCAAGGTTCAGATCGAGTTCGCCCCCGCCGACAAGGCGTACATCAACCCGCTGTTCGGACTGCAGGGTACGGGCGGCAGCTCGAGCATTCGGGCCGCGTGGACCCCGCTCCGCAAGGCGGGCGCGGCCGCGCGCGAAGTGCTGATCGCCGCCGCCGCCCAACGCTGGGCCGTGAAGGCGACCGAGTGTCACGCCGAGCGTGGCGCGGTGGTGCATGCCAAGAGTAAGCGGCGGCTCCGCTACGGCCAGTTGGCGGCCCGTGCCGCGACGCTGCCTGTCCCCACCGATGTCCCGCTCAAGGACCGGAAGGACTGGCACATCGCCGGAAAGCCGACGAAGCGTCTCGATACGCCGTCCAAGACCAATGGCCGCGCCAAGTTCGGGATCGATACGTGGGTACCCGGGTTGCGCGTCGCGGTGGTGGCGCGCTCGCCGGTATTCGGCGGCAAAGTGAAGAGCTTCGATGCGACCGCCGCCAAAGCCGTCGAGGGCGTGCACAACGTCGTGCAGATCTCGAGCGGCATCGCGGTCGTGGCGTCCGGCTACTGGCCCGCCAAGCTGGGCCGCGACGCCCTCAAGGTCGAATGGGACGAAGGCCCCGGAGCGACGGTGTCGAGCGCGGGCATCTCCCAACTCTTCACCGAGCGCGCCGGGCAATCGGGCGCGGTCGCACGCCATGACGGCGACCCCGAGGGCGGCCTGGGCGGCGCTGCCAGCAAGGTAGACGCGGACTACGAGCTGCCGTTCCTGGCGCACACGACCATGGAGCCGATGAACGCCACCGCGCACGTGCGGGCCGACGGCGTGGACATCTGGGCGCCGACGCAGTTCCAGCAAGGCGCGCAGGGTCTCGGCGCGCAGATCGGCGGTGTGCCGCCCGAGAAGGTGCAGGTGCACACCACGTATCTGGGGGGTGGCTTCGGCCGCCGCTTCGAGTTGGATTTCATCCAGGAAGCGCTCGAGGCCTCGAAGGCGGCCGGCGCGCCGGTGAAGGTGATCTGGTCGCGCGAGGACGACATCCGCAACTCGCAATACCGGCCCGCCAACTTCCACCGCATGCACGCGGGCCTCGGCGCCGATGGCCGGCCCGTCGCATGGACGCAGCGGGTCGTGGCACCGTCGATCATGGCGCGTGTCTTCCCCAACATGGTCCAGAACGGCCTCGACGGAGAGGCGGTGGAAGGCGGCATGGGGATGCCGTACGCCGTCCCCAACGTCCACGTGGATTACGTGCTGACCGACACGGGCATCCCGGTGGGATTCTGGCGCTCGGTGAACAACTCGTTCAACGCGTTCGCCGTCGAGTCGTTCATCGACGAGTGCGCCGCGGCGGCCAAGGCCGATCCGTTCGAGTATCGGCGCGGTCTCTTGACCAATGCCCCACGTCACCGGGGCGTGCTCGAGCTGGCCGCGACGAAAGCTGGTTGGGGCACGCCGGCGCCGGAGGGCCGCGCCCGCGGCATCGCGGTGTTCAAGTCGTTCGAGTCGTTCGTGGCGCAGGTGGCCGAAGTGTCGGTGTCGCCCGCGGGCGAGGTGCGCGTGCACCGCGTGGTGTGCGCCGTCGATTGCGGCCAGTACGTGAATCCCGATACGATCGAAGCGCAGATGCAAGGCGGGATCGTCTTCGGGCTCACCGCGGCGCTGAAGGGTGCGATCACGATCGACAAGGGCCGGGTGCAGCAGAGCAATTTCAACGATTATGAGATGCTGCACCTCGCCGAGATGCCCGTCGTCGAGGTGTACATCGTGCCGAGCAATGAAGCGCCCGGCGGCATCGGCGAGCCGGGGACGCCGCCCATCGCGCCGGCGGTGTGCAATGCGATCTTCGCGGCCACCGGCAAACGCATTCGGAAGTTGCCGATCGGAACGGTGGCCTAGCTTCGCGGGGGAACGGGCGGCACTTTTGCGACCGTCCCGTTCCCCCGAGATCCTCCGAATGCTCGCTCGTCTTCGAATTGCCGCGGTCGCCCTCGTGCTGGCCGCGCCCCTCGCTGCACAAGTCCCTACGACCACCGACTACACCAAGACGTTCGAGAAGCGCGACGGTTATTTCCCCGTCTACTGGGACGCCGCGAAGGGACGCCTCTTTCTCGAGGTGCGGCTCGGCGAAGACTTCCTCTATCTCCCCTCGCTCGCGACGGGCCTGGGCGACGCGAGCCTGGGCATGGACCGGGGCACGATCGGTGACGAGCAAATCGCGCGCTTCGATCGCGTCGGCCCGCGCGTGCAGCTCGTCTTGCAGAATCCCCGGTTCCGCGCCGTCTCGGACAACGACGCGCTGGCCCGGTCGGTGCGGGAGTCGTTCCCGCTCTCGACGGTCGCGTCGTGGGAGGTCGTCGCCGAGGAAGGCGGGCGGCTGCTGGTGGACGCGACGG
>WNGG01001548.1_pt1 | contig 42782 bp, 39 predicted proteins | sample 5400661 | NCBI WGS metagenome assembly WNGG01 (sample SAMN13153372, study PRJNA577476) | soil metagenome | isolation source: 100 cm soil or saprolite under Garry oak tree replicate 1 | place: USA:California | collected 2016-06-15 | reverse complement strand
TGCCCGTCGCGCCGCCGGGGGGCTGGAACCGGCGCGGGCCGGGAGCTTGCGGGAGGCACCGCGCCGGCGGGCGAGTTACGCCCGGCCCCGTGAGGCGGCGCGAGCGGCCCGCTCCGCGGGCCGCCTTGAGGGTGGTACAGGAAGTTGTCACAGGATGGAAGCTCGACATCGAAACCTGTGTATGTCGGCGACCGCGCTACGTGATTTCGGGATCATCACAGCCAAGATGATGCGCGCGTTGGCAGCCCCGGCGCGGCCGGTACGGTCGGTGGCGTGGCGGTGTCGGAGTCGGACGAGGCGTACAGCGAGGCCATGCGGCCAGCAACGCAAAGGCCCGAAACGATGGACGAATCGCGGGCACGGGCTGCGTTGGAGATTGCTTGTTCGGAGGTCGGGCTCGACCCGGACGGATCGGAGTTGATCAGGCTCGGTTCGAATGCCGTGTTTCGGCTTCGCGCCGCTGCCGTCATTGCCAGGGTGGCGCCGAGCCAGGATCGGCTCGCTGACGCTGAGCGCCAGGTCCACGTCGCGCGGTGGCTCGCCGGGGAGGATGTACCGGCTATCCGGGCGCTGGCTGTGGATCAGCCGGTGGTTGCAGATGGCCGTGTCGTGACGTTCTGGGAGTCGGCCGCGGATCGGACGGACTACGGAACTACTACGGAGCTCGCGGTCCTGCTGCGTCACTTGCACGCGCTGACGCCTCCGGATTCGTTGCAGCTGCCGGCGTTGGCGCCTTTCGGTCGCGCCATGAAGCGCATCGAGCAAGCGCCAGGGCTGTCGGACCCCGACCGGACCTTTCTCCGTGACCGCGCCACGCAGCTCGCGGGCGCCTTCGGCGAGCTGAGGTTCGAGCTTCCGGCCGGTGTGATCCACGGGGATGCGAGCGTCGGTAACGTAATCAGGGATCGTCAGGGTCGGTCGCTGCTGGCTGACCTTGACGGCGTCGCGGTCGGACCGCGCGAGTGGGATCTGGTCTTGACGGCGCTGTACCACGAGCGGTTCGGCTGGCACACCGCAGACGAGTACGCCGCGTTCGTGGAGGCGTACAGGTACGACGTGATGGCGTGGCCCGGCTACTCGGTCCTGGCGGACGTCCGGGAGCTGCTGATGGTGATCTGGCTTTCCCAGAACGCCGCCACGGATTCCACGGTCGCCGAGGAGTTGGCCACGCGTATATGTGACCTGCGGACGGGCAGCAGTCGCCGCGCATGGCAGCCGTTCTAGGTGGCTGCCGTCCACAGTGGATGGTCGGCGCTGTACGCGCCGAGTTCCCGAGCTGGAACTGTCTTGACGTATGGTGCGAGGCGCTGCTGGAACCGTCGCAGATACTCGACGCAGCGCGCGGACTTGAGTTGTTCGCCGATGTCCAAGGCGCGTCGGGCTGTGTCGCACGCTGCCTCGACCTCGCCACGGGCGAGGTAACTGTCCGCGAGGACCATGGTGACGAAGAAGTCGCTGCGGGGTGAGGCGCCCGCGCTCTCCAGCGATCGTTCCGCATAGGTGGCGGCGTCGGCTGAGCGGCCGATGTCGCGGAAGCAGTGGCTGAACTCAGCACTCAATTCGGCGTCGTCGAAGTAGCCAATCCAGCCGGGGTCGTCGCCCGGCTGGCGACGTTCAAAGACCCGTACAGCTTCGCCGAGCGCGCGATGGCATCCCGCCGTATCGCCCGCTGCAGCCAGCGCTCGCGCCTCCATCGCATGGAAGTGGGCGGTCAGAGTGGCGGTCGCCTGCCCGCAGGTGCCGGTGCGCGCCGCTCGCGCAAGGTTGGCGGCTTCCCGGTGGCGACCGAGGAAGGTGGCCTGGTGGCTCATCGCGTCCAGGATGCTGCCGCCCAAGAGCAGGTCGCCCGCCGCCTGGCTCAGCCGTAGTGCCTGGATGAAGTAGCGCTGGGCCAGCGTCTCAAGTCCCGCGTCGTAACTGGCCCAGGCGGCGAGCAGCGTGCCTTCGGCAACCGTCGCGAACAGCTCTCGGCCGGTCTGCTCCGCGTACCGACCCGACAGCAGTTGCGCAACGTCCGAACCGAGGTACTGGACCAAGGCGCGACGAGCGTGACCACCGCCGAAATCGTTGTCCAGGCTGGAGAAGGCCGCGATCGTCGCGCGGATCGCGGCGATGTCCGCTCGCCCGACTCTTGGTGCGTGCTCTCGTTCAACCAGCTTCTCGGGACCGGAGCGGACAAGCCAGCTCAGCGTCGCGTCAGTCCACGCCGCTGCCGTGACCGACGCCGCGTGGATGGTAGTCACGCCAGCCAGATCCGCGTTCCACAGCCTGACCGTGCCGGTGATCGCGGCGTCGAGATCATCCTGGTAGGTCAAACCGAGGTCGGCCGGGACCACGTCGGCCGTCGACATCCCTATGTCGGCGAGGGACACCTGGCGGCCGAGCCGCTCGGCCAGGGTTTGGGCGATGAGCGCCGGCACGGAGCCGCGGGGCCGCTCGCCCTTGCGTACCCAGCGGTAGACCGCGGTGTAGTCGTAGCTGAGATTCGCGTCTGAGGAATTCCCCAATTCGTTGACCCTTCGTGCCAGGCCAGCGAGGGACATGTTTGCCTCCTGGATGAGGGCAGCCAGCGCCTTGTTCGGCTGGCCCATTGCGGTCCTCCCTCCAACGCTTCCCTCACGTTACCGAGGCTCACCGTGTGCATGCACCAACCAAGGCCCAGGCAGCCCGCATTTCACACGGTCGTTCACATGGTCCAGATCGCGAGGACTCGCGCTTTGATCGAGTCATGGGGGTACCGGTATCGACCTCGACCTGCCGCTCGTGCCAGGGGCGGGGTTGGAAGTTGGTCAGTGCCCGGCGTCTGGTGCGGGTTGCCGAGGGCGTGGTGTGGCTGGCGCGGGTGCCGTGACTGGAGTGCGGCGGGTGCTGCCCCGGATCGCGGGCTGCGGGTAGTGGCGGCGTAGGTGTGGCGTCGGGGTGGGTGCTGAGGTCTGCTCCGCCTGCCTCGGCGTCGTCCAACAGAAGGGCGGTCGGCGCGATGTCCCGATGGTTGCAGCGGCGCTGGTCTTGGTCGGGGCATCTGACCCTTGACAGGGGTCGGCGCCGGGCTGATTCCCGCGCCGCAGACGGTACCCGGCGCGCGCCCGGTGTGGAACGGCCGCGTGAGGCGTGGTGGAGTGCGCCGACGCGGGAGTTGCCGCTGGTACGGCAGGCGCCGCTGCTGACCCTGGGGGCTCGGCACCGGTCGGGGTGGCGACGGTGACCGACCGCGGTGACGCCGGATCGGGCCACCGGGACGACGCCCGCCTTCTGGTTGTGCCGTACGACCCGTGCCGGCCGCCGGAGGATCCGCCGCAGGGCGCGGAGCGGCTGATGTGGTACCTCGCCGAGCGGGTCGCCCTGGACCACGTCCCGGACGGCCATGGCCGGTGCCGGGCCCCGTCATGTGCAACGCGGCATGAGTCGTTCCCTTGCGTGGGAGTACGGCTGGCCAACGTCGGCCGGTTGTGGGCGGCGCTGGGTCCGTGGACGGAACCCGAACCCGGCACGGTCGTCCCCCGTAAGCCGAGGGCGCCATCGCCCGGATTCGAGGACAGCGCGCAGTGAGCAGGCTGTCATGTGCCGGCGCCGGGTCGAGCGGGTGGGCGGCCGGCGCCGCGCCGTCCCGGTCGCGGCACAACCTCGCGGACTTGTCGACTGCGGTACTGGCCTGCCATGTGGACGACCGGACGGGCCATTGTCGGGGCTGCCGGCGGGTGTCCGGTCGGGTGGTCGCGTGGCCGTGCGCGTTCGTCCGGCTGGCCGGCTTGGCGCAGAGGATCGCGGAGGGAGACGTTGGTGAACGGTAGCGACACCGCCGAAGGCCCGGCGAGCAACCCGGAACGCGTACATCGGACTCCACTGCAAGCTGATGCGGGTGGTCACAGTGACTGTCCACAGTGCCCGGTCGGGCCTCCGGTGAGCCAGATCAGGGCGGAGGTGGCGGCGGCGCGGGCGTTGGGTCAGTTTGAGGTGTACGAGTGTCCGAGCGGCCTGGGTTGGCATGTGCGGCTGGTGAAGAACTTCTGGCAGGACTGACCCTGGCCCGGCCCGGTTTCGGCGGTCTGGTGTCAGGATAGTCCGGTACCGCTTGATTTTCGGTCTTCCCAAGGGCCACAAGCGGAGAGACGTTCCGCTCCCGGATTCGGTCGCCGCCGCCATCCGGCACCACATAGCCAACTTCTCGCCGGTCGAGGTCACCCTTCCGTGGGGTACGCCGGACGGCGAGCCAGTGACGGTGGCGCTGCTCATCACGACATCGGTCCGCATCGCGGTCAACCGAAAGTGGTTCTCGCCGGACGTCTGGCACCCAGCGCTGCGGGCGGCCGGCGTCGTTCCGGGCCGGGACAACGGACTGCACGCGCTGCGGCATTTCTACGCCTCAGCGCTGCTCCACGCGGGGGAGTCAGTCAAGGCGTTGTCGGAGTACCTCGGCCACCACGACGCCGGGTTCACTCTGCGGACGTACACGCACCTGATGCCGGAGAGCGAGGCGCGCACGCGCCGCGCGGTCGACGAGATCTTCGAGGACCGAGCCGGTACCAACGACGGCCAAGCGGACGACGACGGCCCGGAAGCGGCTGACGGCCTGGACGCGGCCTGAGAGTGGTTTTGATCTCCTGCGCTGCTGGTCAGTGGTCCATGGTTGGCCAGGTGCGCCAGTTCTGCCAGGAGCGGCTCGGGGTGGGGCCACGCTGGCCTTGGTACCGCGAGCCGTACACCGCCGCGCCGTACGGATGCTCGGCCGGAGAGGACAGCCGGAAGATGCACAGCTGCCCGATCTTCATACCCGGCCACAGCGTGATCGGCAGGTTCGCCACGTTGGACAGCTCCAGCGTGACGTGGCCGGAGAAGCCGGGGTCGATGAAGCCCGCAGTGGAGTGGGTCAGCAGCCCGAGCCGGCCCAGGCTGGACTTGCCCTCCAGGCGGCCGGCCAACTGGTCGCCGAGCGTGATGACCTCAAGGGTCGAGGCGAGGACGAACTCTCCCGGGTGAAGGACGAATGCCTGCCCCTGCTCGACCTCGACCGCCGAGGTCAGGTCGTCCTGCTGGATCGACGGGTCGATGTGCGTGTACAGGTGGTTGTTGAACACGCGGAACCAGCGGTCGAGGCGGACGTCGATGCTGGACGGCTGGACCAGGGCGGGCTCGAACGGATCGAGCTGCAGTCGCCCGCTCTTCAGCTCGTCGATCAGATCACGGTCGGAGAGCAGCACGAGGTGCAGCGTACCGAATGCCCCCGCGAGCGATTCGCTTCCGATCTCGAACAAATGTTCGATAGAGTTGCCGCATGGCTTCATGGTCCGATTTCGCTGCCGCCCAGCCCCGGCTGGCGGCTGCCATCCGCGAGCTGGTCCACCAGTACGGTCCCGGGCTTGGTTACCTCGCGACGGTGCGCGCGGACGGTGGGCCCCGGGTGCATCCGGTCTCACCGGTGATCACCGAGGACGGGGTCTTCTGCTTCGTCCTCGACTCGCCGAAGCGGCGCGACCTGGAGCGCGACGGCCGGTACGCCCTGCATTCGTACCCGCCGGAGGACACCGACGACGAGGCATACCTGTCCGGCCGGGCGCACCAGGTGACCGACCACGCCACAGTGACGTCGCTGGCCGGCGCCTTGCGCGCGGAGCCGGACCTCAACTGGCGCCTGTACGAGTTCAGCGTCGACGTTGCGATGCTCGCCCGGCGCCGGCCCGGCGAGCACGGGCCCGGCGGGGCGGCCTACGAAGTCTGGCGCGACGCCGCCGACGGGAGCGGCGGTGCACCGGCGGAGCCGGATCGGGTACAGTAGGGCCGCTCGCGGGTGTAGTTCAATGGCAGAACATCAGCTTCCCAAGCTGACAGTGAGGGTTCGATTCCCTTCACCCGCTCCAAAGTTTCCTCACTTCAGACGCATGATCGAAGATCTATTTGATAGCCAGATTGTTGGGGATCTCCAAGCCGAACCTGGTCGGGCGATCGATGGTGATGCAGGCCAGAGGCTCATGAGATGGCATCTCGCCTGCCCGCGCGGAGCAACGCTGCGCAGCTGCCAGACCTGCCGGTGATGTGCCGCCGCGAGCCTTGCGCGGGACTCGGCGAGTTCCTACTGCGCCATCACAGGGCTGACCGGTGGCTCGAATTGAGACGATGCGTCGTCCAAGCCTTACCGGAATCGGACGAATCGCCCAGTTTGACACCGGGACGGCCCACAACGGACGATCCCTGTCAGTCGGTCAGACTGACAGAGATCGTCGGCGGAAGGCATCCTGGCCTGCCGGGTCACACGCGGGCGCTTGCACGATTGGGGCCGGACATGCCCTTGCGCCCAGCGGGCGGTAGGTCTGCCGCTCGCGGCTGTACAGCCGACTCAACGCTGAGGAGGCGCGCCCACCGAGGAGACGCCAACATACCGAGTTGCGCTACGGTCTCCCACCGATCTTGCTTGAAGCGGCCCAGGCTCTGCCTGTGATCCTCTGCAGCAACCGGAGCTGCGGATATCCACCGCCTTTCCGAGCTCCGCGGGTGCCGAGGCGACGGCCCGAGACGAGATCCTTGCGGTCGCTCGTGGCCTCGCTGTTCGCTAAGGCGACGGACAACATTCACCTGACGGACATGCGGCAAGCAGTCATCCGATACGCCGAGTCGATGATCCGCACAGACGTCACCTCGCGCATGTGAGTCGACTCGCCCGATCACCACGCCTCGACGTTCGACGAGATCGAGCGGGTGGGGCCGGGCACGTACCGGCTCAAGGAGACATGGCCACACCGATTCCTAGGTGCCGAGCCCCAACCCGGGCACCAGTATCAGTACCGGACAGCGTCGGGGTGTGGGATGATCATGCGGCTCGTCCGGCTGGCCTACACCCGCCCGGTGCTCGCACGCACCGACACGGAGCCCTCCGGGCCGGTGCTCGACGCGATGGCCGCGTTCTGCTGAGCCAGGGCGCCGGTGTGCGATGGAGTGCTTGCTGCGCCGACCACTACTTCCAGGCCGACCCAATGCGGGCCGCCGTAAGCGGGCCTCCGTACAGGCCACCGACAAGGCGGTCCGGGCCGCCGACGCCGACGTCAACCTGCTCGCCGTACCGACCGGCATGACCGCGGCCGGTTGCATGACGGCCGGGCTGGGGGCTGTCAGTCCAGCAGCTCGGTAACCGGCGGGCCGAGCGGGTCACCGACCAGCGCAAGCGAGTTCTCCGCGCGGGCGGCCAGGTCCAGCGGCTCGACCCGCAGGGTCAGGGCGGCGTGCACCATCCGGTCCAGCCCGGCCCCGACCAGCGGGGCCGCGGTTCGCAGCGTTGCGTCCAGCGCGACCGCCGCGGTGGTGCCGCCGTGGTTGACGATGTTGCGGTGGCGGTACAGCCGGCGCAGTACACCGCAGTACACCGTCCGTACGTCACCGAGCTCCTTCCGCGGCTCGGCCAGCACCTTCGACATTCGCTCACACGCGGCCACGTCGCTCGGCTTGGACAGCGCCAACGACGCCCCGCCGGCCACCGCCCGGGCCACTTCTCGGCATCGCTGGACGTTGGTGCTGGTGGCCTCGAGAGCCTGGCTCAGGTCGTCCGGTTGTGGCGGCCGGTGCCGGTACGACAGCGCGGTCAGCTCCGCTCGCGGCCACGAGCACACCACGAGCGCGGCCAGTCGGTCGGTGGCTACCACCCGCCCGCCTTCCGGGTCGTCCTTATCTCCTGGGTGGTAGAGCAGCGATTCGATCGCCGCCCACGCCCCGGACAGCGCCGGCGCCGGCGGTCCCTCGTTGAGCGGGGCGGCCAGCTCCAACGCGTCGTCGAGGCGGTCGGAGTCGGTCACCGAGTACATCGTGCCCTCCCGCTGCAGCGACAGCACGTCCGCGCCGCGGGCTGGGGGCTGCACCGGCAGCGCCTCTGGATAGCTGCCGACCCAAACCCGGCCAACCGGTTGTAGTCGCCCCCGCCCGGCCCTGGCGAATGAGCTGCGGGCCTGCAACCTCAGGACCAGCGCGCCGGCGGCGCGGGCGGCAGCTACGGCGTCCTTGGCCTTGATCCGATAGAGAAACGCGCCGTTGTGCCGGGGCGGATGGGTCACGCCCTGCGCGTCGAACCACTCCGCCGCCGCTGGCGGCGGCCGCCACTCCGGCAGCCGCTCGGCCAGCGCCTGCTGGTTGGGCACCGCCAGGAATGGGACCAGCACCTCGAATTCGCTGTCGTCGCACGCCGCCAGATCGCGGGCGTACTCCAACAGGTGCCGCAGGGTGGCGTCAGAAAGCTGAGCCGTGTCATGCACCCAGCGGTGCAGCTTGCCCGAGCTCCACCCGCGGTCGAGCAGGTGGGTGGCGACCGCCCGGGCAAGTCGCTCGGGCGACGGAGGCGCGGCGGTTGCGACCGCCTCCATCCACCGGGTTAGGTAGCCGTCGGTCGCCAATGGGATGATCTGCTTCAGCTGGCGCCGCTGCTGACTGTCCGGGGCGAGGCCTGAGCGCAGCAGCTGGGTCAGCTCCTTGCGCAGCAGGCTGTCGCCCAGGCCGCGGTCCGGGCCGATCTGGCGCTCCAGCGTGTGCAGGTACCAACCCACCGCACTGGCGCCGAGCACCTGTTCCCGCTGCCAGTCGCCTGCCTCCCACGCCTCCTGCAGCGCCAGCACGCTGCTGATGTCCCACAGCCGGCGCGGCCACGGCGTGGTGTCGGCGAAGAAGTCCAGCAGCCGGGCGGTCACGTGCGCCGCATACGTGCTGGTCAACGGGGCGTCCAACAGGTTCGGGGCAGCAGTCACGGGATGCTATGCTTTCACCAGAGCACGCGCTCGATGTCTAAAGTTGGGGAGCCGCCCTCGCAAGAGGGCCGCTCCCCGGCTTTCTTTCCCAGCTCAGCACCCCTCGCCGGCCGCATTCCGCCGAGCTGGCCGGCGTGTCGTCCCCACTCGGCCACGCCATCAGTCAGAGTCCTGGCCACGGCCGCCCCGTCCTCGCCCGGGCCGGTACCGGCGCCAGCCGCGCCAGATCGAACCCCGAATGCTCGGCGGCCGCCAGGGACCCGAGCGCCTGTGGCCGACCACCACCGCGTACGAGCCCCGCCCGATCACACCGGCGAGCAGCGCGAAGACCGCGACGTCGACCCCGCCCAGCTCCCGATCGTCGAGTCGGCCGGGCCAGCGTGTCCACGGGAGTCTATCCACGGCCGGGGTGCAAGCCGGTGGCGGCGGCGACGGGGTGGCCGTTCGTCCGGTTGGTGGCTGGCCGGTCGATGTAGCCGGCGGGCAAGGGAACGTCCAGTTCGGCGGCTCGGCGGCGTAGTGCTCCCGATGTCGCGGCGTTGCGGATGTTGCGCAGCTGCTTGGCGCTGAGCTGGTAGCGGGCACGGGCGCGGGTGTCGTCGTTTAGGGGTCCGAGGATGAGATCGCCGTCGGCGTATATCTTCATCCAGGTACCGACCCACTGGCTCAGCGTCGCTGCGGTTGCTGGCACCTTGGCCTCGGTGGGGGCCGGTTCTGCCCGGTGTCCGGCCCCTGCAGGTTCGGCGGCTGCGGACTGGGCGGCGTGGTGTGGCCCGACGACTCGGAGATCGTCGGGTTCGGTGATCGCCGCCGAGACCACGGCCACTGTCTCCCGGTCGGCATGGGCGATCGGCACCAGCTCGATGTCACTGGTCCGGGGCGCGCCGCCGTTCGCCGTGGTCAGCTCTGCCCGCCGCTGCGCGCGGGTGACGGCTCGTTGGTGGCGGGCAAGGACCGCTGCCTCCCTGGCCTCGCGCTTGAGCACTCGAACGCGGTTGAGGTTGGCGATGGCGGCCAAGACGGTGGCTGGGGTGCCGTCGGCGGGCGGGTGGTTGCGCCACGCGACCGCGGCGCAGAACGTGTTGGTCGGCCAGGTGACCCAGCGCAGCCCGAAGCGCGGGCTATCCCGCTTCACATAGGCGGCGCCGTCCTCGAACTGGTCGAGGAACTCGTGGAACATGACCATGCCGAACAGGCTCAGCAGCGCGAGGTAGCCGCCGGCGACCAGGTTGTGGCCGCTGTGGGTGTACTCGTAGGCGAAGTTCACGACAGCTGAGGCGATGGCGGCGCCCCAGACGACCCGGTTGCAGCGGTCCGGGACCTTGTGCTTGCGCACGGCGCGGAAGGCCAGGAACGCGAAGGTGACGCTGACACCGTCGAGGCTGCCGGGGACCAGGTAATCCCAGCCGTGGTGCCAGCCGAGGGCCTGGCCGCCGAACGCGATCAGGCTGTGGAACGAGCCGGCGAGCACCATCGCCCAGAACAGGGCAGCGGGGATCATCGACGCGACGGTTAGTGCGGTGTCCTTGGCCCGGGCCGGGCGGGACACGAGGTGCGGATTGGCCGCGCGTCCCCTGCCAAGAGATCATCGTCCGCTCACCCGGCCCCGGTGGTGGGGACGGGCGGGCCGGCCGGCATCGGCCGCGGCTACCGCCAGCCCGTGGCGCGTGGCAGCGTTCTGGTAACGGCGGCCTGTCACACTCGCGGCACTGGCTTGCTGGTCGGCGCTACCACGCCGGCCAGGCGCCGACTCACCGGGAAGGGGGTGCGAGGGGACTGTGGGGCAGGTGGTCATCGTCGTGCGATGCATGGTCAACCTCCGGTACGGAGGCCCCGAACCGGCGCCGCTCCCGCAGATCCTTGTTGGGGATCTTGTTGGGGAACGACGCCGAACTCACCCGTTCGAGCCCGGACCGAGCCGGATGACGCTGCCACGAAGCCGCACGTCACCGGCACTTTCCCGGCCTGAGCCGGACCACGGCTGATGATCTAGCTGATTTTCCCAAGCTGACAGTGAGGGTTCGATTCCCTTCACCCGCTCCGTATTCCTACAGCTAAACAGCTTGATCAGAAATCTACGACATCGAAGTACTTGAGGATAAGACCCCAACATGTTGGGGATCTTCCGGGCAACACGTCGATCCTGGTTGACCGCGCGACGGTGAGTGGCGTTGGGACGATGCACAGGACATCCCGTTCCCGGTCCGGGGATCGAAAGCCGGGGTAGTGCTCCTCACCGGCGAAAACGGCCTGAACGCGATCGAGTTTCGGTCGCACAGCATGCGACACTCGTTGCCTGACGGCCGGTGCGAAGGCCGAGGTCCTGACCCGTTGGGTGGAGCGCCGCCGTCAGTGGGTCAGGCTGACGTGAAGCCTTCGCGGGCGGGTCTTCGACGCTGGTCTGCTTGCCAGGCGGCGTCGTCGGACTCGGACGACCGACAACCCGCTACACCGGCGACTGAATCGAAGTCGTTGCTCTGAGTGACCACCGGAAGGCCGCGCGAGAGTCGCGCATGGCGGAGGCGAGCGCCGGGTCCGCCGTCTGTCATAGCCTGTCGGTCCGCGGTGTCATCCAGGCGCCACGGATGGACGGCTCGTTTCGGGCGTCCCATTGATCCTGGCTGCGGTGCGACGCGAGTGGCAGCGCCGGACTTCCGCGGCCTGACCCGACCCGGTTGGTGATCTCTCCGATCCGGCAGCGTTCAAACCGTTGACCCTGGCTGGCGGTTGCCATCCAGGACAAAGGGACAGAAGTGCCGTTACGAACCCGCCACGCCCACCGCGCGACGGTCGGGGGGTGGGGACTGTGGGGCGGGGAGGGCCGCCAGGTCGGCAATGGCAGCCCAGGCTGCGGGGATGTCGAGGGCGCGGGCGGCGTATGCGAGGTTGAGGAGGTCGCCGCAGAGGTAGCGGTCGTACTTGTCCTGCGTCTTGGCCCGCACGGTGTCCGCGAGGGCGAGTGGGTCGGGTGGTGGCTCCGCTGCCAGCCGCCTGATCAGGTTCCACAGTCCGGTCGGGGTCGTGCCGCCGACGGCAAGGCAGACGCCTTCCTGGCCGACGTGCAACCCGTGGCTGGCGAGCGTGACCGACAGCGTAGTCATGATCCGGTCCCCCCGCCAGGGGAAGAGGAGAGTCTCGTCGTCCCAGCCGACGATCGCTTGGTCGGCGAGGCCGAGGCAGTGGAACGCGATCCTGCCCTCGCCGAGCATGGTCTGGGCGGACCGGTCGAGGTAGCGCGGAGTGACGTCGGAGCGGTAGAGGTCTTTCATGGCGCGCCGGACCTCGTCGGCGACCTCGCCGCCAGCACCCGGGAAGACCGGCGGCTGGCCGTCACCGGAGCTGGTCAGCTCGATGATCCGTTGCGCGGTGTCGATACCGAGGACCCGCCACCGGTGCCCGTTGAAGATGAGCAGGGTGCCGGGGAGGATCGGGCGGTCCACCGGCAGGGAACCGAGGGTGCGGCCGGCCGTGACCAATCGGTAGTCCTGCGACGTCTGGAACGCGGCGTAGAAGCTGTAGTGGTTGAGCAGCCGGTCGCCGTGCCCGCCAGGCAGCAGCCATCCCCGGGAATCCTGGCGTACCAGGTCGTGCCCGCCCATGTCCCGAAGCAGCGCGGCGAAGGTTGGCTTGTCGACCCTTGCGAACGGCCCCAGCCTGCAGAGCGCCCGGTAGACCTGGTCGGCCGGGGCACCACCGTGCTGGGCGAGTAGCGACAGGATCTGCTGGATGAGCGTGGACAGGTGCAGGCCGGCGGTGTCGGGTGGCTCGTACCAGTTCGCCAGCAACAGTTCCACCATGGCGATGCTCTGGATCAGTTCGTCGCGCAGGGCGTCCGGTGGCGGTGTGGCGGCGGTGAGTTCGGGCTCCGAAACGTAAACGCGCAGCACCGCCGGCTGCCCGGCGCGGCGTCCCGAGCGCCCGAGGCGCTGGCGGAGGCTCGCGACGGTGGGTGGGGCGCCGATCTGGGCGATCGAGTCGACGGAGCCGACGTCGATGCCCATCTCCAGCGTCGACGTGCAGATGGCGGTGACCGGCGTGGCGGGGTCCTTCAGCCGGGACTCCACGTACTCGCGGATCTCCTTGGCGAGGCTGCCGTGGTGGGCGAGGAATTCCGCCCGGACCCCGGCCGCTCTGCGGCGTCGTTCCAGCATGTCCGCGTAGGTCTCGACGGCCGCCCTGGAGTTGGCGAAGACGAGATTGTCGCGCTGGTGGAGGGTGCGAAACAGGTGGTCGGCGATCGGGGCCCGGTCATGTGTCTCGACGTTGTCCTCGGCGGACGTCCCGGCTGGACTGACCCGGCCGGGGGCGGCGGCAAGGTAGCCGCGCACCTGGAGCCGGATCTCACTGGCGTCCTCGTTGGAGGAGACAACGATCACCTTCGAGCCCTGGCCAGGGCGGAGGAACTCCGCGGCCGCGGTGAAGTCGCCCAAGGTTGCGGAGAGCGCGATCCGGGGTACCCGCCTGCCGACGCCGAGTTCGACCCGGTGCAGCAGAGACTGTGTCTGGGCGCCACGCTCGGTGCCGATGAAGCAGTGCAGCTCGTCGATGACCATGTAGCGCAGTCCGCCGAGGACGCGACGAACCCGAGAGCCATGGTTGACGAACAGCGCCTCCAGTGACTCCGGGGTGATCAGCAGGATGCCGTCCGGCGCGTGCACGAGGCGGGACTTCCTCGCGGCTGGCACGTCGCCGTGCCAGCGGTGGACCGGTATGTCCAGCCGGTCGCAGAGCTGGGTGATCCGGTCGTACTGGTCATTGATCAGCGCTTTGAGTGGGCTGATGGCGAGCGCCTTGATTCCCGGACCGTACGCACCGGCTTCGCGCTGACTGATCAGCGCGGAGCAGATGGGCAGCCAGGCAGCTTCGGTCTTTCCGCTCGCGGTCGCCGCCGCGATGATCACATCCTGGCGGCGGGCGAGGATTCGTGTGGCCGCCCGTTCCTGGACGTCACGGAGCCGGTTCCAGCCGCTGTCATAGATCCACCTCTGGACCGCAGGGTGGTACAGCTCGTACGCGGTCGACGGCGGCGCTCCGCCGGTCGTGGTCCGGTCAGAGCCGGAATGAGGCGAGTTCATCATCGTCGACCGGGCCGCTGACCGTGCCGGTCGCGGGTGAGTCGGGGTCTGGCGCGAGGCGGACGGTGCCGATGACTGTCCGCCAATCGAGGTCAGGGTTCTGGTCGAGCAGGGCGAGCAGGTCGAGAAAGCCCTTGATGGTCTCGCGCGGTGTGCGGAAGTAGGCGTCGCCGATCCGCGCCGCGCAGTGCCCCATGTACGCCGTGAGCGCGTCGTCTGGAACGAGGTAGGCGCTCGGATCGCCGGCGGCGTACACGTGGCGCAGCTTGGTCAGCAGGACGTAGAGGTCCTCGGGCGACAGGTTGCCCAGCCTCATGACTGGTCCGGAGTGGTCGACCAGGCCGTCCGCGGCGAACCTGTTCTCGGCCAGCCGCGAGGCCAGCGCCGGGTAGGAGTAGAGCCCGCGCCGGGTGTCGAGCAGGAAGTCGGGCGTGCCGCCGAAGAGGAGTCCGAGATGGGCCGCGCCGCCCTGCAGGCTGTCGTTGACCATCCGAAGGAGCTGCTCATAGTTGGCGTTGCGCGCCTGGGCGTTGGTCACCTTGGAGATGTTGACCATTTCGTCGAGGCAGACGAGCAGGCCGTCGTAGCCGGCCATACGAACGAACTGGGACATCAGTTTGAGGTGGTCGTAAAACGTGGCGTCGTCAACGATTGCCCGCACGCCGAGGGCGGCGCGGGCATCCGCACGCGTCGCGAACTCACCGCGCAGCCAGCGTGTCGCGTCGGCTCGAAGCTGCTCGTTCCCGCCGTCGTAGCCCTGCCAGTACCGGCCGATCACCTCGGCGAAATCGTATCCTCCCGTCATCTCGGCCAGCGAGTCCAGCCGGGAGCGGATCACCGCCTGCGGGTCCTTGCCGGTGGCGCGGGCCTTCGTGAGCGCCTGCGTCACGAAGCGCTCGACGACGCTGGCCAGCGCCCGTCCGTCCGGCCTCGCGCGGGTCGACAGGTTGTGCATCAGCTCGGCGTACAGGCTGCGGGCCTGCCCGGAGCCCCCGTGCAACCTGCGGTCCGGTGACAGGTCGGCGTGGACGGTGACCATGCGCTTCTCCAGCGCGATCGACCGGATCAGGTGCAGGAAGAAGGTCTTTCCCGAGCCGTACTCGCCGATGACGAACCGGCTACTCGCCCCGCCGTCCGCGATGCGGGCGAGGTCGACGAGTGTCGCCCGTACCTCGGCGACCCTTCCCACCTGGATGTGCTGCTGCCCGACCCGGGGAACGACCCCGGCGCGCAGTGACTGCACGACCGCGTCCCGCTCCCGTTGCCTGATGCGACCATCGGCCGCCAGCGGGGTTGGACCGGTCATCTCAGCAGCTCCTGAAGCACCTGGTTGTTGACGGTAAGACAGCCGCCATCCTCGCAGACGGGCTCGCCCGCGGTATCCATCGCAGCCTCGTTGAGCAGCTCAAGAGCCCCGTCGGGCAGGACGCCGTGCCGCGCGGCAAGCTCCGCGAAGTCGGCTCGTGTCCAGGATGTCCGGGTCGCAAGTTCCCGAAGCACGCCACGGTGCGCCCGATCAAGATACGCGGCACCGTCGGGACAAGCGACGGCGGACTGGGCCTGCTCGATCGGCTCGTCGTCGCCGATCGGCTCGTCGTCGCCTTCGGTCAGCTCGTCGCCTTCGGTCAGCTCGTCGGCTTCGGCCCGCTCGTCGCTGAAGATCGCGGTGAGCAGGGCGGAGACCGCCTCGGTCTCGGTGATCTTCCTGGCGATCGCCTCCTGGTTCAGCAGAACGCCGGAAGCCGCCACATTGTCGGGTGGGGGTGTACTCCGCACAGGTCCACCGGCGGGAACCGCACCACGCGAACGCTGCGCGGGCGCCTTCACCGGCGGGGCCCAGGGCAGGGCGTGGCCGGGCTCGACAGGGCCGGCATGGCGTACCACCACCGGCTCCTGGGCCGGCGGTGGCCGGCGCGCGGTGACGCCGCCGGTGACGCTCCACCGGTGCAGGCGGTGGATCACCAGATCGGTGTCCAGGTCGAGCATCCGGTACGCCCTCGTCAAGGCGGTCACGGTGGCGGGTGAGACGGTGCGGGCCCCGGCGGCCACGGCGATCAGGAAGTGACCGGTGGCTTCGCGCTCGGCGTGGCTGAGCGCGGCGACGCGGCGGCTGAGTCCAGTGGCCGTGATCGCTGCTGTGAGCAGCCAACGCAGTCGGGCTCGAAGGCGCGACCGCTCGGCCGCGGTCAGCCGTATCACCCTTGCCAGCTCCGCAACGTTGATATCCACGACGGTGTCGATGTCATCCTGCCCGGCCACGCTCGCGGCCGCTACGCCCGTGGCCAGGTACAGCATCGTCGTCGCGGCGAGGTAGCCCGGACCCGGGCCGTCCGGGGCGTCGTCGTCGAGCCGGAACAGCACGGCAGGTCCCGGGGCGAGGGCCGGACCTCCGAATCGGACATCCGGCTCGACGCCGAGGCCGACGCGCGAGAGCGCCAGCGCCAGCGCTGCCGCCTCGTCCTTCGCCATCCGCTCCGGGCGGGCCGTGGACCAGAACGCGGTGAACTCCGCTGCGTCGATGACGGCGTTGGGCCGGCCGTCGAGGTGGGCGTTGGCCCAGGACAGCAGGTGCCCGAGCGGCCCGGTGTCGCGGTCGAGGAGTTCGGCGGGCAGCAACGCCGTCGCCGCGAGGGTGCCTCGACCGCCAGGTGACTTGGCCAGCCAGCGGCTGTACGGGTCGAGCGCGCCGGTGACGGAGTCGACGAGCACGCCGAGTTCCCTTGTCGCCGTCGGCTCCTTCAACACGTCCGGCAGCTCAGCGCGGTTCAGGTTGACATCGGTCAGGCCGGGACTGGCCGGTTGGTACCAGATCTCCAGCGGCGTACCGTCGGACCGCGGGATCAGACCGGCCCCGAACCGCTGGTTGTAGCGAATGGCGAACAGCTGGTCGAACTCCTGGGCGCAGCGGGTCTGCGGCGTCCTCGGGAACAGGACCGGGTGGTACCAGGCCCACCGACCGCCTGCCCGGAGAGGGGGCGCGGTAAGGAGGTCGAGCACGTCCAGGAAGCCGCTGGCACAGGTGTGGAAGGAGGGGTTGCCGGCACCGTGGAGCGCCCGCAGCCGACGTACCTCCGCAGCGATCGCAGGAAGCTCCTGTGCGCGGGCTGGATCGTACCTCGCGTCGAGGAGCACCCGTCGCTCCAGGCCGAAGAAGAACAGCAACACGAAGCCGATCGGGACCCGGGCGTCGCGCCGCCCACCGGCCAGCCAGGCGAGGTAGGCCGCACGATCGGTCGGCGAGATCAGGTGGTACGAGGGGCGTGGGACGAGGTCGTTACCCGCGGTGGCTGAGGCGAGCCGGGCGACCGGCAGATCAGGATTGACCAGAGCCGGCTCGATGGTCCCGAGGGCTGACCGCAGATGCCGCCCGACGTAGATCATGCCATCGGGGATCTGGTATCCAGCGACATTGGTGGGCCGACCGGGTGGCATCCACGGCTGCTGCCAACGCACGGGCTTGACTGTATCCGTCAGCGGTCACCGAATCTCGCACCGCCCGCCAGTTCGTGCCGTGTCAAAGTCGCGTTGTGTCGGACCCCACCGGTACGGTGCACCTCTATGGAGACGAGTCCCGACGTGTTGATGCGTGGAACTGACGAGAGCGCCGGTCGAGATGAGGCCGGCATGAGCCAGGCAGGCACCTTCGAGGAGGCCCTGGCGGCGACGGAGCGCGCGGTCGACGGCGCGTCGAAGGCGGCGGCCTCCGTCACCCGGGAGCTGCGAAAGGCGCTGGCTGCGGCGAGGGCCGGGCAGGTCCGTGACCTTCGTAGGGCGCTCGCCGCCGCGCAGGGCGCCGCGAGCGCCCTCGCCGAAGAGGCGCACGCGCTGCATGACGACTTCGATTTTGACGAGCAGGCGCATCTCGCCTCCGGCGCGTATACCAAGGAGCTGATCGTCGCGGCCGAGGCCAAGGGCGTCACGATGTTCGAGGAGGACGACCGGCTGTTGTGCTACCCGTCGCTCCTGCGGGTGCTGCCCGGCGAGGCTGCAGTCGAGATCGACATGGTACGGGAGCGGCGGCTGCGCCCGTCGGTGCTGGTCAGCCTGCTCGCCAGGACACAGGAGCGGCCGCCGCGGTTCAAGGCCGAGGCGTTCCTCGACAGTGTGCGCGGCGCTTACGAACTGCTCGTCGCCAGCGAGGGGAAGAAGGCCGACGGGGTGGTCCGGCTCATCGACATCTGGTCGGCCCTGACGATGCTGCCCGGCCACCGAGGCCAGTACTCGAAGCAGGAGTTCGCCCGCGACCTTTACCTGCTCGACCAGAGCGGCGTCACCACGACCGCCCGTAGCCCCCGGCAACTGCGCTGGTCGGCGAGCACCGGGACGAAGGGGACCGGGGTGCTGGTCACCGTGGCCCGCAACGGCCAGCAGCAGCGGTACTGGGGAGTGTCGTTCTCCGCCGACGAGTCCGCGAAGGGACGGTCATGACGGCCCCCGCGCATCTGTCCCTCGCCGTACCGGGTTTCCTGGACTTTCTGAACAAGGAGTATCTCGCCGAATACGTCGGGCGAGGTGGGGCCGCGGTCAAGCTGCTGGTGCCCGGGGACGAGTCCGCAGCGACGGAGATCGCCGACGGTCTGGACGGCCTCGGCGACGGGTTCCAGCACGCGGCGGTGGACGCGGCCACCACCCGGATGCACATGGTCGACCAGGTGTTCGGCGCCGTGGCGCGCCAGCTTGACTGGGTCGCGTTGGCTGGCGCGGTGGTGCGGGCCGCGTTCGACAAGGCGGGGTTTCCGCCGCCGTCCGGTGCCGACTCCGCCGGTCCGTTGCTGAGCGTCGCCGCCGTGGCCAGCCATCACGACGTCGACGCCACCGAGCTCTACCGCAGCGTCCGGCGGGCGGTCGAGCAGATGGTGCTGGGGGACACGGGCCTCAGCCACGAGTTCCGGATGGCCATGCTGCGGTTGTGCCAGGAGCGGCTCGGCCGGGGCGACATTACCGAGGCCGAGCGGGAGACGGTCATCGGCTGGCTGCGCGGTGAGCGGGTGCCAGCGGGCGACCTGCGCAAGCTCGCGCTCCACACCAAGGTGACCCGGCAGAACGCCAGGCAACTCCTGCTCTCCCTGACCCGTTGGCTCCGGATTGCCGGCTACTCCGGTCTGGTGCTGCGGATGGATATGGCTCGGCTGGCGGTGGCCCGCCGCCCGCCCGCTGGTCTGCGGGACGGTTACTACTACTCCAAGGCCGCGACACTCGACGCCTACGAGCTGCTGCGTCAGTTGATCGATGGCACAGACGAGTTCGAGGGGCTGTTGGTGGCCGTGCTGATGCCACCTGAGCTGGTCAACGACGAGGCGCGTGGCCTGCCGGCCTACACGGCGCTGCAGTTGCGCGTCATCGACGAGGTCCGCGACCGGCGTCGCGCCAACCCGTACTCGGCCCTGGTCCGGATCGGTTCGCGGATGGAAGGCAGGGCGTCATGACGGCCATGAGCATCGGGACGGACGGCATGGTGGCGCGTCGTCGTGCGATCGAGGCATTGCGGTCCGGCGTGCCGAGCCGCGACGCGGTCGCCATGATGGGCAGCGGGCAGGCCGCCATCGAGGACCGGTTCGCGTCACTCCGCGAGGCCGCCGCGGCAGGCAACGCCGGTGGCCTGCTGCTCGGCGGCGGGTTCGGTGCCGGCAAGAGCCACCTTCTTGAACACCTGGCGGGGCTCGCCCTCGACGCCGGTTTCACGGTCAGCCGGGTGGTCATCAGCAAGGAGACCCCGCTGCACGACCCGGCGAAGGTGTTCGCTGCCGCCGCCGCGACGGCCGTGACGGCGGGCCACCCGGGGCCGGCCATCGAAGAGGCGGCGGCCACGCTGGATTTTGACGGACGGGGGTATGCCGAGCTGCTGCGCTGGGCGACATCGGCGGGATCGGCGCTCAACGAACGGTTTCCCGCGACGCTGGCCCTGCTCGCCCAGGTGCGGCAGCGTGACGCCACGTTCGCGAGCGCGATTGTGCGGTTCTGGTCTGGTGATCCGATCGCGACGCCGGAGCTGCGTCGGCGCCTCAAGGAGATCGGTGAAGCCCGGCCGTCCCTGCCGCCGGTCCCGGCGCGTGAGCTGGGGCGGCAACGGCTTCGGTTCGGTGCGAAGCTCCTGGCCGCGGCCGGGTCGGCGGGTTGGATGATCCTCTTCGACGAGGTCGAACTGATCGGGCGTTACTCCCTCCAGCAGCGCGCCAAGTCCTACGCGGAGATCGCCCGCTGGGTACGCGGGGACCACGGCGGGCACGGCGTACCGATCGGGGCGGTGCTCGCCATGACCGACGACTACGAGGCGGCGGTCATCACCAGCCGAAACGATCGCGATCTGGTGCCGGCCAAGCTACGCGCCAAGGAGACACCGGAGGCGGCGGCGCTCGCGGCGGAGGCACAGCTCGGCATGCGCATCATCGACCGGGAGACGGAGTTGCTCACCCCGCCCGACGAGGCCGAGCTCAACCAGGCGTACACCCGGCTGAAGGATCTACACGGTGAGGTGTTCGGGTGGCAACCGCCGGACGTCGCCGGGCTCGAACGGCTCGGCGCCACCCGGATGCGACAGTACGTCCGCGCCTGGATCAACGAATGGGATCTGCTTCGCCTCGATCCCGGCTACCGGCCGGAGACCGAGATGCTCGACATCCCGTCCGATTACCGGGAGGATCCTGAGCTGGACGAGCGCGACACCGTCGCTCCAGCGGTGTAGATATGCGCTACCAGCGCCGCCCGGTCGATGCTGATCGCGGCGACCACTGGTGACCGGCCCCGTAACTGTACGTTGTAGCCGCCGACCTTGGTGCATCCAACGCCGCGCCTGCTTGGCCGCCGCTGTAGATCCGGCGCAGCAACGAGTCCACGGGCTGTTGGTCACCGGGATGCCGAGAACCATCGCATGCGAGCGGTTACGCGCCCTCGGTCCAGTAGCGGTTGAGTCGCTCAACCGCTTCGGCCTTGCTCATCGCGGCGACCTCGGAGTCTGAGAGGCCCACGCGGGTGAGCAGAAGGTGGACGAGATCGGCCGGTAGCGCCTGCGGGGGCGCTTCCGGTACGCCTCGGTCGGGTTTGACCCCGTCGCGCACGCACCTCCAGAACTCCTCCTCGGAGACGGCGAGTTGGTCGCGGAGGATATGGCTCCAGAGGCTTGATCCATAGGTGGTGCGGTCGGGCGGATGCGAGATCCTTGTTCGGAGGATGCGACCGTCCGGCAGGTTCAGCTCGTAGGTGACGTGGTGCGTCCCGGTACGTCCGCGTGCGTCACGAACCGGAGTCCAGCCCTCGATGCCGCAGAACTTGTCGTGGTCCTGACAGGTGGGTTGCGGCCACATCACCGACCGGGTCCAACCAGCCAGTCTCGCAGCTGATCATCAGTGCTGAGACTGATCAGCTGGACCAGTGCCCAGTTGTTGCGGTGGTTGGGAGCGTCCAGCAGGCGTTCCTGCCAGTCCTCGGCGTACTCCCGTAGCGCATCGATCATCTCGGCGATTGCCTCATCGAAGGTGGCTCCGTCGGCTGCGACGGGAAGGCCCGGGATGAACACCGACCAGCCGCCAGCTTCTGCTACCACCTGCGCACGCGAGGGGATCGGCGTTGCGAGGGAGGTGCGGAGCCGCTCGACATCGACAACTGCCGTCCGTCCCGCGTCGCGCCGAACGGTGGCGACGCGGCCCCGTTCGGCGGCGTCAAGCAGGTCCTTGAGGTGCGCGCGGGCATCGGTATAGCTGTCATAATGCGTGATCGACATCAGGCCCACCTCCGCTGGTCTCCTCGACCAAGGGTGCCTCAACTGTGTAAGTACGTCAAGTACTCGACGTACTTATGCGCCCCAATCCGGCGTGGAGCCTGACGTCGCTGAGCGTGGAAACGGGCAGCGCTGGCGTGCCGCCCCAATCGCGCGGACCATCTCTGACTCGCCAGACGTTTTGTGCCTAATTGTTGGGACGGGCCGTCGTCACGCAGTGCATGGTCACCTCCCTCGTGGAGGCCCCCGAACCGGCGCCGCCCCCAACAGGTCTGTTGGGGATCTTGTTGGGGAACGGCGCCGACGTACGCCGGGTGCAGTCCGAGATAGACGAGTCGTCCTCCCGGTCGCAGCACTCGCGCCGCCTCGCCGACGGCAGCGGGGAGTCGTCCACATCCGCCGGTTCGGCACATCACCCGCACCAGGTGAGCCCCCATCTTCGTCAGCCTCCGCCGCAGTGTCCATCGGCGTAGCCGGTGATGTCGCCGACTGCCTTGGCGTGCCGGTCGTTCTCGATGGCCGACATCAGCTGTTGCCGGGCGGCCTGCGGCGTCCAGCCGGCCTGTTCGGTACCCGTCCGGGCCCGCTGAAGGTCCTCGACCACGACCCCGCCGTTGCCGGCCGGGCCGCAGGCGGGCAGGGTGAGTACCGCCAGGAGTGTGCCGACCGCAGCCCTCCGTCGCATGGGACGATCGTGCGCTACGCGGTCATCGAACCGTCCTCATTCGGTCCCCTGTCCCGAGACTGGCGGCGTCCCGCAGGATCAGGTCGACGACGAGGCCGGTCCAGCCGGTCTGGTGCGAGGCGCCGAGGCCGCGCCCGGTGTCGCCGTGGAAGTACTCGTGGAACGGCAGCAGGTCGTGCCAGTCCGGGTTGGTCTGGAACAACTCCTGGTCGCCGAAGACCGGCCGGCGGCCGTGTTCGTCGTCGAGGAAGATGCGGACCAGCCGGCGGGACAGGTCGGTCGCCACTGCGGCGAGCCCGACCTTGGTACCCGAGCCGGTCGGGTGCTCGACGAGGAGGTCGTCGCCGTAGAACCGGGCGTACCGGCGCAGCGCTTCGATGAGCAGATAGTTGACCGGGAACCAGATCGGGCCGCGCCAGTTGGAGTTGCCGCCGAACATGCCGCTGGTCGACTCGCCGGGTTCGTAGTCGACGGTGTGCGCCATGCCGCCCAGCTCGATGGTGAACGGGTGCTCCCGGTGCCGGCGCGACAGCGCCCGCAGCCCGTACGGGGCAAGGAACTCCGCCTCGTCCAGCATGGTCGCCAGGATCCGCACCAGCCGGTCACCGTCCACAATGCACAGCAGGCGGCCTTCGGCACCGTCGCGCACATGCGTCTCGCCGACGACTTCCCGGTACCGACTCTTGTGGGCCAGGAACCAGCGGAAGCGGCCGGCGAACTCGGGCAGCCGCGCCAGCGTGGCCTCGCCCAGGGTGGTCGTGGCGGCCAGCGGCAGCAGGCCGACCATCGACCGTACCCGCAGCGGTTGGCGCTGCCCGTCGTCCAGTGCGAGAACGTCGTAGAAGAAGCCGTCCTGCTCGTCCCACAATCCCTTGTTCCGCAAGGCTTCGGCGATGTACGCGAAGTGCTCGAAGAACTTGGTCGCGGTGTCCTCGTAGCTCGGGTCCCACTCGGCGAGGACGAGCGCGATCTCCAGCAGGTTCAGCGCGTACATCGCCATCCAGGCGGTGCCGTCGCTCTGCTCCAACCGGCCCGGCGGTACCGTCGACCGGTCCAGCGGCCCGATGTTGTCCAACCCGAGGAAGCCGCCCTGGAAGACGTTGTTACCGTCGGCGTCCTTGCGGTTGACCCACCAGGTGAAGTTGAGCAGCAGCTTGTGGAAGACCCGGGCGAGGAACGCGTGGTCGCGGGCGCCGTCGAGCTCGAACACGCGTAGCGCCGCCCACGCGTGTACCGGCGGGTTCACGTCGCCGAACGCCCACTCGTACGCCGGGATCTGGCCGTTGGGGTGCATGTACCATTCGCGCAGCATCAGCAGCAGCTGGCCCTTGGCGAACTCGGGGTCGACGTGCGCGATCGGTACACAGTGGAACGCCAGATCCCAGGCCGCGTACCAGGGGTACTCCCACGGGTCGGGCATCGAGATGACGTCGTGGTTGTTCAGGTGCAGCCAATCGCCGTTGCGCCCGTACCGGCGCCGCGGTGCCGGGGGCGGGCCGGCCGGGTCGCCGTCCAGCCAGCGTTCGACGTCGTAGTGGAAGAACTGCTTGCCCCACATCAACCCGGCCACCGCCTGGCGCAGCACCATCACTTCCGCGGGCGATGTCCACGCGGGCGTGAGCGCGGCGAAGTACTCGTCGGCTTCCCGCTCGCGATCGGCCAGTACCGCGGTGAAGCCGTCACCCAGGTCAGGCACCACAACGTCGCCGCGGGTCAGGCGCAGCCGGATCTCCCGGCTCTCCCCGGCCGGTACCGTCAGCACGTAGTGCAGCGCCGCCTTCGTGCCGCGCCGATCCGGGTTCACCGTGGCGGCGCCGTGCACGACGTGGTCGTTGATGCCGTCCTTGGGGTAGGCCGAGCGGCCGGGTACCCCGAACAGGCGCGGGTTGTTGGTCTCGTTGTCGCAGAAGAGCGGGGCCGGTGCCCCGTCCCCGGCGAGCGACAGCTTGCCCAGCTGCCGGTGCTCGGCCACCAGCCGGCCACCGTCGTCGTGGATCGCCGGTACCGCGTCCTGTCCCGGCAGTCCCCACGCCCAGGTGTTGCGGAACCACAGCGTCGGCAGCACGTGCAGCACCGCCTCGTCCGGCCCGCGATTCGCGGCCCGGACCACCAGGCACAGGTCCTCCGGCCCGGCCTTGGCGTAGTCCACGGTCACCGCCCAGTACCGGTCGTCGGCGAACGCGCCGGTGTCGACCAGCTCGTACTCGCGGTCGAGCTTGCCGCGACGGCCGTTCTCGGCGACCAGGTCGGCGTACGGGAACGGCGCCTGCGGGTAGTGGTACCGCCAGCGCATCCACGAGTGGGTGGGCGTGGAGTCCAGGTACCACCAGTACTCCTTGGCGTCCTCGCCGTGGTTGCCTTCCGGGCCGGTGAGGCCGAAGATGCGCTCCTTGAGGATCTGGTCGGTTCCGTTCCACAGTGCCAGGCCCAGGCAGAACGTCTGCACCTCGTCGCAGATCGCGGCGAGGCCGTCCTCGCTCCACCGGTACGCCCGGGAGCGTGCGTGGTCGTGCGGGAGGTACGCCCAGGCGTTGCCGTCGTCGCTGTAGTCCTCGCGCACGGTGCCCCAGGCGCGCTCGGAGACGTACGGCCCCCAGCGGCGCCACGGAGCGGTAACGGCGTCGGCCGTGGCGAGCCTGGCGTGCTCGGCGGTCATGGCGCGCTTCCGAGCAGCTCCGCCAGCGTCCGCGGTGGGTGGCCGGTCATCCGCTCCACCACCTCGGTGATGCCGGCCAGTTCGCCCGTGGCGATGGCCGTGTACGTGCTGACCCACGCGTCGAGCAGCCAGTCGGGCGCGCCGTACTTGGCCCGGGAGGCGTACGCCTCCTCGACCGTCTCCGGTTGGTACCGCACGCCGGGGCCGAGGAGCGCGGCGATCTCGTGGAGGGTCAGGGCTTCCCGCCCGGTCAGTTCGTACATCGCCCCGTCGTGGCCCGTCGTGCGGAGCACCGTCGCCACGACCTCGGCGATGTCGTCCTGCGCGACGCCGGCCACCCTCCCGTCGCCTGCCGGTCCCCGGATAACCCCGTCGTCGACCATGAACGGGAAGAAGTCGAGGTACATGTTGTCCCGGATGAAGGTGTGGGCCAGTCCGGTGGCGCGGATGTGCTCCTCGGTGGCCCAGTGGTCGCGCGCGAGGGTGAAGGTGGCGTCCGGGGACGCGCCGTAGAAGGACAGGTACACGACGCGGGCGACCCCGGCCGCGGCAGCGGCGTCGATGAACGTGCGGTGCTGGTCGACCCGGTCGGGCGCCTCGGCGCCGGAGACCATGAACAGGGTGTCGACGCCGTCGAGGGCCCGCCGGGCGGCTCCTGCGTCCTGGTACGTGCACTGGACGACGGTCGTACCGTCGAGTGCCGGTGCGCGGCGGGGATCGCGTACCACCAGGCGCTGCGGTACGCCGGCCGCCGACAGGAGCCGGGCCACCCGGCTGCCGACATTCCCGGTCGACCCGGTTACTGCGAGCACGCTCATGCAAGCAAACTACCGGCCGCGGCGGGCCTGCTGCGCCATCAGCTGGAGACGCTCAGGCAGGCCACGACCTGAATGGCGTCGGGGTCGAGGAACAGCACGAAACGCCGCCGCCCGCTCACCGCGCCGAGCCGCAGTTGTGGGTACGCACACATCGCGAGCCGGCGTAGTGCGTCCTGCGGTGTCTCCGCCGGCATCCGCCTGGCGTACGTCCGGAGGACCCGCTCCCGACTGAACGTACCGTCGTGCAGGCGGAACGTAGCACCCCGGGTCAGCTCTCGCTGGCAAGCCCTGTGCGTAGGGTCAGCGACATACCCCAGTAGGGTGATGAGCCGGCTGCGATCGATGCTGACGGTACGGCGCACGGCATAAAGGATGCCGGATGATCCGGCAGACTGCGGCTCGTCCGAACGGACGAAAGATAACGCTCAAATGACAACACACCGGCGTGATCGACTTGACGAAACCTGAACGGCTGCCGATAGCGTCACCTTCGGCCTGTCGCCTACGAAGGGTTCGACCTTGTCCGGTAAGCACGCCGACTCCGGAACGTCTCGGCCTGCCCCGCGCGGCTTCTCGACCCGAATAGCTCAGTATGCCCGGTTCTCGCCGCGCCGATCCGTACCCGTCATCGCCGCCCTCGCCATCGCCGGGGTGGTCCTCGGCGCCTCGGCCGCGGCGATGACCCTCGGTCCCGCGACCGACGCGCCCAAGCCGACGGCTGTGGGCGCCACCGGCACGCCCAGCGCCACCGCCAGCCGTGCCGGCGACGAGCGCGCTTCCCGTAGCGGTATCCGGGAGGATCCCGCGGCGTCGCCCTCGCCCTCCACCGCGCCCTCCGCCGCGCCGGCCCCGCCGGCCCCGCCACCGAAGAAGGCCGCCTCGCCGAGCCCGCCAACCGGCGGCGGAACGGTGACCAGCTCCGGTACGTGCGGCGCGTCCTACTACACCGGCGGGACGACCGCGAACGGGGAGAAGCTGGACCCGAACGCGTTCACCGCCGCGCACAAGACCCTGCCGTTCAACACCCGGGTACGGGTGACGAACACCGCCAACGGAAAGTCGACGGTGGTCCGGATCAACGACCGCGGCCCTTTCGTCAGCGGTCGGTGCCTGGACCTGACGCCGGCGGCGTTCGGCGCGATCGCCAGCCTGAGCGCCGGAGTGATCACCGTGAAGTACGAGGTGCTCTCCTAGAAGGGGCTCGGGCTTTCGTCCGTTCGCGCGGATCTCGCTCCCGGACGTTTGGCGGGGCGCGGTTATCCGGCATGCTGTGGGCGTACCCATGAAGCTGCGTCTGCCGGGTGACAAGCGCCCGATGAGTTCCGAGGCCCGCGCCGGACTCGGCGCGGCCTTTGTGTTGCTCGCACTCATCTCGGCGATCGAGGTCGCGGACGGCCCGGAGCCGCACTATATCGGTCTGCTGGCGTCGGCGCCGTTCCTGGTCGCCACGTTCGCGGCGTGGCTCGAGGTACTGGTCATCGGCGGGCTCGCCACCGCACTCGGGGTCGCCTTCGGGTCGTACCCGCACGGGCTCACCATGCCGAGCGCGGTGCAGATCGGCGCGATCATGGCGGCCACCGCCATCGCCGCCATCGCGGGTACCGTCCGGGCCGGCCAGGCCGAGCGGCTGGCCGAACTGTCCCGGTTGGCCTCCGTCGCGCAGACCGCGGTCCTGCGGCCGCTCGGTCCCCAGGTCGGGCCGCTCGCGGTGGCCGGGCGGTACATCTCGGCGAGCGTGGCGGCCGACATCGGCGGTGATCTCTACGAGGCGCTGGACACGCCGTACGGGGTTCGGATGATCATCGGCGACGTCCGCGGCAAGGGGCTGGACGCGGTCCGCCTGGCCAGCATCGTGCTCGGCTCGTACCGGCACGTCGCCTACGAACGGGCCGACCTTCGGGCGATCGTCGCCGACCTGGACCGCGCGGTGGCCCGGTCGGTCGGCGACGAGGACTTCGTGACCGCGGCGCTGGTCGAGGAGCGTGGTGGCACGCTGACCATCGTCAACTGCGGGCACCCGGCCCCACTGCTGCTGCGCCGGGGCGAGGTGATCCCGCTGGAGCCGCCGGCGAACGCGCCGCCGCTGGGCTTCATGCCGGTGGTACGGCCGCGGGTGGAGCGGCTGGAGCCGGGTGACCGGCTGCTGCTGTACACCGACGGGCTGGCCGAGGCGCGCCGCGAGGGCGAGTTCTTCCCGACCGCGGAGCGGGCCTGGCGGCTGCTCGGCCACGGTACCGTCGGCGACGGTCTGGCGTCGCTGGAGAGCGCGCTGGTGGAGTGGGTGCACGGCCGGCTCGACGACGACATCGCCCTGGTGCTCATGGAGTACGCCGGAGCCCAGCCGGCGACCGCGGCGGCCGGCCCGAGCTGGGAAGTCGGTACCGACGCCTGATTTTGTGTCGGGGAGCACACAGAGACCTTGACTTGTTGTGGTTACTGGTGGGTAATAGAGTTCCGGTTACTGTTGAGTAACCAGCCCACCGCGCGACAACGGGGGACCAGCGATGAGTCACTACCGGAGCAACCTCAGGGACCTGTACTTCAACCTGTTCGAAGTGTTCGGCGCGGACCGGGTGCTGGGCAGCGCGGCCTACCCCGATCTGGACGCCGGGTCGGCGCGCAGCATCCTGGCTGAGATGGACCGGCTGGCCCGCGAGGACCTGGCTGCCAGCTACGCCGACGGCGACCGGCAGCCGCCGGTCTTCGACCCGCAGACACACAGCGTGACCATGCCCGAGGCGTTCCGTGGCTCGTACCAGGCGTTCATGGACAGCGAGTTCTGGCGGCTGGACCTGCCGGCGGGGCTGGACGGCACGCCCGCCCCGCGGATCTTCTGGTGGTCGCTGGCCGAGCTGGTGCTCGGCTCGAACGCCCCGGTCTGGATGTACTCCTCCGGCCCGTCCTTCGCCTACACGCTCTGGGTGGAGGGCACCCCGGAGCAGAGGGAGTGGGCCAAGCTCTTCGTCGAGAAGCGCTGGGCGTCGACGATGGTGCTCACCGAGCCGGACGCCGGCTCGGACGTGGGTGCCGGGCGCACCCGGGCGGTACCGCAGCCCGACGGCTCCTGGCACATCGAGGGCGTGAAGCGGTTCATCACCAGCGGCGAGCACGACCTGACCGGCAACATCATCCACTACGTGCTCGCCCGGCCGGTGGACACGCCGGGCGCGGGCGGTCCGGGTACCAAGGGGTTGTCCCTGTTCGTCGTGCCCAAGTACCATTTCGACCCGAAGACCGGTGAGCTGGGCGAGCGCAACGGCGTGTTCACCACCAACGTCGAGCACAAGATGGGCCTCAAGGTCTCCACGACCTGCGAGCTGACCTTCGGCGATCACGGCGTACCGGCGAAGGGCTGGTTGCTCGGCGACGTGCACGACGGCATCCGGCAGATGTTCATGGTCATCGAGTACGCCCGGATGATGGTCGGCACAAAGGCGATCGCGACGCTGTCCACCGGGTACCTCAACGCGCTGGACTACGCGCGCAACCGGGTACAGGGTGCCGACCTGCTGCGCCAGTCCGACAAGACGGCGCCGCGGGTGACCATCACCCACCACCCCGACGTGCGCCGGTCGCTGATGCTGCAGAAGTCGTACGCGGAGGGGCTGCGCGCGCTCGTCGCGTACACGGCGTCCTGGCAGGATCGGGCGGCGCTCGCGGCGGTCGACGGCGACACCGTTGCCGGCGAGCTGGCCAAGCGCGTGAACGACCTGCTGCTCCCGCTGGTCAAGGGGGTCGGCTCCGAGCGGGCCTACGAACTGCTCGGCCACGAGTCGCTACAGACCTTCGGCGGCTCGGGATTTCTGCAGGACTACCCGATCGAGCAGTATGTGCGGGATTCGAAGATCGACACCCTTTACGAGGGTACGACCGCCATCCAGTCGCTGGACCTGGTGTTCCGCAAGATCGTACGGGACCGCGGTCGGGCCCTGACCGCGGTCGCGACCGAGATCCAGGACTTCCTCGACTTCGAAGCCGGCAACGGCCAGCTCAAGGACGAGCGGCTGGCGTTGGCGAAGGCGCTCGGTGAGGTACAGCAGATCCTCGCGACGTTCACCGGCTGGCTGGTGGCCGCGCAGGGCGGCGAGCCGCGCGAGCTGTACAAGATCGGGCTCAACTCGCGGCGGCTTCTACTCGCGCTCGGCGACGTGGTGGTCGGCTGGCTGTTGCAGCGGCAGGCCGATGTCGCGCTGCGCGCGCTGGCGCAACCGGTTTCTGCGGCCGACCAGGCGTTCTACGAGGGCAAGGTGGCAGCCGCGCGGTTCTTCGCGCACGAGGTGCTGCCCCGGATCGGCGCAGACCGGCGGATCGTCGAGTCCACCACGCTCGACCTGATGGAGCTACCGGAAGAGGCGTTCTGAGGTTGCGCCGGTACGCCGTCCGGTTAGTCTGATTGGTATGGGTATCGGCGGAGGCATCTTCCTGATCGCGATCGGCGCGATCCTGGCCTTCGCGGTGCGCGCCAACTTCGCCTGGCTCGACCTGCACGTGGTCGGCTGGATCCTGATGCTGGCCGGAGCCACCGTGCTCGGCCTGACCATCTGGTTCTGGCGGCAGCGCCGGGCCCGGCACCGGCTGACGCTCGTCGAGGAGACCCAGCTGCGGCACCACCCGGCCGGTGCGGTGCCGCCCGAGCCGCCGGACGCCGAGCTGCCGACGGCTCCACCAGGCTGAAGCTCGGGCGGCGTCTGGACTGACGAGCGAAGCGAGGAGGGAAGACGTCGCCTGAGGAGCCACGGGCCCGCGCGAGCGAAGCGAGCGCCAAGAACTCAGGCCAAGAACTCAGGCCCGGGCCGTGTGGGTGGCGGCGACCCGGGCGGTACCGGCGTCGCACCGCGCCCACTCGCCGTCCAGCACATGTACCGCGATTCCGCAGGTCCGCAGCCCGTCCGAGTCCCGCCCCGCGGCGCGGTCGAGCAGCGCGGACAGCATCGACACGCCCGGGTTGTGCCCGACCAGCAGGACGGACGAGACGGTCGCCGGTACCTGCCGGATCAGGTCGAGGGCCTCGTCGACGTTGCCGTAGTACAGCGCCGGTTCGAAGCGCACCTCGGGTGCGGCGGAGCCGGCGAGCGCCACCGACACCCCGCGCCAGGTCTGCCTGGTTCGCTTCGCCGGCGAGCAGAGCACCAGGTCAGGCCGGTACCCCCGGGCAGCCAGCCAGGCACCGGCGGCGGCCGCGTCGGCGTGACCGCGCTGGGTCAGCGGCCGGTCCGCATCGGCCAGCTTGGCCGGCCGCTCGGCCTTGGCATGGCGCAGGATCGCCAGAGTGCGCTCCCTCATGCGGCATAGCGTGCCCGATTAGTGGCCGGTGACACGGGGTACGACATAGGTCGTCCCGCATTTGTGACCATTGGGAGGACACCGTGGGTATCGGTGGAAGTATCTTCCTCATCGCGGTGGGCGCGATCCTCGCGTTCGCCGTGCACGTCTCGGTGGGCTGGCTCAGTCTCAATGTGGTGGGCTACGTTCTGATGATCGCCGGGCTGGTCGGCCTGCTGCTGACGATCTGGTTCTGGAGCAACCGCCGGCGCACCGTCGTCACACCCCCGGTACCTGTTGAGCGTGACCGCGTCGTCGACGAGCAGCGCCGGGTCGAGTACCACCCCCCGGACTCGGACTACTGAGCGTGAACCGACAATAGGGCGCCCCGGGCGGGGCGCCCTTTCACGTCAGGCAAACAGCGCCAGGTAGATGGCGACGTGGTGGCACAGGGCTGCGACCAGCGTGCAGGCGTGGAAGAACTCGTGGTGCCCGAACGTGGCGGGCCACAGGTTGGGCCGGCGTAGCGCGTAGCAGACCGCGCCGAGCGTGTAGAAGGCGCCGCCGGCCAGCAGCAGGACGAACGCCGCCAGGCCGCCGTGGGCCAGGATCTGCGGGAGTACCGCGATCGCGACCCAGCCCAGCGCCACGTACAGCGGCGCGGACAGCCATCGCGGCGAATGCGGATAGATCAGCTTCAGGCCGACACCCAGCACGGCGCCACCCCACACCACGGCGAGGATAACCGTCGCGGCCGCCCGGTTGAGCAGGAGCACCGAGAACGGCGTGTAGGTACCGGCGATGAAGACGAAGATCATCGAGTGGTCGAGCCGGCGCATGAGCAGGTACCGGCGCTGTGACCAGACCCGGCGATGGTACAGCGCGCTGGTGCCGAACAGCGCGCAGATGGTCACGCTGTAGATCGCGCACGAGATCGCCGGTGCGCTGCCGGGCCGGGGCGCCACGGTCGCGGCCAGCGTGGTGAGCACGATGCCGGCCACGACGGCGACGAAGAACGCGTACAGGTGCAGCCAGCCGCGCATCCTCGGCTTACCGAGGTCCACGGGGCGCAGCCGGACGGGAGCAGTCGTCACGCTACCAGGTTACGGCACCGTAGGTTACTCGCCAGTAGTGAGTCATACTTCTCACTCATGCGGGTACGGGCGGTGGGCTGGTCGGCGCTGCTGATCGAGGTCGAGGAGGTGGACCCGTGGCGCGTCGAGCTGGATCGGCGGAGAGCGGCAGGCGAGCTGGTCGCGACGGATATCGTGCCGGGCGAGCGCACGATCCTGCTGGACGGCTTGCCTGACCCGTCATCGGTTGCCGAGCGCCTCACCGGCTGGCACCCGCCCGCCGGGCAGGCCGTAGCGCCGGGCCGGCTGGTGGAGGTACCCACGATCTACGACGGCGAGGACCTGCCGCTTGTCGCACGGCACTGGGGCGTACCGGTCGACGAGGTGGTCCGGCGGCACACCGGTACCGAGTTCCGGGTCGCGTTCTGCGGGTTCGCGCCGGGGTTCGGGTACCTGACCGGGCTGCCGGCGGAGCTTGCCGTACCGCGGCTGGACACGCCACGCGCGCGGGTACCGGCGGGAAGCGTCGCGCTGGCCGGCCGGTACTGCGGGATCTACCCGACCCCGTCCCCGGGCGGCTGGCTGCTGATCGGGCGCACGTCGATCCCGCTGTTCGACGTCCACGCGGATCCGCCAGCCGTCCTGACGCCGGGCACGAGAGTGCGGTTCGGCCATGCTTGAGGTACTGGCGGCGGGGCCGTTGACCACCATCCAGGACCTCGGCCGGCCCGGGTACGCCCACCTCGGGGTACCCCGGTCGGGCGCGCTCGACGAGCCGGCGCTGCGGGCGGCCAACCGGCTCGTCGGCAACGAGCCCGGCGCGGCCGGACTGGAGATCACCCTGACCGGCTGCCGGTTACGACTGCGCCGCGCCGCCACCGTCGCGGTCACCGGGGCGCCGGCACCGGTCCGCGTCGACGGCGCCGAAGCGGGATTCGGCGAACCGGTCGGCGTCAACACCGGCAGCACCGTCCACATCGGACGGTGTATCCGTGGAGTCCGCAGCTACTTCGCCATCGGCGGTGGGATCGACGTGCCGCCGGTACTGGGCAGCCGGTCCACGGATACACTCTCCGGACTCGGGCCGGAACCGTTGCGGGACGGGGATCTGCTGCCATTCGGCGCCGGCGGCGTCACGGCGGATACACCGTCCACTGTGGAGCTGTCGAACACGCCGTCCACTGTGGAGCTCCGGATCCGGCCGGGGCCTCGCGAGGACTGGTTCACCGGTGATGCGTGGGATCGGCTGTGCGGCAACCGGTACCAGCTGAGTCCGTTGAGTAACCGGGTCGGCGCGCGACTGGCCGGTCCCGCCCTGACCCGTGCGGTGGCCGGCGAACTGCCCAGCGAGGGCCTGGTCCTCGGCGCCGTGCAGGTACCGGCCGACGGCCAGCCGCTGGTGTTCCTGGCCGACCACCCGACCACCGGCGGGTACCCGGTGATCGGCGTCGTACACCCCGTGGACCTGCCGCTGCTCGCGCAGGCCCGGCCAGGCGCTAGCGTCGTGTTCCATGGACCTGAACGCGGACCTGGGTGAGGGGTTCGGCATCTGGCGCCTCGGCGACGACGAGGCGCTGCTCGCCGTATTGACCAGTGCCAATGTCGCGTGCGGGTTCCACGCGGGCGACCCGGCGACGATGCGGCGGGTGTGCACACTGGCCGCCGAGCGCGGGGTGGCGGTCGGGGCACAGGTCGGGTACCGGGACCTGGCCGGTTTCGGCCGGCGGCGGATCGAGTACGCGCCCGATGACCTGCGCGACGACGTGCTGTACCAGCTCGCGGCGCTGGACGGCTTCGCGCGCGTGGCCGGTACCCGGGTGCGCTACGTCAAGCCGCACGGCGCGCTCTACAACACCGCGGTGACCGACGACGACCAGGCGGGCGCCGTGGTGGACGCGGTGCGCGAGTACGACGCGGGGCTGCCGGTGCTGGGGCTACCCGGTTCGGCGCTGCTGCGGCTGGCCGAGCGGTACCGGCTGCGGGGGGTGGCCGAGGGCTTCGCCGACCGGGGGTACCTGCCGTCCGGGGCGCTCGTACCCCGCGGCCGGCACGGTGCCATGGTCACCGACGCCGCCTTCGTGGCGCGGCGCGCGGTGCAGATGGCTCGGGACGGGATCGTGGTCGCGGTCGACGGTAGCGAGATCAGCTGCCGGATCGAGTCGCTGTGCGTGCACGGCGATACGCCCGGCGCGGTGGAGCTGGCGGCGGGGGTGCGGGAGGCGCTGGAAGCCGAGGGGATGACAGTCGCGCCGTTCGTCACGCCCTGATCACAACCTCAGGCGTCCCGGCCGCGAAGGATGAGCGGCAGGCGGGGCGCGCCCTCGGGAGTGATCCGCACCGGTACCGCCCAGTCCTGGCGGGTCAGGTGGCAGGCGGCGTGCTCAGCGTCGGCGTCGCAGGTCGCGGCCTGGGCGGTGACCTGGATGACCCCTTCCGCCACGTCCCCTGCCACGCGCAGCGTCCGGGACAGCTCGGTGCCCACCCCGGCGCCCTCGACGAGCAGCTCGGCCGGCGAGGCGGAGACCTCCAGCCGGGTCGGTATCCCGAACGAGTCGTCCAGCTTCTGGCCGGGCGCGGGCGTGAAGATCACCTCCAGGGCGACCTCGCCGGGCGCGAGGAGGATGACCGGGCGCTCGGTCCGGTACCGGCCGCGGGTCGCGGCCGCCGCCCCCGCTGAGCCCGTCGCGGCCGCTCCCGCCGCGACCGCGGCGCCGCTCACCGCCCCGGGCGCCAGCCGGGACAGCCGGTGGGCGGCCGACTCCACGACGACCACGTCGCCGTCCGGGGTGAGGACCAGGTCGCTGGGCTCGGCCAGCCCGGCCGCGATGGTGTTCACCACGCCGCCCGTGTACCGGCGCACGGCGCCGTTGTAGGTGTCCGCGACGAGTACCGCGCCGTCCGGCAGGGCGAGCACGCCGAGCGGGTGCTGCAGTAGCGCCTCGGTCGCCGGCCCGTCGACGTGCCCGAAGTCGAACAGCCCCTGCCCGACCGCGGTGTGGATCGCGCCGTCCGCGACGAAGCGCAGCGCCGAGGACTCGCTGTCGACCACCCACAGCCGGTCGTCGCGCGCGGACAGGCCGGACGGCTGGGCCAGCCAGGCCTCCGCGAGCGGTCCGTCCCGCAGCGCCTCGACCGTGGTACCGGCGTAGACGCCCGCGGTGCGCTTGACCGGATCGAACCACCAGAGCTGGTGGATGCCGGCCATCGCGACGATCAGGCGGTCGTCGAACCAGGCGAGGTCCCACGGCGAGGACAGGTCGGCCGCGAGCGCGTCGTGCGGGTGCACGTCGCGGGTGGACCGCCAGGGCTTGCCGGTACCGGCGACGGTCAGCACCTCGCCGTCCGCCAGCCGTACCCCGCGCAGCAGGTGGTTGACGGTATCCGCGACCACCAGGTCGTACCCGGCGATCTCGGCGACGTGCGGCGGCAGCAGGTACAGGCCTTGCGGCTCGTTGAACTCGGCCACCGCCGCGGCTCCGTCGGCCCGGCCCCGCCGGCCCGAACCGATCCGCCGCACCACGGTCACCCCGTCCGGGGCCAGCTCGACGATCTCGTGTCCGGCTGAGGAGGAGACCAGGAACCCCCCTGGAGAGATGATCGCCTTGCCCGGGAAGCGCAGGTCGCCGGCCGGCGCGGGCGGGGGTACGAACGGGCCCTCGCCCCGGTGCAGCGTCCCCTTCGCGGCATGCTCCTCGATCAGCTCGTCGAGCAGCGCCGCCAGCCCCGCCGCGTGCCCTTCCCCGGCCATCGTGGCCACCAGGTACCCCTCGGGGTCCACGACGCACAGGGTCGGCCAGGCCCGGGCGGCGTACTGCTCCCACGTCGCCATCTGCGGGTCGTCGAGCACGGGATGCCGGACGTCGTACCGCTCGACGGCGGCCGCGAGCGCGGCCGGGTCCTTCTCGTGCTCGAACTTCGGCGAGTGCACGCCGATCACGACCAGTACGTCGGCGTACCGCTCCTCCACCGGCCGCAGCTCGTCGAGTACGTGCAGGCAGTTGATGCAGCAGAACGTCCAGAAGTCCAGCAGCACGATGCGGCCGCGCAGGTCGGCCAGGGACAGCGGTCTGCCGCCGGTGTTCAGCCAGCCGCGCCCGCGCAGCTCGGGAGCGCGTACCCGGGAGCCGAAGCGCGACGCCGACGTCATGAGGCGCAACCTACCGCGCCGGGCTCCCCGGGGGGTCGGGCGCCGGTCCTATCGATTCCGGAACTTCGCGGCCAGAGCGTCGGTGTCGAGTTCCATCTCGATCGGTTCGGTGAGATGCAACGCCCGACCCTTGCCAGCCACCGCGTGCTCCACGTAGTGGCCGGCGTCCAGTCGAAACAGCCGCAAGGTGAGGGGATCCAGTTGGGCGAGCAGATACCACCGGATACCGGCAAGGGCATAGAGCTGCATCTTGACGACGCGATCGGCGGCGGCGTTGCCGGGTGACACGACCTCGGCTATCAGTTCTACCTCCGATGCCTCGAACACGGTCTGGCTGTCGTCCCGTGCGACAACGACATCGGGAATGGCGATCCGACCCGAGCGCAGTCGCACATTGACGGCCTCGACAACCGCGAGTCCAACCCGATCCGCCGCCACCTCCAGCGCGTTGGCGAGCCGGCGGGCAACCTGCTGGTGGGGCCCGGATGGCGCCGGGCTCACGATCAGGCTCCCGTCCAGCAGTTCGATGCGATCGGTGGTTTCGCCCAGCGCGAGGTAGTCTTCCTCACCCCACGGCCCGACGTGTTCCAGGGGCGCGACGGACACCGGTACTCACCTCGCGAACGCTCGAGGGCGTCGGACCTTTCGAGTCTCGCACACCCGGCGCGGCCTACTTGGCTGGCTTGAGGCAGAGCACCTGATCGGCCTTGCCCTTTTCCTGCAGGACGACGTACGGCTGCTGCTGGTCGGGGCACTGGCTCGGCGAGCCGACCTTAGACACGATCTTGAACGAACCGGCCGTCGAGCAGCTCACGCTCTCCGCCTTGTCGCCCGACCTGCGCACACAGGAGTTCACGGCGAAGCTGCTGCCGCTCTTGGACGACAGGAAGTAGGTGACGGCGACCGCGGCCAGGACGAGCACCGCGATCGTGGCGACCACCACGCCGATGATCAGCCCGCGCTTGCTCTTCTGCTCCGGCGGGGGCCCGCCGGCCTGCTCGTCGTAGCGCAGCGCGCTGAACCGCCCGGCCTCGGCGCCCCGGTCGCCGAACTGGGTCGGGTCGTGGTACTGCGTCTGGTCGCCGTAGCCGCCCGGATGGCCGGGCTCGCCGTACTGGCCCGGGCCCGGCTGGCCTGGCGGGTATCCCGGAGGGCTGCCGAAGCCGCCACCGGGCTGCTGGGCGCCGTAGCCGGGCTGGTCGCCGGCGAACCCGCCGCCCGGCTGCTCGCCGCCGTAGCCGGGCTGCTGCGGCCGGCGGTACTGGCCGTGCGGGTCGTAGGGCGACTCCGGCCCGGCGTACTGCGGTGCGGGGTAGCTGGAGGATCCGTCCTGCCGTTGCTGTGCCGACCAGTCCGGCTGCGGTACCCGGGCCGATCCGCGCCCGGCCGCAGGGTTTCCCTCGCCGGGTTGGTGCCGCGGCGGTTGGGGACCTTCAGCCGGCTCGTAACCGGGTGGGTACGGGCCCTGGGACATCTCGGTAGCCTCCTCCTAGGCACGGCAACGGCCGCTAGTGACAGTACCCGTCCCCGGCCAGCGGGGGAGGCCCCCAATTCCGGGGGGACGGCTCAGCACCAGGCCAGCAGCGTCGCCTCCGGGTCGGCGAGGAAGGCGCCCACGTCACGGACGAACTTCGCGCCCAGTTCGCCGTCGATGATCCGGTGGTCGAAGGACATCCCCAGCGTGGTGACCTGGCGTGGCTTCACCTTGCCCCTGTGTACCCACGGCTGCTCCCGGATCGCCCCGAAGCACAGGATCGCGGCCTCGCCGGGCGGCAGGATCGGGGTGCCGGTGTCCACGCCGAACACGCCGACGTTGGTGATGCTGAAGGTACCTCTGGACATGTCGGCCGGCTGGGTCCTGCCCGCCTTCGCGGTCTGGACCAGCGCGGTCATCGCGTCGGCCAGCTCGCGCAACGAGAGCCGGTCGGCGTCCTTGATGTTCGGCACGATCAGCCCGCGCTCGGTGGCCGCCGCGATCCCGAGGTTGACATAGTCCTTGACGACGATCTCCTCTAACGGACGTTCCGACTCGCCTGGCTGCGCGTTGCGACTCGAAACATCCGCCGCCCAGGACGAGTTCACCAGCGGGTACCGCTTGATCGCCAGCAGCGCCGCCTTCGCGACCAGCAGCAGCGGGGACACCCGTGCCTCGCGCCACTCGGGCAGCGCCCGGAGCCGGTCCAGCGCCCGCACCGACCGGGTGACGTCCACGGTGAGGAACACCGTGACGTGCGGCGCGGTGAAGGCGCTGGCGACCATGTTCTCGGCGGTCAGCTTGCGGACGCCCTTGACCGGGATCCGCTGCTCACGACCGTCGCCGACGGCCGGGGCGGCCATCGCGCCCTCGACGTCGGCCCGGGTGATCGAGCCCTGCGGCCCGGAGCCGACCAGGCCGGTCAGGTCCACACCGAGATCCCGGGCGAGCTTGCGGACCGGGGGCTTGGCCAGCGCTCTCGGCGCGCCGTCCGGCGCCGGGGGTGCCGGCTCTGCGGGCGCCGGAGGCGGCTCTGCGGGCGCGGGCGGCGCCGCGGCCGGCTCTGCGGCCGGCGGGGTGGCGGGAGGCGCACCGGGGGGCGCGGACGAACGGGGCCGGCGCTTGGCCGCGGCCGTCTTGGGCCCGTACCCGACGAGTACCGCGGTCCGCCCGCCCGGTGCCGGCCCGCCGATCAGCCCCGGCTCGACCGCGCCCTCGGCGGGCGCGACCTCGACGGCCGTGAGCGAGGCCGCCGACGGACCCGGCTCGGTGTCGATCGCGATGATCGGGGTACCGACCTCGACCGTCGTACCTTCCGGGTGGAAGATCTCGGTGACCTTTCCGGCCCACTTCGCCGGGATCTCCACGGCCGCCTTGGCGGTCTCCACCTCGACGATCGGCTGGTTGAGCTCGATCGTGTCGCCGACCTGTACCAGCCACCGCAGGATCTCCCCCTCGGTGAGCCCCTCACCGAGGTCGGGCAGCGGGAACTCCTTGACCTTCGACACGGCGCTCACCATCCGAAGCTCCGGTCGACGGCGTCGAGTACCCGGTCCAGGTCGGGCAGGAAGTCCTCCTCGACGCGGGCCGCCGGGTACGGCACGTTGAACCCGGTCACCCGCAGCACCGGTGCCTCCAGGGAGTAGAAGCAGTGCTCGGTGACCCGGGCGGCGATCTCCGCGCCGACGCCGACGTTGGACGGCGCCTCGTGGACCACGACCAGCCGCCCGGTCTTGCGGACCGACTCGTACACCGGCGGCATGTCCAGCGGGGAGATCGAGCGCAGGTCGATGACCTCCAGCTCGCGACCGTCCTCGGCCGCGGCGGTTGCGGCATCGAGGGCGGTGCGTACCATCGGGCCGTACGCGACCACCGTCGCATCGGTGCCGGGACGGGCCACCCGGGCGGCGTGCAGCGGGTACGGCTCGGCGTCCGGGTCGACCGGGCCCTTCTCCCAGTACCGGCGCTTGGGCTCGAAGAAGATGATCGGATCGTCGGCGGCGATCGCCTGCTGGATCATCCAGTACGCGTCGTTCGGGCTCGCGCACGTGACGACCTTGAGGCCGGCGGTGTGCGCGAAGTACGCCTCGGGTGACTCGGAGTGGTGCTCAACGGCGCCGATGCCGCCGCCGTACGGGATGCGGATCACGATCGGCAGTCGTATCTGGCCCCGGGCGCGGTAGTGCATCTTGGCGACCTGGGACACGATCTGGTCGTACGCCGGGTACACGAACCCGTCGAACTGGATCTCCAGCACCGGCCGGTACCCGCGCAGGCACAGGCCGACCGCGGTGCCCACGATGCCGGACTCGGCCAGCGGCGTGTCGATGACCCGGTCGTCGCCGAAGTCCTTCTGCAGCCCGTCGGTGATCCGGAAGACGCCGCCGAGCTTGCCGATGTCCTCGCCCATGAGGATCACCTTGGGGTCGTCCTCCAAGGCCCGGCGCAGGCCGAGGTTGAGGGCCTTGCCAATGGTCATGGTGTGCATCAGTGCGCCTCCCCCGCGAAGCTCGACAGGTAGGTGGCGAACTGCTCGCGCTCTTCGTCGATCTCGGGCGAGCCGTTCGGGTAGACGTTGTCGAACATCGTGATGGGTGCCGGGTCGGCCATCGCCAGTACCCGTTCCCGCAGGTGTACCGCTTCCGCGCGGGCCTGCTCGTCGACCGCGTCGAAGTAGCCTTCGTCGGCCAGTCCCTGGCGCTCAAGGAACCGGCGGACCCGCAGGATCGGGTCCTTGGCCTGCCACGCCTCGACCTCGCTGGCGATCCGGTACCGGGTCGGGTCGTCCGAGGTGGTGTGCGCGCCCATCCGGTACGTGTAGGCCTCGATGAGCGTCGGGCCCTGACCGGCCCGGGCCTGGTCCAGCGCGGCCCGGGTCACCGCGTAGGACGCGAGCACGTCGTTGCCGTCCACCCGCACGCCGGGGAAGCCGAAGCCGTTGGCGCGCTGGAAGAGCGGTACCCGGGTCTGGCGCTCCAGCGGCTCGGAGATCGCGTACTGGTTGTTCTGGCAGAAGAACACCACCGGCGCGTGGAAGACGCTGGCCCAGACGAACGCCTCGTTGACGTCGCCCTGGCTGCTCGCGCCGTCGCCGAAGTAGGCGACGACGGCCTCGCCGTCCTCGGTGCCGACCTTGCCGTCCATCGCGATGCCCATCGCGTAGCCGGTGGCGTGCAGCGTCTGCGCGCCGATAACGATCGTGTACATCGCGAACTTCATCCCGATCGGGTCCCAGCCGCCCTGGTCGACGCCGCGGAACAGGCCCAGCGGCATGATCGGGTCGATCCCGCGGCAGTACAGGACGCCGTGCTCGCGGTAGGTCGGGAACGCCATGTCCTGCGGGCGCAGCGCGCGCCCGGAGCCGACCTGGGCCGCCTCCTGGCCGAGCAGGCTGGCCCAGATGCCCAGCTCACCCTGGCGCTGCAGCGCGGTGGCCTCGGCGTCCAGCCGGCGGACGACGACCAGGTCGTGGTACAGGCTGCGGTACTCGTCGTCGGTGAAGTCGATCGTGTAGTCCGGGTGCTCGACCCGTTTCCCTTCGGGGTTGAGGAGCTGCACGAACTCCGGATCAGGTGGGGGGGTACCCGCGGGCTTCGCCATCCGTATCTCCCTGTCGGTGTGCCTCGGCAGCGGGGTCGCCGTGCCGGTTCGGGTCCCCTGCTCCGGTTGGAGCGCAGGGCGTGGGAGTGCCGACGCCGGGTCGGCCCTACCGCAGGGTAATGGGAGGGCGGTGGCCTCGTCGCCGCCAGAGTCCAAGCATGGCAGACAAGGTGAGGACAGCCACAACCCGCTCGGCCGTGGTACGGCGCGAATCATCATAAAAACGGCAGTGCGGATCGGCCGGCTTCGTCGTTCTCCGGGTGTGAGGGACTACGGAGTAGCCGGGTCGGCACGCCGGTACGGCCTGATCGTCGGGATGCTGGTCGCGCTGGCCTCGGTACCGACGTTCGTCGTAGTGGCCATCGGCGCCGCCTCGCTCGGCGAGCACGGCCCGTCGGGTACCCCGGTGCTCGGCAGCGCCACCGGCGACCCGGTGGTCGTGGTGGCCCCACCGCCCACCGGGAGCCCGTCGCGGGCCGGGTCGGCGGATGCCGGTACCGTCGTCGCTCCGTCGACCACCCCGCCCGCCACACCGGCGCGACGGGCGCCGGTCACCACGGCGCCGGTGCCCGCCCCGGTACCGACGCCGGCGGTGACGGAAGCTGTGACGCCCGCCGACCCGCGTACTCCCGAGCCGTCCCCGACCGCCACCCCGGCCCCCTCGCCGACCGGCGCCGACCCCGCGCCGACCGGATCGCCCACCGCGGAACCGACGGCCACCCCTGACCCCTCGCCGACCTCGCCGGACCCGGAGCCGGGCTGCGACCACGATCACGATCACCACGGGCGGGCCGACCGGCGCTAGCCGCCATGCATGGCCGTGCCATTCAAGATCGTTATTGACTGTGCCGATCCGCACCGGTTGGCCACCTTCTGGGCGGCGGCGCTCGACTACGTGGTCGAGGATCATTCCGACCTGATCCGGCAGTTGCTCGACGCCGGGACGATCAAGGACGCCGACACGCGGACCGTCGACGGCCGGCTGAGCTGGGCCGGTGCGGCAGCGGTCCGGGATCCGGACGCGCCGGTCGATCCGCGGTCCGGCGCCGGGCTGGCGGGGCCGGGTGCTCTTCCAGGTGGTACCGGAGGGCAAGTTTGGCGAACCAAGAACCGCTCGGTAATCGCGGTCAGGTGGGGTCGTCGGCCGTCTGCCAAGGGTCGATGACCTCGGCCCCCATAGGCACGAAGTCAGCCACGTTGCGAGTCACGACCGACAATCCGTGGACGAGGGCAGTCGCGGCGATGAGCGAGTCCCGGATCGGCCGCGGATCAGGAACGTGCAGCGCGGCGCCACGTCGGGCAACGGCTGTATCGACTGGGATCATGCGCTCCCCGAACGCAGGCAGCACCTGCTCCTCCAGCCACCGGCGCAGCACCGCACCCTTGGGCGGGTCACGCCGTTCGGCAAGGAGGACCCCGATCTCTAGCCGGAGTTTCCTGGCTATTTTGATCTAGATTGGTGTTCTTGCAGGCCAGGGATGATGTCGATCTAGGTGTGGTGTATTACCTAACTGGTGGGCGCCCAGCGGTGGAGTTCGAAGATCTCGAACAGTTTCCGTTG
>WNGG01001276.1_pt1 | contig 42866 bp, 56 predicted proteins | sample 5400661 | NCBI WGS metagenome assembly WNGG01 (sample SAMN13153372, study PRJNA577476) | soil metagenome | isolation source: 100 cm soil or saprolite under Garry oak tree replicate 1 | place: USA:California | collected 2016-06-15 | reverse complement strand
AATATCGGGATGATTCTGGAGTAAAATAATATGAAAGACCTAATAAAGAGAAAATATAAAAATGTAAAAATTGTTAAATTGAGAGATCGAACTCGTTGTAGGGGGTGTCGTAATTATATTGAAGAGGAAGAATATTGTTATCGAATGTATGATTTCGTTAAGTATCACCTTAAACACAAGGAGTATTTAATAAAGAAAGGATACCTTGCTGAAAATGGATTGTTGGAGGGGAAAAAATGATAGTTAAAATATATAAGTATGCAATTGAGTATCCTATCCCCCGGGAAATTACCACAGGGCATCCATTATGGGATAATCATTGGAGATGTTGCGTTAGAGCCTTCTTAGGAATAAGATTTGTGTGGTGGGGGAAGAAATGAATTATAAAAAAGTTAGTTCCGAGTTATAAACGGATGAGGGCTTATCTCCCTCATAAAATAGTCATATAATAAACTGAAACATATAATTGAAGATGTATCGTTTATTTGAGGAAAATGTAACATATGAAAATAGAAATTACTAAAGAGGAATTGTGTAAGATTCGTGATTTGTATGCTCGGTATCAGAAACTGTATACTAGTGATGCTTGGTTTCTTTTCTTAGGATCTATTATTCATTTGTTAAAAGATAAGGGGGTATTGGATGAGGGATGATATGCAGGTGTTTTGGTTTTTGTTGGCGGCATCAATTTGCTGGATTATTTTATATTTATCTACTATTGCTTTATTAAATTTACTTTTCAAATAAAATGGAGATTATTATTTTTATAGCTATTAGCTTATTATTCCTTTTTATCGTATTGTCTCATTGGTTGACTACTAAACAAATTAAAAAACAAGCAAATGAAGAATATAAATTGATTTGTCGAATTATTGAACAACACTTTTGGAGTCAGAGAAGAGAAAGGAAATTAATGAAATATTATCCTAACAAAAAATAATTATTGTATCTTATCAGTGACCTTCTCAGCAACATTACCCAATACATAAATTCCACCAATGACTGATGCAAAAGTCATCCAAGAATCAGCAGATAATCTATTCGTAAGGACAAAAACAAAACCAATAACGATAACGATAATTGCAAAGATAAATTTACGACTTACTAATTGCTCCATGATATCTCACCTCCTCCTTAGGGACTCCTCACTAGGACGATGAAGCATCTCCTGACGAGGGCGCCTTATAATATATAAAAAATTTTAAGTAAAATAATCATAATAAGGATGAAAAATAACCAATCCCTTTTTGTTGCATCAATTGGCAGTAAATAAATAGCGATAAAAGCCAAAATTCCCAATAATAAAATTGCTATTAGATCCATATACTTGTTATTTTACCTTATGCTTTATAAAAAAATCAATAAAAACCTTCAAGTATTTTTGAAATGATTTTTGTTGATCAGATTGAATAGTGTGATTATCCGCAATTTGTTGATGTAAATCGTCAACAGCAATTAATACCTTTTTGACATCTGGATAATTTGTATTAAGTGCGCTTGCAATAGTATTAAGATCAGATAATGCATTTTTTAAATCAGCCTCTGCCTTGACTCCGTGATCAATAGCCGTCGAGTCTGCTTTTTCCATTTCAGAAATATGAGTCGAGAGAGAAGCGTTGCGTGCTTGCACTTCTGATACGTTCTGTTTAAGCCCGATGTTTGTTTGTTCAAGTTCCTTTTTCCTCCCCTCTAAATCAAATTTCTCTTGACTTAGGGTCTGAATTTGAGAAGTAAGATCGACTACATGAGTATTTTCTTCTTGATACAGTTTCCAAATATTTTCTTTTGCTGTTTTAAGATCTAATATGATTTGAATAATATCACTAGCGGAGGGATAACCAGCTGTTACAAAAGCATCATATTTTGTTGCTTTATTTACGAGCGTTTCAAACGTAATTTTATCAACAAAAGTGCCTCCAGAATCATTTGAAGAGGTGTTGGAAATATTTTCGGTAAGTAATGGTAGTTGATCAATGAATCCAGCATAGCCATTCTGTCTATCACGGGGCAATAAATAATATCCCCAATGAAGATGTGACCCAGTTGAATTTCCTGTATTGTCAGAATGAGCAATCAATTGTCCTTCTGTGACAACATCTCCAACATTTACTAACCAATCCTGCAAGTGAGCAAGTACTGATCCCTCTTTATCGTTTTCAATCTTGAGATAATTACCATATCCAGTAGGATCGGTCGCGGCTTCAATAATCTTACCAGCATGAGGGGCAATAACATCTGTACCAATGGGGAGTCCATAATCAAGACCATTATGTCCTTTTAGGCCAAATTTAGCATAATTTGCTGGATTTTGTCCAAATCCCTGTGTAAGTGGCCAATCTTGATGAAATGGTTTTATCATATCTTTTTTTTGATATATTCTATAAAACAATTATTGGTAAAAAATATTATACCATATCCTTTTTATCTGTCAAAATTTGTTTTTTAATTTTAATCAAAGCCCACCAATTGACAATACATAAAGAAATTGCCGCTAGTGAATATGTCCAGATGACAAAATCCCTGCCCCAGGGAGGCTTAGTAAGGGATATGGTGATAAGGATAATTTGCCCCAACATGAAGAAGAATTTAGTCAGCAAAATCATTAACAAGATTTTTCTTAATCTTGCTATCTCTCCGTTCTCAGCCCGATGATTGAATAAATACATAACCATAATCACTAAGGGAGTTTCTATAAGCACAAAAGCAAGTAAGAGTAAGTATAAAAGTATTGTCATTTTGATTTGATTACCTCAACCATCAATTTCGTTAAATTGTCAGAGGTTGTCTTTGCTATTTCAGTATTTTTATCTATAGACTCTGCCAATTTATTATTAGTCTTTATATTTTCTTCTGATAAATCAAGGAGCTTATTTGCCAACTCAATATTGCGAGCATCCTTTTTATCCAATGCAGACACAAAATATCGGACAATAAAAGCAAGGATGGCAAGTGTAAGTCCAGCAATACCTAATTGTGTCCAGTTTTCCATGCTTTATTTCTTTATCTTCTCATTCTTTTTGGAATAAACTTTAGCCATAATCTATCCCAATAAATAAGCTTTACTATCATTTTCCAAATATAAAGAGTAATTATTTGTAAGGATATCCAAAGAAATTTACAAATAGTATTGCCAACTCCTTTTAAGAACTTCATTACACAATGTTCCTCCTTGCTAATAATAATCCCGTTTGTGTATTAAGTATCTTAATATCAGAATAATGTTGCCTCATATAATCAACAAGATTCCCAGATTCAGACCTTCTATCACTTACATTATCTGCCATGACTATCGCATTATTAGAAAGATGTGGCTCAAGAGCTAAAAAATCAGGAAGATAGTTCTCTTTATTATGATCAATAAACAGCAGATCTATTGAATTTTTTCGTTTCCTTGTAAATTGTCCTGATTCTCCAACAAAAATCGTTACTTCTTTTACTCCAGCTTCTTTAAAATTTGCCTTTGCTTCTTTTGCAACTCGTGGATCAAATTCCACTGTATCTAATTTTGCATTAGGTGCCCCTGCCTTCAAATGTAGTGCTGAGAAGCCATAGGATGTCCCTAGTTCAACCATTCGCCGTGGATTGGTTAGATACGCAGTTGTAAGCAAAACAGGTGGGGTATCATCTCTCACAGGGTTTCTAATTCCTTTTTCCGAGTAATGTTCTCCCGTCCCCTTTCCTCGTATCCTTTCTATTACGGCAAATATTCTTCTATCTTGTGGATTAAAATGTTCTGGATTAAAAGATCGTACTACTTCCATAATTATTTCTTCACAAAAAATGCAGTAGCCTCATGAATTAAAACTGAGATACTAATAATAAACCCAATGATAACTGCTATTACATGAAAAATGTGTTTCCACCACTGCTTAACTACCGTATAATCATTTCGTTCTTTAATAATGGGAGATATTTGTCCCTCTATTTCTGTCTTCCACTTGTCAGAATTATCCATCCATTTTTTAAATATTTGTTTTGATTTTTTATCTTCAATTATGAAATATTTAAATCGATGATTAATTCCTTCTAATTCATTATTAATGCTTTGCAGCGTAATTGATTGCTCACTATTCATATAGTTATATCAAATATATTCCATGAACCCAAAATCCATTAGAATTAATTCCTGCTAACGTTGTGAGATAAATATTTTGACTACTAGACAATCCGTATAAAAAGCATGGAGACAATGCATTGCCAGTAGGAACAGTCGCTTGCCCTGTTACCGTATGATATCCTAAGAGTGGCTGATTATACAATCCAACACCTCCAACTGTAGAAATAATAGGTGGAGGGAAATGTACGTCAGTTACTGCCGAACCAGAATTCGTATAAATATAACTAACAAATAGATGAATAGACCGATCTATTAGGCTAAATTTTGCTATAGATGTTATTGGGGTTGTTGGTGGTGTCCCGCCCCAACTTAATGATGGTACCCAATTAAAAAATGAAGGATATCCCAATGGATTAAGTTGATGGGAATATGAGATATTCAATATTGCTGCATTTGAGACAACATAATCAGTATTTATTGCTATGGTTAATAAAGTATCAGCAACTGCTATAATTACGCCATATTTTACGGTTGTTTGCGTCCATTTAATACGATCACCAATTTGATAAAGAGATGCTGCGCCTGAGGGTACAGTAATAGTATTTGCTGAAGCATAAGTCCATATATCCGTTACCCCAAGCCAGCCATCCTTATTTATTGTAGATAAATCAACAATCTTACCTTGCATTTGAAAATTCGTTCCATCATAAATTACTGTAACAATTTGTCCTGCCTGTATATCGCCATCTGCCAAATTCTCTGTTACATTTTTTTTAATTGTTTTAACACCGAGTCCATTAATATCTAAAGTTGCTGAACCTGTATTAATCGTATTTGCTTTAAAAGACAATGGTAAGCCCAACACATCAGTTAAAGAGCTAGGCACAACTGGTAAGGTAATAACATAAGCATCGGTAGATCCACCATCAGCTGCATAAATTAATTGTTTTAAACCTGATTGTATAAAAACAGCTGATTCTAATTGATTAATAAACTCAGCATCTACCATGCATTCTACAGATACTCCTGAAGATATATTTTCATTCGCCCCATCAAGTCTTGTAACTCCTGTAAGAAGGCCTGAGCCACCACCTGTAACATAAAATCGAGTTTCCTTTGAAGTATTGCGAGCAACAGTTATGATAGTTGGGAAATTCGTTGGGACAGAATTGACACCTAAAGTAGAATCTCCTGCCGTATAATCAGTAGTGAGGCTTGCATTGTATTTATTATTAGCTTTATTGAATGACATATCTTTATTATATTAATAAAAAAACAATAACATGGTTATATATATGAAACAGATCTTCTTAATTTCGCTGCTGAAGGTAATGGTCTTCGAGAATCAGTGAAAATAATATAGACACCAATCACGCTTAAATCATCTTGTAATCCACCATTTTCGATAGTTGTTTGTACGCTAAAAAGATCTTTGTTAAATAAATCAGCATACTTAATAATTAAACCTGAAGTATCTGGTGCATAGGTTCCCGAAGATTCTGCCCATCGAACTTCATGAAATCGATCTTGCCCAAATCCTGTATTCCCCGTTGATGCTTGAACAATAGCCGGCAACTGTGATCGTAAGCCATCTTCTAAAATTCTTAAAATAGTTGATGATCCGGTTACATTTCCAAAAATATATATTATCCTTTTATATTTTTTGAATTCATATGGCCTATTATCATCAAATTGTTTTGTTGTTATTCTAAATACCACAGGTTCTCCATCATCAGTCTTTCCACTAAACATTTTCATCACTTTTCCACTTGCTGAATCACCAAAATATAATGTAGGATTATTATCACTACCAATAAAAGTAGTAAAAACCTGTGGGCGCATACCTCGCCATTCACTCCAGCCAATAAATTGATCATCATAAACAAGACAAGTTGTATTACCCGTTCCATCAGCTCCTGTAGGTAAACCAAAAAATGAAAGATTATCAAAAAAATGCCCTGAAACATTGCCTATTTCGGTTTTTGTCACTGACTTAGCAATCACATCAGCCTTAATGGAGAGTATGGAAGTTCTAATAATATTTGCAAAGTTTGCCTCGTTTTTAACAGAGATGGCACCACCATCCCCCCAGGCACGTAAATCATTCCCTGCTGCATGAATAGACGTATGAGATACTGATCCCATCCCAACATTGATATCTCTTACTGCTCCTCCTGCTGAATCAAACTGAAATACACCAATCCTTTTGCGTTTAAAAACATATAACCCATCCTCATTTGAGAGGGTAAATGTTTTTATTCCACTGATAGTATCTCCTGAGTCTCGATTCCAATCATAAAAAAATCCACCATCAGAACGACCAAAAGAATCTATTTTATCTCCTCCACCTGAACCTACAAGCGTATCATCTCCCAATTCAGTAGTTACTCCAATAATGGTATTCCGATAAACATCAACGAATTTAAAATGAAAACCTGCAGTGGTATTTGCTCGAGGAATACTCAATGTATCATCAGCAACTACATACCCCTTGTCAAGATAAACTGTTTGACTTGCTGAAATTTTTTCAAGATATGTTTCTTCTCCTGCAATAGTACCCTTAAAAATTGCTGTCCAAACAGTGTTGGGAGGAGCTGTAGGAACTGTTACTGAGACATAAGTAGATGCATCCAGAGTAAAGGGCAGATCATCAAGATATTGTGCTGGAGAAGCAAATGTATTACCTGTATTGTTATACCAAATATATCGATAATACATACGAATATTATCATCACCAGTACCCGTCTTCATTAACGTAGGTGGTAATGCTGGGTCAATTAATGCATCCCAAGATAACCAAGTAGAACCATCCCATTTCCTCATCGGATCTATAGGATTTAAAAAATATACGCTTCCATAAGCTTGAATGATATTGGTATAAGTATCAGAAAAAGTAGGACTTCCTGGAATAATTGTCCATACGGAGTTGTTAAAGTTATAATACTCAGCTATCCCATTATTAGAAATCCGAATAAGATAATCATTTCCTTGAATATTATAAATAGATGCTAATGAAATAATTCTATCCCCCTGAACGCTGCCTAAAGCTTGATAGCCTTCTCTTTTAATCAATACTCCATTAGCCTTATATCGTACGTTTCTTGATTCAACAAGCTCATTCTCCTTAATTGCTGATGGATGAGACAGGGTCTGAAGCGCACCAGCAAAACCACGAGTTCCCGTAGTCTTTAAATTTGGATTTGGTCTAGGTTTTCCATAGTTTCGCATTATGTTCTCCTTGTTCTTCCTCGAGAATAAAAAGCTTTCTCATTGGTTGGTTGTCCTCTATATGAATAATAATTCTGCCAGGAAAGTAATTCCTGTTTTGTTGGAAGCATATCTAATCCAAGGCTTTCATCAAACCTGTTGTTATATTCCGCTCGAGCATCATCAAGTGAGCCGAGCTCCCCAGCCTGCCTGAAATATTCAGCAAGACCATAATAGGCACACATTTTACCGTCCAAGGAAAATACATCAGTTGACTCAACCAAAATCAGTGGATGACGAAAGTACCATAGCTCAGCGGTATAATCAGCAATAGGGGTAAATCCCCTAAAATTCACTACCCATTCTCCGTCTTCATTCACATTAACAAAAAGTCTTTGCTCATCCTTATTATAAGCCTCACTCCAATCTACTTTATTAACAATGAGAGCAAAAATTCCATTTCTTTTGTGGAAATTGTCAGGAAGTATCGCCGTATCTTCATCTTTGATAATTTCAAGATCGGCTTTTGTTAAGAGTCTTGACCAGAATCCTCTCTCTGCAGCATCTTCTTGCCCTTGGTTAACCCAACCAACCCACTCATCATATTGCGGATCAGAAATTTGCGGAACAGTTCCCCCAGCAAACTTCGCAATTTCTTTTAATGAATCATTAAGTGTATTGATTACTTGCATATCTTAATTTTACCCTCCTAATACCTGTTGTATGGTTCTTTTATTATTTCCTTTCGCAAGAGCTTCGCTTTTTGACAGAATATTTTGTATGCCTGAAAGCCCCTTGCTTTTAGGGCTTTTGCTTTGTAAGACTTTGGTAAGATTACTTACATTATTCGGTTGCGTATTTTTAATTTGAGAAGTAAAAAGCTTAGAAAGAGAGCTTGATTGATTCTTTTGAAAGGTTGCTAGCGCCCTAATTCGCTTCGAACCGGTTCCCTTACTTATCTTGCCTTGACCGATTTGGTTGTTATTCTTATCTAATTTTATTTTCTTTAAATATATCCCTTCGTTTTTTGATAATAATCCTTGCTCTGTTAAATTATCAATAACACCATTTGATGCGAACTGTTGTCCAGAAACGCTGACAACTCTTCCGGTTATCATTCTTTGAAGTAAGGTTGCATGATCTAAGTTCTTATTTACCACATATTGCGTCTTAATATCATTACTATGATTTGCCAAGGAGTCATAACGCACATCTTGTGGATTTACTCCTAACTTATTAAAGGCTTGATCCTTTTGTGCTTGCGTAATATTCGCGTCCCAAATCTCACGAGCCTTACTATATTTCCAATTTGTATTAGTAAACGCATTGATACCATTCCCCTTGGTTGGTGGAGTAAGATCAATTGTACTAATTCCTCCTTTTACATTTTTATAGATAATACTCCCATTACTTGTTACCTCACTATTACCACTTGTTTGCACCTTATCTTTCGTTAACTTAAGCTGCATATCTGCTTTTAGTTTATCGATTCCTGCATTTGTCGTTACTTCAGCAGCTGAAGCTTGCTGTGTTGTTATTATTTTTTGAGGTATCGAAGATTTTTCTGCTGCTCCAGCTTGCGGAAGTGTTATCGCTTCTCCTTTCATTAATTTATCCTTAATAATATTTTCATTCTTTGTATTCAGTGATTTTTGTTGTAATAAATCATAATTTTGTTTTTGCACTCCTCTTTCATTAGTCACTCGCAAAGGAGAAAAGGCATTAAGTATTGCATTCTGATTTGGAATAGGCTCACCTGATTTATCAAGTCTCGCTGGAACCGTTTGGGATAAACCCGGTATCTGAGTAAAAAGCTGTTGTACTTGTTGCGTTAAAAAATTAGCATCAGTATTTACTTTTCTCTGATATGGATCAGTTATCCTTGCCATCCATCCAAGAAGAGCCCGATAAGGAATAAGTTGTTGTGGATAATTGGAGACAAAGCGTGCCATTGCTTCAGGACTACCCTTAGCTGCCGAGACTACATCGCCAATGTTTTTGACATATGACTGATCAGCAAAAAAGTTACCAAACTTTGCGGAGGCATTCAGAATAACATTGAGTTGATTTTGGTCAATTGTCTTATTTTGTTCAGCATCATGAAGGGCTGAGATAAAAGCGATAGAAAAACCTAGTTGTGGAGGCAACTTCGCATAGGATACCCAATTGTTACCAATCTTAACTGCATATGGTTGCATTCCCGCTGCTCTAAATGCTGCCTTTTTTGTCGAATCTGTCGGCTCAGCCCACGTCGTTCTTCCACTCGCCACCAGCATCGCTGTAGCGGCCGCTGCTGATGAACCTAGGATAGCTTTGGATATTTGCTCTGTCTTATTTGGCGCACCAATTGTCGTAAGGAAACCAATAGGGGAGTATTCCACTCCCTGTTTTAGAATATTCATTGGTGTCTGGACAAAGGGAAGGGTAAATTTGGCGATTGTGCTCGTTACCGGATTACTACTATTGCGAGCCCTTTGAATTAAACTAGTAAAATCATCAATTGAATTTAGGATAGTTCCCTGACGCTTTGTGTGAAGTTCACTCCTAAAAAGTCGATAACGAGCATTGTCTAACGCTTGTGTTTCTATATTGCCAACCTTTACCCCTTTACCCTTTCTATATTGCAATGCTGCTGTTTCTGCTCCTTGAGTAAGTTTCGTAAAAAACTGATCAGAAGCCTCAAGTAGCCTAGTTGGCAAATTAAGGTTTGCTATCCGCTTACTGGTATCAAGAGGTATTTGACGAATATCTAGATTACCCGTTGCTATTTTACCCCTTAGAGAATCTGCAAAAGCATGAGCCGCATCATGAAGACTACTTGCATATCCCTTGGCATATTGCATCCCCTCACCAGCAAATTGTGTCTGCTTTTTACCTAGCATGCTTGATCCAAGAAAATCAATTGTTCCAGTAAGTGTTTTTTCAATAGGAGCAATAACTGCGCTTGATAATAAGTTAGAGGCAGCATTGACTATATGAGTACCGGGTGAAGAAAGCATTGAGTTGTAGCGAATCAAATCAACCCATTCACCCGTACTTGGTTTAACAAATTTCCGGTAAAAATCAGTTGCTTGTTTCAGATCGTTAAAATCTACTCCCTTTGCCGCTTCCGTTATCTTTGTCGTATCTTTTTCAACTTTTAAAACCGCTTCTAAAATAGCATCCCTAGAAGTAACTGTTTTAGGATCAGCTCCGATACTAAATGATTGTAATTTACGGGCAATATCAGTGGCATGAGATTTTACTGCCAAAAGATTATCGATATACGATTGATCTACTTTTCCCGATTCTCCTGCAGCAGCAAGTTGCTGTCGAGTCCTGAGGAGTCTGGCTGTATAATCTTCTGTTTGAGATCTGTCAACTACATTGTTCAACACTTTTGCCGATGCATTTGCGGTATTAATAACCTCTTGATTTGAGAGCTTCTTCCCAACTACTGCTTGAATTTGAGGCTTTACCTCTTGAATAACTTCATTTAATTTCGCTTTTGCCTCTGGGGAAATATTATATTTATTAGTATTGAAATATGGATCTTGAGAATTAGGCACTTGTGCTATACTTTTTCCTGATGAACCACTACCGCCCACAGAAGAAGGAATGGTGGGAGCATTTGATTCAATTCCTGGTGTTTGTGGTAATCCTTTGGATAATTTTTCATTTTGTATCTGGGGGGGGGTGCTCGTATCCATACGATTGCTAGCCTTATCATTAGTGAGCATAGAAAATCTACCATTCTCATATTTTGCTTTCCCCTGCTTAACAAGAATGTTCCAATTTCTCAATCCTTTGCAACTGATTGCAATTCCTCTTTAGTAAGTTTTCTACCAGTACTATTTATTCCTGATTTCAAAATATTCATTCCTTCATCTACACTCCCTTTTAGTCTTTGTATTTCAGCGGTATCATTCGTTACTTTTGGTCTCAATATCTCTGAAATAGGAGTCATAGGTTTTATATTTGGATTTACCTGTGATTTCCCAGCAAATCCCATACTTAAACTTGAATTATTTGAAAAGGATGAATTAATTGAGAATAATTTATTTGCCTTTTCCTTGCCTATCGATGATTCAATCACTTTATATACATCTGTTTGATTATCTATTTCTTTTGCTGTTAAATTAGATCCTATTGCATTATTATATTCTTTATAAATTTGGGGAGTATATTTTTCCCCTTGTAATAAATGAGAATTCCCTAAATACTGAAATTCACCTGTTGAATTCAATCTTACATCGGATATTGGAACTTCTATTTTATGAATAAATTTTCCATATTCTGATGCACCACTATTTCCATTAATATCCTTCCCTTTAGCAACAGATGAAAGAAAACTACCATATTGAAGATTATTTGCATTAACATTGGGATTATTCGTACCATGATAGAGTGTTATTTTATTTCCTTTAATTTGTGCGCCCGTATTACTTAAATCATTGGTAGAAATACCCATTTTAGGATACTGCATCTGTAATGCATCTTCCCCCCGTTGCTTAGCAGCCGTTGATAAAAGAGCATCAAAGGCTTTGGCAAGCTTCTCATTGCTTATATTCTGTGCACTCTTACCGATATAATGCTCAGCCAATACTTGTGCATCTTTTCCGAGCTGTCCTAAGTCTCCCCTGGCTTTGCCTGTTTGCACAGCGTTGACAAAATCACTCATGATCTTTTGATCATCGGGATGAATACTAAAGGCATTTGGAGAATACCCTTTAAGATTTCGCACTGTATTCGTAAGACTCTTCAAATTACTCAGTGTCTTTACCGGATTTCGGGAAGCCAATAGGTCAATAGGCAAGGCTGCTACCGGATTGGTAATCCCTAAGCCTGTACCAGCAATATCAGAAGGGTTAGTAACAGATTGTCTGATATTCTCTCCCAAATTTCCTCCTTGCCGGATTGTTTTCAGGATACCAGAAGCACCTCCAACAGCCGTATTAAATAATGGCGCTGCTGCTGCGGCTGCTCGAAATGGCAAAACATTCATCCCTGCTTGAACTCCACCAGTTATCCTTTCGAATGGACTTAATTGATTGTTAAAAACATTCTCTAAAGGATGAATCATTTGCCCTTGTACATATTGCCCCCCTGCTTGAACCAAACCGTTAAACTCAGGAGATCCTACGTTTAAATTCCCCTTAGCCATTTGAGCATAAAGATTATATTTATCAAAGTTATTCGCAACATCCTGCCCTGTCTGGGCAAAGGTATTCTGTTGTCCTGGAATAAATTTGGTATTCATAATCGTATTTGGAAGACTTTGGATCGTTGATCTTACAGGATTACCAATATTTGAAATAGCCTGTTGTTGAAAGTTATTAACTTGTGAGGGGAGCTGATGAAATTCATTACCCACTGCTTGAGCGCCTTGAGTAATTGTATTTCTCGCTTTATTAAGGATATCTGATAAGAAACTCATATACTCTTATCATAAGTCTAAAAGAGAAGATATGTGGTTATTATTGCCCAAGGGAAGTAATTCCTTGTGAATTTAGTGGTTCTCCACCTTGCTTTAACGCGTGGAAAATAATAGCTCCAAGCATCATGGGATCAAGTGCCTTTGCCTCTTGTGCTAATTGCATGAGAACGGGAGGAGGAGGAAGGTTACCAGACTGTTGTTGTGGTGACATCTGTGGTGGCATAGGATGCCCTCCAGGGATCACCATTGGATGATTAGGCATGATAGGCTGTGTTGCCATTCCTTGTGCTTGTTGTTGAATATCTTGTAAGTTCATATTTTTTATGCTGCCGCTGTTAAACCTCCAGGCCTTACTCCATTAAGGATATCTTGTAATGTAAGGGGTTTTTGATTCCCAAATCCAAGCAAATTTGGCGCTATATTATTTTGAGGAGCCTGAATAACATTTGGTGTATAGGTATTTGCTGCATTACCCGCAGGAGTTGCCGCATTTCCTGCCAAAAAGCTTTGATTATTTGCAGCATAATTACCTAATGTCGTATCAAATCCTCCTCCTTTTCCATATTGAGCATCAAAAGCTTGTTGCTGTTGTGCCATTTGCTGTGCCCATTGTGAGATAGAATCAAGTCGTGATTGCAAGTTTTGAGTAGCTTGAGACTCACTTGTCCCAAAATCATTAACTCCTGCTTGTTTTAGATAATCCGCTTGCTGTAATGCCTTGTTGTATTCATCCATCGCCTGATATGTTGCCTGATCTTTTTGTGTATTCAGATCATTGATGGTATTATCAAAATTTTGATTAGAAGTATTTCTTTGTGTCCCAAGCGCTGCTAGTTTTCCAATTCTTTCTAAATCACTTGCTCCAAGCGTTCTCCCTAAATTCTCCTGATTACCTTGTACTGTCTGATCATAAAATGAAGAACCCAATCTATTGCCTGCCCTGGCCGACATTCTATTTTGAAGAGCTGCATCTTCTGAAGCCCTTCGAGCTTTTGCATTTGCCTGATCATAAAGATTCTGTAGCGTTGTCTGTTGGGTATCAAATCCCTGATTGGCAGTATCTCTTTGTTGATTTACTCTGTTTTGTAATTCTGGATATCGTTGATTAATAAAATTTACTAAATAATCACGACTACCTGTTGCATTAGTAATCTGATCCTGTGCCTGATTACGAACAAGATCTAATTTTTTTTGAATAGCATCAATAGTTGAATTATATCCAGCTTTTGCATTATCAACAAATCCATTCCAACCAGCAGGCACGTCTCCTTGTCCTCCTCCTGCGCGCCAAGCGTCTGCACGAGATTGGCTCCCACCACTATTGCTACCTGTTGAGTAGGAAGGACTTTGATTGCCTCCGGCTATAGGATAAGCTCCTCCTGGGCCTTGTTGAGTTGAGGAGCCCAATACAGAACGAGTAGGACCGATAGAGGCTGCTTGTCCACTACTTATATTATTGGGAATAATATTACTTCCCCCTTGAGCATTACGACCAGATCCAAGTAAGCCCCCAATTGCCTCAGTAACACCAAAATCAGGCAATCCAAACCATGAACCAGGATGAACATTAAGAACTCTTTTATTATTTTTTACATATCCATGAACAATATATTGCATATCCTATTTCTTCCTCCCATGATAATTTTTTTGTCCAGGTGCTGCTTGTGCTTTTCTTGCGAGATCACCGATGACTCCCCCTGGAACTCCTTGCGCTTTGAGCTGGGCGGCTCGATAGGCCTCTTTCTCCCCGAAAGGATTATCCTTAAAATTCAGTATAAGGGAACTGTGTGAACGCGCTATTGTAAGCGAATTGAGCTCCCGCCGGAAGGTCAGTACTTTCCCCATTGGGAACAAATACTACTTCGCGATTTTCGTTTTCCAACGAACCGAGAACATATACTTGGTCTGCCATAGAATTAATCACCATCCTTTCTTACCATATATTTAACAAAAAATGTCATAGGTATTAAATCACATTGTGTGATTACTCTTATTGTAGGATATTTGAGGATTATAGATGGCTAGTCATTAAAACCAAAAAAGCAAGAGGCGTCCCCCTTGCTAATTTAGCTTACATCCTCAGTGTTATTAAACACCAAGGTTAAAGAGATAGGCTACCGATGCTTTTGGTTTTTCAACCTTCATCGTGTACTCACCGAGCACCTGGAATTTGTGTCCGTCACCATCAAATGGTTTTTCTTCCACAAACCAACCACGTCCTTTTCGTGCTTTGTATCCAACTGCGGATTCATCAACGAAAAAGATATAGTTATCCATTACTCCTGTTCGATCGATGACTTGAACTAAGTCCAATTCACCCATTCCACTTTGCAATGTATCCACAACACCAATACCCCTTGTCTTGTCATCTCTGACAGTTCTAAGAGTATCATCCTGCAGTACTCGAATCTTTCGCAGTGCTTTATAAGAAGCATAAACTGTTGGCTTATTACCCATTTTAAGAGCAATTTGCTGTACAGCATCCTCTAACTTATTAAGCGCGGTCAGATCAGTATTCCAGGTAGCAGCACCACCAAAATCAATAGCATTGGCAGAAGCATAGGTATCAACCATGTACTTCACACCTCCTAATGTTGATCTTTTTTGAGCTGCATTACGGTATCGACTTCCCACAAGAAGACTTGATGCCAAGCCTTCCATAAGTTCCATCTGTACGCGCTGGATTGCATCCGTTTTGGTTTCATCACCACGAATAAATCCTTTAAACGCACCATCAGACATTTCGACAATGTCTTTAGAGATTTGCGTATAATTGTAAAGATCATCGCCTGTTACAGCTAAACCCTCACCAGATCGAGCCCCTTCAGGAGCTGCCGTGCCGATTCTAACGAGCTCATCAGCTTCGATAATAACCGCTGCCAATGTCCCTTCAAATCCACGTTCGATAGTAAGTAATGTGCCCCCACCTTCATGAGCAGTAATCAATACTTTTTCACCAGTACGAATGTTTATTGCCACGTCATCCGCTTTAAAAACCCCAGCAGTATCAACAGCTATTGAAGCTGCTACTGCCGTAACTTGATTGACAACTCCTGCTTTCACAGGTCGTAAGTCTTGTTCTGACCATTCATATTTATGAGAAAGAACATCCTTTTTGAAAACACTACTGTTTAATCGTTTCAAGATTGGAAATTTATAATCGGGATATCGTGTAATAAGATCCTCAATGTTAATCCTCAGATTTGCATCTGTTGCGGAAAAACTACTTTTTTGTCCGTATATACTTGTTTGCATAATAATTCACACTCCTTTCTCCTCATAAACTTAAAAGACTTATGCCTTTTAAAAGGTATTTAACTTATCGTCTGCCAGAAGCCTGCCTAATACGTGATGCAATAAGCTGTCCTGCTGACATTCCTGACTCATCAGGAGCTGTATTTGACGCACCAGATACTGTTTTACCTGTTCGTTTATCACGAATAATCGTTTGTGCTTCAGTAGATCCCTGCTTTTTGCTTGAACCTGCTGCTTTCATAACGATATCTGCAATATCCTTGATACTTATGCCACCTTTAAAAGAATTAGTTCGTGGATCTAAGTCAAACTTTTCGTATAACTGTCCAACCGCTTCATCTAATTCCTTGCTGTATGACTCATTCTTAGGATTCAATTCTGGATATTCATCCCGAACTTTTGTAATATCGCTTTGAATATTATTCGCAACGATAGTATCCTTTTGTGATGACTTGACGCTTGAGATAGTAGAATCTAACTCTTTTAATCGAGATTGAACTTTACTATCCTGTTGTCTAAGAAACTTTTGTAGATCTTCAGTCGTTTGCACGTCTTCATATCTTATTTCAATTTCCGTAACCTTTTCTTGCGATTGTTCACCAGGCTTGTCAAATTCTGCCACATATTTTTTGAGCAATGATGGGTTTTGTAAAACCTCTTCGTATTGCCTAATTTTTGCTCGCTCATTTGCCAATTCCTGATTTACTCTCGAAAGAGGATTGGTATCAAGCTTCGTACCCTTTTCGGTAAGATCTGCTTTGTCTTTTTGCTCCTGACTTGTTAATGTGCCATCGGTTGACTCGGCTTGCGCCTTGCTTTCCGTTTCAGAAGTATCACCTCCTGTAGTACTCCCTGATTCTCCTGAATCTCCTTGCGTTTCTTCCGCTTGGTCGATATCGGAATCCTCAGTCGATACTGAACCTTCATGATCGTTCATTATCTTTCACCTCCTTTCCTTTGACCCTTTTAGCTATTTGCTTAACGACATGGGACATGCCGAAATTCCAGGATGGTTTCTGATATATATTATGAAGATAACTAGATAGTTATATGGCTAAAAAATAAAAAATGAGGCTAAACAATTTGTATAAGAGTATCTCTATCAATAATTTTCCCATCGACTATCTTTTCAAAAACAGCTCGAAGATACTGTTTCTTTACACAATTCTTACAATGAGCTATGTGGATATGGGGATCGGGGATATACCAAGAATGATCTTTTTCAAAGCAACTCATTTTTTGAGGATCTGAAAGCTTAGAATAATGAGTTTTACGAGTAGCCTTAGTAGTTCTTTGTTTTACTCCAGCAACATTCCCTCGTTTATCGATAATGGGCTCCATGCTTGGGATCTCTATTTCTTCTTCAATCCAGGTATTAAGAGGTTTATCAAAAACTTGATCACTCACTTTTTACTCCTTCTCTTCAACTTCCAATTCTTCATTTTTAATTTTATACTCCATATCTTCACAAATTGTAATAATTTGATGTAAGTCATTGATAAATTTCTCAATAAAACGATAGGTACCCGCTAGATGAGCATATTCTTGCCGAGATGGCTTAATTATTGAATTCTTAACCCCATTGACCTCTGTAGTCTCTGTGGTGTCACAAATAAGCTGTTGTGCATGGATATCTAATATAGATTGCTTTGTATTATTGAAGTAAGCAAACAAATAATTATTCTTTAAAAGTATTTTTGCTTCTTCTGCATCTTTACGAATGCCATCTATTTCATCCTGGGATATTTTAAATTTCTTTGAGGAAACTGGAGGGACGAATGTCCTATCGCGTGCCATAAGTTAGTTATTGCTTTCATCAACTACCTTAGTATGAATAAAAGCATCTTCAATTTGTTTGTAGAGCTTACTCTGTTGACCTTGTAATTCTTCGGTAGAACCTTCAAAAAAAGCTTTTCCTTCAGTAAATATTTCTCGGTCATTAAAAACAAACATATTTTCCTCTTTTGCTAATGTTCTTATTTCCTCGGTAATTTTATCTTTTTTAGCAGTAACATCCCTCTGTGATTCTTCATCTGGTGTCATTGATCGCTGTAAATCATTAAGAGTCTGTGTTTTCTTTGTAACTGTCTCTTCATACGAAAAAACCTTATCTTCAATAACTTCTAAAAATTTCCAACGATTTCTATTTTTTACTCTATCTAATTTTGCATTTTGGATATAGTTATACAGGGCTATTGCTTGTTCATTAGCGAGGACAATTGATTGCTTCATGTGTATATGATTATATTAATACACAAGCGGTACTTTGTCAACAGCTATTTACGCTATTTGAGAGATCATGCCTTCAACGTTATAAACTACCCCAGTATATGTTCCTCCGGCAGCTGTCTTAATAGTAATTGCCGTACTTGCTTTACATCGTAAGTGTACAGCGACCCCTTCATAGGGAACTGCGCCATTAGCAAATGCGACCGCAGTTCCAACGACGCCGGCAATTGTTTGGAAATTTAGGGTAAGTACTCTTGCAGTATTCCCCTCATCTGTATAGGAAACGGTTACGGTAAAATTCTCAGCGCTAGAGGTTGTGACAAGCACATTTGCTGATACCAGGAATGATCCATCTGCTGCTCCCACTGTATACGTAGATACTGAGGCATTAGCTGCTGTCTGAGCTGTAGCTCTTCCCATGCCATAGATTGCGGGAGTACCCCATCCAACAGTTGTCACATTGTTGTATTTTGAGTTTAGCCCTGAAGAATTGATTAAATATTTTCCTAAAATATCAAGGGTGGCGGTTGGAGCAGTAGCATCTCCAATCCTAAGATTGCCTGTCCCGTCAAGCGTCATGACTGTTGCTACGGCGTTATCAGTTGTATTAGTCGATCCTTGAGCTTTTGAAGTTTGAAAAAGGATTGAACCAGATCCTGTGCCCGTCGCGACTCCACTCGCTAAAACAACATTGCCAGCATTTTTATCGGTTGCACCAGACGTTGCCCCTCCTGCTTGTAATACAAAATTATTACCCGCAGTATTGGAAGTCGTATGCCTATTCATATTAATCGTCCGCTGAGCATTGGCATTAAAGGTCAAATCTGAAGTACCAGCAGGAGCAGTATCACTCCCAATGAAAATTCTTCCATTATTTGCAATATACATTCTCTGAGTCATGGCTTGTGTTGATGTCCCAGATCCTCCTGCGTTAGGAGTGTCAAAAATTATTGCACCAGATTGCCCTCCTGCATTCCCCGTGCCTTGACCAGCTCTCAAAACTAATTTCCCCCCACCAGTATTGCTAACTCCTGTTTCTGATTGCCCTGCGGTGATAGTTAGATCTGTCCCTGTCCCTCCTCCCGTAGTTTTTGCAACAACGGTAATATCTCTTGTTGCTGTATTGTCAAGCTCGATATTTCCCACAGTATTGAGAGAGCCGGAGCCTAATGACAAGCCGGCAAAAGTTGGCGATGAGCCTGTCCCGATAGATTGAGGCAATGACAAGGTTACATTTCCGGTAGAGGAAGATGCAATAACTTGATTAGCTGTCCCAGTAATTGAATTAACAGCGCCAATAATCCCATCTACATATGCTTTAGTAGCTGCATCTTGAGCAGAAGTTGGATTGACAAGTCCAGATAATTTTACGCTATTAAATGTTAGAACATTTGCGGCACTCCGATAAACCTGCGTGTCTGTACCAAAAGTAATCCCTCCTGCTGCCGTTGCTCCTGTATCAGAAAGCTGTAAGGCATAATTATTTGTAGCACCAGATGGCGCTGCTATTCTAAATCCAATATTCGATGTGCTTGCCTTAGTTAAAGCTGTTATATCGATACCAATAAGCGTGGTAATTGCTAGGCCACCTGTTCCCACACTGGAGTCATTAATCAATATTCCTCTGCCTGTTGTAACTACTCCACCCGTAGGGTTGCCTGATTGAGATACTGCAGTCAAACTTAAACCTGTTGCGCTTGTAATTGTGCCTGCATAAGTCGCATTGGTGATAATTGAACCTGTTACGGTTAAACCAATTGCAGATGTTATATTTCCTGATCCACCTTGCCGAGTATCAAGATATATTCCATGAATTGTTGAAATATTGCTACTACCTAATCCTCGAGCACTCAAATTTGTAGTCCTAAATTCTGAAGATGAATTAGATGCCGGATTTATTGTCGTAACAATACCATTGACTACTGCTGCTCCAGATGCAGTATCAGTTACTGTTTCGCTGATGCTAATAAATTCACCTAAAGAAGCATTAAATGAACCACTTCCCAATGATAGTTTACTGGCATTAAGATTACCATTAACATCAAGCAAGTACCCTGGAGTAGTAGTCCCAATACCCACATTGCCACTTCCAAGAATCGTCATCTTTGTACTTGCTGTATTATCTGCGTTATCAAAAACAACGATATCCAATGTTGCGCCTGCTCCCGTCCCACCAGTCGTACTAGCCCCTACTGTTAAGGCATACCCTGTTCCTGGAGTAGTTAAGCTAGAAGTAAGTATTGCCCCTGTTGCGTAGACGCTTATATCAAATGTTGCGCCTGTTCCCGTCCCACCAGTAACTGAAACATTACTTGTCGTGCTGTATCCCGTCCCACCAGCTACAAGCGAAAAATTAGTAATCGCCCCATTGGATAATACCCCTGTAACAGTTATGGTTGATCCTGTACCTGTGGGAACTGTTAAAGTGTCCCCCACAACATAGCCAGTCCCTGCATTATTGACAACAACATTATTGATTTGCCCTGCTGGAGCTACACTGTTTACCGTAATAGTTCCCCCTGTGCCCCCTCCTCCAGTAACAGTCAATACATCATTGACAGTATAGCCACTCCCAAGATTATTGATAACATAACTAGAAATAGTCGCAAGTGTATTTGTGGTTGCAGCATATGTTTGAAATTGAATCTGACTTGTTCCTGAGCCAGTTGAAATTCCCGACTTGATGATAAATGTACCCCCATTCTTATTTGTTGCCCGTGTTGTTGCTGCTCCAGCCTGTATGGTAAAAGAATTGCCCGCAGTATTACTTGTCATATTGCGATGCATGTTCAGAAGATAGGCAGCATCCCCAGAAAGCTGTTTGTTTACATATGTCTGTATAAGTTGATTGGGAATATTAAGAATAGAATTATTTGTGTCAATGGTTGCCGGATATCTCACTACGCCTGACTGTGCTCCCACTCCATGATTATCTTTAACCACTAGATTTCCACCAACGGAATTAAGTAACCCAACAAAATAAGACATATTTGTCCCCGCACCATTATCATAGGTATTATCATGAACATTGATGTAATTTGCGTCTACGACAAGTATTCCAATTGCATCATTACCAATTCCTGAAGAAGATATATTGCCAAAATAATTATTCGCGACAGTATTGTTTGATCCTCTCAGATAGATAGCATTTTTATTAATATTTCTGAAAAAGTTACCAACGATATTTGCTCCTTTACCCGTAGAAAGCCCAATCCTTACCCCATAGGCAACATCTGAAAAGGTATTACCAATGATGTTAACTGTTTGTAGCCCGCCACCAGAAGTCCCTATATTAATTCCCTGACCATATTTTGTATCCCCTGCATAAATATCATTATCAACAATTTGTGTTTTTTCTGTATTTCCATGAATTCCTTCATAAAAATCATGAAAATTATTACCAACAATTTGCACATCCCCCGTCGCGGACAAACGAATACACATACTATTTCCGACTGCTGATCCTCCGAACCAATTGCCAATAATTTGGAACTTCTTATTTGTTCCTCCCGCATCTATACAATAAGAAGATAGTGTCGTATCGTGTTTATTTCCAAAATTATAAAACCAACAATCTTTAACATTGAACTCCTGTCCATACAAACCGCAATAAATACCCGTAGCGCCTAAGATTGTACCTCCATCAAGTCTTAAATTTTCGACATTATTATAAAGCCTAAAACCTGTTGGCTGCGTATTGTCAGATACAAACTGTAATAATTTGCCTGCGGAATTTAGTTGTAGCAAAGTTCCCCATCCTTCACCAACTAATCGTGAATTTATCGGCATAATAATCTGATTAGGCCGCACATTATATGTTCCAAGCTTTAATAATACCGTTCCATTTCCTCCGCTTAATGCTGTTAATGCTGCCAATATTTCAACATCATCGTTTGTCCCATCAGTATAATAATCCGCAGCATAGCCACTGCCAGCAGGGGCTACTACTTTTGTTGCTGGCGATTTAGAGATATCAGTCCACTGATTATTTGCGTAATTCTGAACTTGAGCAAGCGTAGAATTATAGATAAGATTTCCGCTTGTTGCTGTCAGGGCATCTCTTTGGGTTGTAGTGAGGGAATTAAGAATAAGACCAGGATTTGTTGTGCCGGTAAATCCTATCTGAGTTTTCCCGGTTATCTTCCCATCCGACGTTAAAGTCAAAAGAGATGTACTACGTTGGCTTCCCGGAGTATAAAAATCTACCTGGTCATTAGATCCATTATATGATACTTCAATGAGCTTATGAGTTCCCGATGGCCAGCTTGAAGCAGGAGACACGCCAAGATATTCACCATATCCAAAAGTTAATTGATTCTGAATGTCAAGATGAGCCTTGCCGCCACCAGTGTTAGTAATTCCAAGAGTATTGTCTGAAGCATTATATAGAGAAATATTTTTATTCAAGCCGTTAAAAAATATTTCTGAAAAGTTCTGGAATTGGATCCTACTTGTTCCAGAATCAAAAACTAAATTTTGTGTATCCGTAGAGTTGATGTAGCCAGTCCCAAAGCTTATCTTATGTGTACCCGCTTGCATATCATCACTAAGCTTGCTAGTAACTCCTGGTATGTGAAGGGGATAATTTGCTCCGCTTGATGTATCCTTATAAAGTGAATCACTATTATTTTCACCTTGTACACTTATTACCCTCGTAAGCGTTGTTGTCCCCTCAAGAGAAACACCAATCCGCTGGATAAAAGACGGATAAGGGTGCGTATTGTAAACGCCTCCTATTACCTGCCACCCCTTAACATTAATAGCCTGAAGCCCACAAGCATATGTTACGCCCCCAGTTTGTCCATTATTATTCCCTGTACAATTCGTAAAAGTACAATACTCAGCTCCATATGTTGGATCGCCAGCGTTCTCAGAATAAAAGCCTGATTGATAATTATCCTGAGCCTCACAATCAACAAAAAAATTATTATATCCAGCAATAGTAATCCCATGATTATTCCCCCCAGCTGAACCATTGTAGTATGCTTTGCAAGCAAAGAAGTGAGAATCCAATACGGACAAATAGAAGCCATTAAGAGCATTCGTATCGGCAATACACGAATCAAAAACTGAGTCAGTTAAGGCAGCGCCTAAATTGTAGGGGAAGTAAAAACCATTAGAATCATTTGTTGTTGAGCGTACGCGAGTAAAATACATCGAGCTTGTACCGGGATTTCCGCTCATCGCGAATCCATTATTTTTACAATTCTGGATGAGAATATCTTCAAGTACTATCCCACAATTTGAAGACGTTGGGCCAGTAACATAGATGCCATCTCCGCTTGATTGATTTGCTTTGTTTCCATCAACACAGAAATTCCTCAATTTTACTTCAGTCGTTCCTGTTCCTGATATTGCCAGAACTGAACGAATATTAGCGCTATTTGCTGCCTTAAGAATGGTAGACATGCCTTCTCCCTCAATCGTAATATTACTTGTAGAAATATTAATTTCTGTTGATGTTAGATATGTGCCAGCACGGATAAAGATAGATCCCCCAGATGATAAAGCACTAAGAACATTATTGAAAATTGTGTAGAAATTAGTTCCAGAATAATCTATGGCATTAGTAGATCCATTTTGTGCCTTATATGTAGATCCGCTAATAAAAAGGGTATAAGAAGCTTGTTGTGTTTGTAGGCCTGAGGAGAAAAGTAGATTACCAGTCATCGCGTCGCCAGCTTTAGTCACCTTTGCATCAAGCGCAGCCTGTAAGTCTGTTTGATTAGAAAGCGTTCCACTAATATTCCCCCAAATCATGCTTGCAATAAACTGTTGGTCTATTTGATAACGAGTTGAACCGATAGTAAAATAAAGATGAGCTCCTGTATATTCCATTGCCCCAGCCTCAGGCGTACCCACATCAGTACCTGCAGTAAATTTAAGAGGAGCTGTTCCCTCGCTAGCAGTCCCAGCTCGTAAATGCAATCCAGCTGTTGGACTTGATATGCCTATACCAAAATTAACAGGCTCTCCGGTAGCACCGCTTTGCGTTATTCTTGCCACTTCGGATGGAATCCTGTCCCCTGATCCCGATGATCCAGCAGCTGTAGCAATCTCAAAAATGATAGAGCTACTTCCTTGACCAGTTGCAATACCTCCCGAAAGAATTAGATTCCCTCCTGCCAAATCTGTTCCACCACTTAAAGCGCCACCAGCTTGAAAAGTAAGTGATCTTCCAGCGCCAGAGGTAGTCCTCATATGTGTTGCATCTGCTCCAATAACTCGATCCGTATTTCCGTTTGCTAAATATATATTTCCAATAGTATTAAGATTCCCTGTACCAAGATTAAGACCAGCAAAGGTGGGTGATGCGCCTGTATTGATATCTTGAGGAGCTGAAAGCGTAATGGAACCATTTCCATTTGTGACAATGATTTGATTACTCGTTCCAGTTAATGTTGCTTTTGTAAGAATATTTCCATTCGTATTACCTATGAGCAATTGTCCATCAGTATAGGTTGTTTGCCCTGTTCCCCCTTTATTTACTGCAATCGTAGTCGCTGACCAAATACCTGTACTAATCGTACCAAGCGTCGCAATACTCGATTGCCCTACATAAGACGATGAGATATCTATAGAATCAGCATTTATGGTAATTCGATTTGTTGTCCCAACTATATCAAGAGTATTAACTGTTCTTATTAAGCCATTGCCAGCAATAATATCATTCACTGAAGAAAATTGACTAAATGTAAGAGGAGTTGTACCTAAGGTAATACTTCCAGGGGTTGTTAATACCCAACCAGTATTTGCCTGAGTTGTTCCAGCAGTAATAAGTGTATAAAGACCATTTCCAACTTCACTATCCTCATCGGCATCTGTTGATCTACTCCATGCTCCTGAGGCACATACATAAATTCCATTTTCAGTTGCATCAGTTTGATTTTTCACCAATACTCTATCATTAGCTATCACAGATACTCCATCGATTGTCTGTGTGCCGGATAGCGTGATATTTACTGTTGTAGCAACTCTACATGATGCCTTTGAGTCAAGACCAGTTGCAACGCTATCTACATACGCTTTTGTGGCGGCATCCTGAGCAGAAGTTGGATCAAGAAGGCTTGTAATCTTCTGTGAATTAAAAGAAACAAAGCTAGTGGGTTGAGCTAATTGATCTAGCCGATTTAATCGCACTCTCGCATCGGTATAATAAAGATTTGATCCTTCAGAAATATCACTCGTCGTAAGCGAAACTACTCCAGTTTGTCCATTTACAGAAATAACAGGAGCAACCTCCAACCACGAACCTGCTTGATATTTTTGCAATGTTCCAGTTGTTGAATTATAAATCAACATACCATTTGATGGAGTTAAAGCATCTCGCTGTGTTGTTGTTAGGCTATTTAATTTTATTCCTGCATGTGTCGTTCCACTAAATTGTATTAATCCAGTAAAAGTATCTCCTGATACATTTGCATAAGTGGCATCAAGAGTAACACCCGATTGTGTGATTTGTCCCGTAGCTAATGTGCCAACGCCTGAGATATTATTAGAATCATCAATCAGCACACTGCTTCCCTGTAGCAATTTACCCGTAGTAGTATCAAAACGAGGAATAGCATTATCTGTGGCGCTAGATGGCCCTACTATGTCACCAGAACCTCCCAAATCAAGAGTAACGTCTCCTCCCCCATTATTTGTCAATTTCCCATTTGTTACTCGTATAATTTGAACATTCGGAATTGCTGGTATACCATCTATCTCTTCTATAGTCACATTACTATTTCCCGCGCCTGCATTTGTCGCATTAATCCATTGGGATCCATTATATTTTAAGATTTGATCAATAAGAGGTGATGAAATATTGACATCATTTAAGTTTGAGAGAAGATTATCTTGCCAACTCGCATCAAAATCTGTAGAAGAAACTTTTCTGATGATCTGCCCAGGAAGACCACCAGTTGGAATACCTATCCCTGGAACACCCTGAGCTCCTGTAACCCCCTGAATTCCCTGAATACCTTGAGCACCAGCATCTTTAACAATAGCCTTGATAACATTCTGAATAACAGAAACTTTTACGTTTTCTTGTGTAATATTCGCTTTAAGATTTGCCATATCATACTCCTATACAGTTCTTCTTGTCACATCTGCAACGACTTCCAACTTTCTTGCTCTAATACTCGTGATAATATTCGTATCTCGCTTAATTTGAATATCATAATAATAAATACCAGGAGTTATATCCGTATCCGTTGATGAGAGTGGAATAACTGTTTTCCCATTAATCGGATCAGTATGTGTAGTAACTTCGACTTCAATAACAGCGGTACTATCGGTTGTATCGTTGGTAAGAGCTGGCTTTGCGGTAAAAAAAACCGTTGCCCCAGTTAAATCAACAGGAGTATTATTGTCCGTTAGTTGAAAATCAATACTTGACGTATCTCCTCTAATAAGCGTTATATCAGGTCTTATTGTACTCATATTATTGCCCTCCTCCCTGCGGGATTCCCAACTGATCTTGAGAATTATTTCTATATAATCCCCAAGTGCTATTTATTGGCATTGGTTTACTGAAAGTTATCTGGTAATGACATTCTCTGCAAACCGTTCTACAGTTATCTATTGAAAATCGCCCTTCAACATAATCAGCCCATGGTTGAATATGATCCACGTGTAATGTGCCTCCTTTTATACCACATAATTGGCAGATAAAATCATCCCGTTTAAGTATTTCTTGTTGAATAGTTCTTCTAAATCTAATTCTTTGATAATGATTGTTTTCTGTAATTCCACCTTTCCAAAAAACAGAATTTGAGCCAGACATTTTTTTAATAGAATCCGCAGTATGTTTTCTACCTAATGCATATTTATTGCCTTTATTTGCAAGCCCAATTTTCCTCCTAGTTTCATAGGAATGTTTAATAACTTGATTTGATCTTGCCTGTCTAATCTTTTCAATTGCTTCTTTTGAATGTTTTGATCCCTTCCTCATTGCTGCATACCCCCTAACTGATCTTGCGTCATTGGCACTGGAAGATTACTCGTTGGATTGCTACTTGGCTGAGGTTGTGATTGAGATATTTGTATCCCTGCTTGCTGAGCCATTTGCGTTTGACCCTCTGGAGGAAGATCTTTAAAGTTGATAGATTCACTTGGATGCTGTGGCATAGAGAGTAAGCTTGTATTTTTTGCTTGTATCCAACGATTTAATTCATCAATATATTGTTTAAAAAGTACTAATTGATCATTGGGATGCTGCATGTCAATAAGATGTTTTTGAATAATAGCAATCATTGCTTTATGATCATCGTTCCATGTTGGCTTTGGAGGAGTCAAGCTTTTCATAATATCATTAATAACTTGCAAAGATTTTCTCTCAGGATCAATAATTATAGTATCAGCGTCAATATCCTCAAGTCCAGGAGTACATTTAATCAACTCTTCATATAATGGTTCTATATCAACCTTAACGCTCTTTTGATTCTCAAGGATACCAAGAGTATTTTGTAGTGATGCCAATTTTACTGCTGGCGTAGCTTTCAAAAGCCTCTCTGAAGATGCCTTTACTTTAAAGTCAGCACTAATCTGTGAGGGATCTACCTTGACATACTGATACTCATCCTGCTTCCCTGTTACCTCAATTGTTTGCTCTTGAGTAATATATTGTTGGTTTAATTCTAAAAAGTGCTCTCCCATCTTTTTTAATATTTGTGCCCCAAAAAGAGAAATGATGAGTTGAAGGTTTTGATCAATATTATTATCAATGATCTTCGCACCACTTGCTGTTTTGTTTACCTGTGGGCTAGAAGCCACGCCAGAAGAATACAGAGAGGAGATACCGCTCGTCTTCTCAGATATAGACTGCAGCTCTTGCCGAAGCTGTAATGTTTCCCTTGATGAATTATTGTTAAATTCAAGCCGTTGATAATCTGCTAATTGTCCTGTTACTCGAATAACACCATTTGGGCGTTCAACAAACATCCAATCAGGGGTTTGCTTAGCGCTTGTTTCGCTAGTCAACCACATAGAATTTCCCGCTTTTCGCCCATTCGTCAATAATTGATTAAGAGTAGAGGATAAAGCAATTTCTAGATCAGCGATAGTATGTGGCAGTCCCATTGAAAAGAATTCATCATCCTCTGGAAATGGCACAAAATCTAGATAATCATAATGTCCATGCCAATATCGATTATCGGTATCTTTATTGAGGATATCTTTATCATATTTTTCAAGAATAATAAATTCTTCCGCATCTTTCGTAGTCATTCGTAAAAGTGAAACATATTGTGATCGAAGGATAACATCTTCTTTCCCTTCATCTTCATTGATAAAATCAACTCCATAATCCATTTGATGGGCAAACATTTTCCCTTCACCTATCTTTTTCAACACCTTATCATCCCATCGAGCTGTCTCTTTTTGATCATCCAATAACTCGCCATATCTCATAGAAATACGTTCAATAATATAGGGTTGCTCATCTAATTCAGGGATATTCCTATTCGGAATGAATAAATCATTAAAACGAACAAAAGTAGCATCTGCACGATCTTGAATTGAACGCATAGTTACATTACCCCCATCTGTTTTGACTTTCAACGCAGGTTTAAGGAACCAGCCTGTCTTTGCATATCCGTGACCAGCCATAAAACCAGAATACATAATTTTATACATAAGCTGAGTAATAAGGATCTCATTTAGCTCCCAATTAACCAACTGTTGATTAACCTCTCTATTCTCCCCTTGCCCAACAAGGGCTATACGAGCCTCTGAGGGATTCATTCTTGCCAAATGAGCTCGCATTGCAGGAAATATTTGAGGGTCAGTCAATTGATAATCCCAGGGGTACGATTCATCGGGGGTCATCTGACAATGATACATGGCCTTATATTGTTCAACCCGATCAAAAACACTCGCTTGATTACTATTAAGAGTCATGTAGCGTGACTTAATTATTTCAGCAATTTTTTGTTTGTTCACATCTTTATGATATGCTGGACGCAGGCTTTATGTGGTCTAGAGATTATCATTAACAGTAATTTCTTTAACTTTTTTTCGCATATTCGCCTTAATACGCATTAGCCATCGTAGCTGTATTTTAAGCGACTGAGCGATTGACCCATAATCTAATTGAAATCCATATTCACGAAGAATTTCTAAAAGGAGAATACATCGTTCCTTATCAGAATTAAAAAATGACAAAGATTTAACAAGTAAAATTTCCTTATCAATATTATGATTAATCTCTTCGCTTTCATCGGTAGCCCCCAAAATACCGTTAACAATTCCTTCAGGAAGTGTGGAAAAATTCTGTGAATAGGGAATAAAAGGCAATTTATGTATTCTCATTTTATTTAAATAGTGCTAGATGTATACATTTCTCGAATCTTATAATACCATTCATTTTTAAGCTCATCATTATGACGGAGTCTTCCTTCTGTACGTTGCCTATATCTCAATACGGATTGTCCAGATTTCATAAAAGTAGCTCCTCGAGCCAAGCATTTCATCCATAATGAATAATCTTCAAGAATAGGAATATTTGGAGTACCACCTACATCAAGGTATAGCTGTCGAGAAATAAGAGAGCTTACTACTATCTGATTGTATTCCAACATATTTTCTTTTGTAATTTTTTCACAAGACTCATGCCAGGCATTTCTCATCCTAACCTTACCATGCCAGGAGGACCAAAGAATGACATTCGGATATATAATATCAGCTTTCGTTTCAGCCTTAATATTTACCATAGCTTCAATAAAATGCTCAGCAAGCGTATCATCGGCATCTAGAAACAGGAGATACTCTGATTCGGCAAGACGAGCACCTTCGTTACGAGTAACAGCTACCCCCCTATGGGAAGATCTGACAACAGTAGTTGTCTCTGGAAAGACTGGTGGAGGCTCACAGGCATCATGAAGGATAATAATCTCAGTTGCTCGCATCGTTTGATTTGTAACGCTATCAACACATTCCTTAAGATAGACATGAAGATTATGACAAGTAATAATAACTGAAATAGATATTTTATACATTATTTTAATAATTTATTATCTTTCAAAACTTGAAATATTCCAATGGCTATTGCTTCCGCTTCAAACTCTTCCAATTCCCCATTAATACAGTGCATAATTTCATGAAAAAAAGTTTGCTCCATTCTCTCTTGTTTCATTTTTCTTATATAAATTATCTGCTTATCATGATGAGTCTGCGCTTGAGCTCTTGAATCTGGAATATGATCCAAAAACTTTACTTGATACACTAACCCAGCAACCTTTATCTTTTTTGGTATTTTCATTATTTCTACTTACACCACAAACTAAAACTTATTCCATATTCGGTTTCTTTTGATTTCTTTTCAGCTATTCTTAGTGCTTCTTGTATTGTTCTTACTTTTCTCTCTGATTGAGTAATTTGACAACGTAAACAATGTCTCTTATGACGACAGATACAAGAAGCAATACAGTAATGTACCTGATGAGTTTTCATGTTTAAAAAAATATAGTTATCAGCCGAAATATTGCTCACCTCCTAATTATATTTACTTTTGTATAATGCCTCGTCATGTTGGTAGTGTTTACTTATTTTTTTTGATTCTAATTTCAAAGCGGAGCTCCCACCATAGTGCTGTACGTAAACTCCACTGATAAAAGCAATTTTACCGCCTGCATTAAATATTCGAGCCTCATAATCTTTGTCCCCAAAGTATAACTTAAACTTCTCATCAAATAAACCAATCTGATTAATTGTTTTCCTAGGTATCACCATGCACCAACCAGTAAGAGAAGGCGGTAACAAATATTCCTGATGATCTAATAGTCGATAATCCGGTTTACTCGAGGAATACCACTCGTATCCCTTCCTGACTCGCTTAGTAGGAGGAAACCCAGGATTAGCAGGACAATAAACCATTGCACCTCCACTTTTAACATACTGACTAAATGTATCGACAAAATCCCAAGGAATAAGCACATCATCATTGATGATTGCCACATCATCATCTAGCGCAAATTTAATACCAGTATTCCATGATTTATGGATATTCCCCACATTTCTCTGAATAGCAATCGGACACTTATCATCAAAATGATATCTCTTCGCAATCTCAAAGCCTGAACCATCATAGCTATTATCAGCAAGGAAAATAGCCTTAGGCCTTTGCCTCTGTTGCTGTAGTTGCATGAGTAAAACCCCCAAATCAGTGGGATTATTCATGTATGAAATTACAATCGTCATTTTTTCCCCTTATTCCCCAAAACCCAAAATTCATATTCACATCGAAACATAAGAGATAATAAAAGTAATAATATAATTTTTTCCAAATATCTATCAGAAAAAAGGCTACAAACTACTAATATAATACAGACCCATTGACAAACAACATAAATATATGGGATGGTTATTATTTTTTTCATATATTCTTTCCTCGTGCTGCTCGTGCTTTTGCCATCCTAATCTGCATCTCGCTCATTACTCCTTGAGCTTGATCAGGTTCTTTAGATACAGTCAATATAGCAAGTATCTGATCCTGTTTCTCCTCAATCCTTTTTAAAGAATCCTTTATCTGTGCATTTGTCCAACTCATACTTTCACCCCCTTTATTTGAAACTCTTTTGTTGATCCATTGAAATGAGCTATACTAACCAACTCGTCGTCTCTATAAAGCTTACCATTTTCATACTGTATGCTACCTGATTCAACCTGATACGCATAACAACCGAATAGTCCCCGTACTGCGGAAAAATTCTTTTTTTTAACAAAAGTATTAAAACATAGGGTGTCATAGTGCCCATTAAACATCATTGCCATTTCAATCTTAACTTTTTCATGAAAGGGAATATTGAAAGGGAAAGAATCACCATGACCAATTCTCATAATCGTTCCCTGCTTATACCACTGATAAAAATCCATCCAATTCTGATAGAGATAATCCCAAAATTCACGAATAGCATCCCGCTTCATAGCAAAGCAACCAACATTATAGATATTCCAATCCCATACATTTTCAGGAAATATCGATTTCCAATAATCTACTTCGCCAAATTTCTTATCCTCATATGCAAGGATAACATCTGAATATTGAGGAAATGTTGGCAATGGAGATTGAAAGACAACATCATGCATATCTGTAAAGATACACCAAACATCACGTTCTAAAAGCGGGGAAATAATCTCACGAAAATCTTTGTGCTTCCCCGTATTACCAGGATATTCTTTTTTATATTTAATCAATTTGACATTCTGAGGTTTATTAATTTCATCAAACTCACCATGTCGAAGGTACTGAACAATAATCGGCTCAACTGTGTCGCCAAGAACTGACAACGAGTCAAAATATGCCTGAGCAAGCTTGCCATTACTAAAAGCTCCTATCAAATACATTTTTTCTTCAATACCCATATTGTTCACCTAATTGTACCATGTCTAGCATTTGTAGCATACGATGAGTAAGTGTATGCCCCTGCTTGATAAAGCCAACCCTATCCTTATCTCGCGGCATATCAGTAGTCCAATCAGGAAATAGCTTATCATAGGTCACCACACGGTCGCGTAGACCCTTAATACTACCAATGTCTGTGACACCATCGGTAATCAAAACAGTATCGCAAGCTAATGCTTCCCAAACCCTAAAATTGAGATCATTATTTAATGAACAATTAAATGTCGCTTTACTCCTGCGCAAATATTGTAAAGTAGCTTCATAATCAGATTGTACTGCAAAAAAATTAGGATATATTGCTAAAAATTTACTAATATATTCTCTTCTCTCCACATGGATTGACCGAATATTTCCAATAAAACTAAAATAAATATCTTTTTTTACGGGAGTCTGTAACATTTTCTGATACCCTGTCATCGTTTGGGTATGACAAAGAGGAAGATAAAAGACTTTTGCTTTAACTTCTCTTTGAACTATAGGAACAAACCAGGATTGAGCACAAAAAACATAATCAAATTGCTTTGCATAGACAATGTGATCTATGAGATTACAATGACCATCAATTAACCACCATGCCTTTGGTATATCAGGAAATTGTTTGTAAATATCGGTAAAAACAGAAACGCCATCGTTTTTTTCTTCCTCCCAAATTAAATCAGGCTTAAACAATTTTATTTGCTCAATAATTTCATCTACATTTTGCAAGTCAAATCTATCAAAATAAATAATCTCATGATGGAGATCTAACTTATGCCTTCCATTAAATACAACAATTTTCATAAATTCCTCCTAATAAACTCATCAATATTGCCCATATACGCCAATTCACTTTTAATTTTCTCATCCTCCCAATTCCACCATTGAATAGCTAATAATTTATTTATTTGATCTGCTGTAAACCTAAAACGTCTTATTTCTGCTCGATTTCCAACAGCTACAGCATATGCAGGAATAAAACTATCAACAACAGTTCCAGCTCCTATAATTGCTCCATCCTGTATGATTACGCCATCCATAATTTTTACGTCTTCACCCATCCATACATCATTACCTATCTTTATTTTTCCTCGTGAAAATGTCTTTGGATATATGGATTCATCGGACCACCCAAGATCAGTAAACGGAAAGGTACTGACAGTTTGTGGATGCTCACAGCAACCATAGAAGCATGTCCCAGCGCCAATGGATGTAAAGTTGCCCACCTCAACAATAGGATTAAATCTTTCAGTTGCCGATCCTATTGGAATATATGTATGTTTTCCTTTTGTAATCATTTTTTTTTAAAAAAAATATTAAGCCCAACTAGGCTTATACTGTGCCCATTCTGGCTTCTCAACTTTAATCTCTCCACCCCCGATACTCTTAAGAGCATACCTAACAGCATCTAAACAATGATCCATATTACCTTCAGGAGTATTAATAATATTGCCATTTTTATCTTTCATCCACATATAATTACGATATTCTTTCAATAAATTAAGACTACGTTTTGTAACAGATATCCTCTGACTTTGGAGATACTGTATGCCATAAGCTAATGAATCTTTTCCCTTCTCGCAAGGAAGAATGGAAATACCATATGATCGAATTTCATCAATACTTTTAGGCTCTGCCGAATCCGCAATTGAGAGAGCATAAGAGAGTCCACTGATATAATCTGCTAGCTGCTTGTTACTCATTCCTTTTCGATATAACTGCTCATCAAAAATATATCCCCCATTATATTTATAAATCGCTACCAATGCCGACGGATCATTGGAATAACCAAAATCAAGACCATAGCGTTCCAATCTTGCCTCATGGGGAATCTCATCAATCAATTGCCACCCCGTATAAATACGCCCTTCAACTTCTCCTAATTTACCCTCACCATATACTGCCCACCAATTTTTTAGATGCCGATGTGACTCTATCTCTCGAATAGTTACCTCACCAAGCGCTTCATTATCTTTATACGTAAGGGTAATAAAGTCGATGTCGTCTCTTTCCGGCAACATATGGGTATAAAACCAAAACTCAGAAGAAGGATTCCAATCCATCCAAACTATCTCTTTTGTTCTGGTTATAAGCTGATCAGCAATAGTATATTCAAGATTATTACATTCGTTAAGAAATAATATCTCTCTACGCGGCCCATGTGCCTTTCCATAGGTATCAACGGAAAAAAACTCCAATTTATTGCCCGATTCAAATGTGTAGATATGCTTTGTCTTATTCCACAACCTATCATCCCAATATCCACGATCCTTCATTACGTTTTCAAAATCCAACATTGCCCCTTTTTCCAAATGAGGATAAGATTCTGAAACAACAGTAGCTAACTTGCTTTTATTTTTATGATTTTGACAATAATCGATAAGCCAAACAAGAATCGAAATTGTCTTTGAGGCAGAGGTTCCCCCAGCTACAGCACGAATACGTTTTGTAAGTGCAAAAATTTTCCTCGTGGCACTCGTATCTAAAAAATTAAATTTATTTTGCTGTTCCTCCATAAATTGGGCTAGGTAATTCTTTACCATTTGTAGTGTGGTCAATCGCTTGATTATCTCTCCATGTCATATTTTTTAAAGCAAAAATCACGCCTGTTGGCTTATCTCCATAAATAAGAATATTCTCATAAATTTTCTCAATTTTATCCCGTGCATTTTTTACTATGGGGAAAAACTGATCTTTTTCTCCATAATTAAAAAGTGTTTTCCTATCTATATCCAAGGCTAATGCTAGACCTGAAAGGGTAGGCTTTGTCTCATTTTCGAAATAATTATCTACCAACTTCTTGAGCACAGCTGGATCTTTCCAGATTAACGGCCGTCCCCCTGCATGCTTTAATTTGATTTGCTTATCATTCATTATTAATCTCCTTTTTTTCAGGAAGAATAGTTGATTCATTCCTCTTCATAGCAATTCTTCGATAATATTCAGCATCACCTCGTACCTTAGATTTTCCCTTTCCAGCCTTACCACCTAAACTACCCAATGCTTGAGCATTCTTATTTTTCATAATCATATTATACAAAAAAAGACAAGCGTTTGTCAATATATCCTACCTCAAGTTACCTCTTGACAAACACAAGCGTTTGTGCTATTATAACCTCATGAAACACAAAGATGATTGCAATATGGCATTTGGAAGAAAAGATCCTAGCTGCCCACGATGTATGGAGCTCATAAATGGCTCACCAGCAAGATCAGGATGGCAAAAAAATTATTATACACAAAAAGCAAGGGAAAAAAGTTATTCAAGATTCTATGAAAAAGAATTTATAAGACATCAAGCTTTAAACCATCGAGGAGTGAATCCAGGGGGATATTGCTTAGACTGCGAATATGGGAGAGATTTTTCTTAATAAAAAAATATGAACTACATAAAAATCAATGATCACAAATATGTTTTAGGAAGCAATCAGCATCGAAAGACGCCAAAAACTCGTAGAAATCATAATAAGCATTTCAAGATAACTCCTGGGGGCATGATAGGAGCAAGTATGGTAATAACCATTATGCTATTTGCAATAGCTCACTACAGCCTTCTCTGGACAGGATTAATACACAAGGCTGGAGAAGAGCTTCCACGCATCCACAAAGCCTATGCAGCCCCGGTAGCAAGCTCCTCTGCTACGCTGGTTGCTTCTCCCTCAGCTACATTCAGCGATACACGAATCAAAAAGGTATATGATTATCTTGTAAGCAAAAATTCTCCCCTTGCTGACTATGCAGAGCTTATTGTTAAGGAGGCAGACAAAAACGACATCTCTTGGACGCTTGTTGTTGCGATATCCGGCAAGGAGAGTTCCTTCGGAACGGTCATCAAGCCTGATTCTCATAACGCTTGGGGGTGATGGCCTGGGATCGACTAGGAAACCGATTCAACAGGTCATTACCCTCTTGGGAAGAAGGAATTAAATTTGAGTCAACTATGTTGAGTAAAAATTTTCGAAAAGATAGCAATGCAGGGATACAAACACGCTATTGCCCAAGCTATGAATGCTCTACTACTTGGACGGAGAATGTAACAAGCTTTCAAGAAGAAATAAATCAATAGCCACATATTATGAGAGACAAGCTTAGTGGAATTAAAATACGAACAGAATTCCCTGGGGGAAGAAAGAACAAAGCAGTTAAGGAGTATTATTACAGACAAAAAGATAGTAAATTCTGTGAGATACATAATAAAAAATTTTCACAAAACTATGAGAAATGCTATGATTGTTATCAGATCGAAGGGAAATAAATGAAAAGACTAACAAAGATGCAAGCAGAAACATTACTTATGGAAGTATGGATATACTTCCGGTATACGATACCAGATAAGCAAACCACAATTGAGGTAGATGAAATGTTTAGTGAATTATTTAACTTACTCGAAAAATTATGAAGACTAAATCAATAAATTTATTTGTATTAAAATTACTTAGGGCTACTTTTGACCCAACTTTTGGAAATGAAAATATTAATGATAAAAATGAAAGTAAGATCAAATGCGAAATAGTAGCTAAAATAATCGAAAAAACAATTGAGGCTAACCATTGTCCTGGATGCGAATGTGGATAATGCCTAAAATAATTAAACAATCCAGTAATAGTCTTTTATAGGAAGTAAAAAAATTATGAGATTAATTATCCGTGAAAAAGAAGTAATGTGTCCGGAGTGCTATCATTGGCATGAGATGTATTATCAGATAGATAAGGATAATCAGACACAGCTTGTCTGCTTATGCCCTCACAAGCAGAAAACAAAGGTAAGTACGGTGGTTCTACCTTTTAGGAAGGTATCAGGGCTTACAGAGCTTCTTAGCCTGTTCCCTGAGCATGTATTTATTAAGAAGAAGTTTAAGATTATGAGGAAAACAGATTGGCAACAACCTAGATTATTTTGACTAGTTGACAAAATCTAATATGATAATGTATAAAATAACCACGCCCGAATAAATCGGCAGTCCTGCGGTAAGAGGACTATAAATGATCAAACAATCTAATAACTCGTTTTCGCATGGTAAGGAAACTTACCAAAGTATGATTGTTTGATCATCCTTACCAGCCGAAAGCGAGTTTTTTTTATGTCAAAACGTACAAAATCTTTTGAAAAAGGCGCCATAACAGATGAACAAATAAACGCCGCTAATGCAAAGTTATTTTATGCTCCCTTACTTATCCCCTTTTATTGGTCAATACAAAAAGAATTTAATCTTTCTGATACAGAAACAAAAGTGTATGGATTTATCAGATTTTATAATCTCACCGATGGAAAATGGATTTCTATAGACCGATTTAAATTAGCTTCAACACTTAATTGTTCAGCAGATGATATTTCTATTGCTATTAAGAATCTAAAAAATAGGGCACTGCTGCAAAGTGAATGATAAACACAGTGCCCGGACATAGTATACCTTATTAGTCATTAAAGCACGGTAAGTGAATCACTATTCCGTAAGCGCTTTCCAGAAGGGTTCTACCCGAGAGGGCAAGAAGACCGTACTGAGTCCCTATTGCGAAGTTCTTTGAAAATTGACTATTGTATAACTACTCGTTATTGCATATGATAACGAGTATGAGCGATGAAGAAAGAGAGTTTATAGGCTTTTTTGCGGGTGAGGGTTGTATGTATATTCATACAACAAAAACAGGTAATAGAATTACCTATGAACCCGTATTCAAAATTAACTTACGAAAAGATGATTTTGCGGTATTGAAAAGAATACAAGAACTTTTTGGTGGGAGTATTTATTACGAGCCAAAAAGGGGAACAAGAAACGATACCGCAAGTTGGATACTTCGTTCAGTTAAGGGTTGTTTGAAAATAATAACCTTACTTGAAAAAACAAAATTGCCGTTTCAAAAAAATAAACAACTTTCCACCATGAAAGAATTTCTTTTAACTAAACAAAATAAGAAAAGAGAAAATTTTAATGGTAATTGGTATTCAGAAGAAGTATTAAATAAACAAAAAGAATATCAACAATCTCTCCGAACGCTCAAACAGTATTCAATTTCTTAAAACTTCTCTATCTCTGAAACGAATAGGCGGTAAGACTAAAGCTAGGCAGAGTGTAACGGCAGACCTGGAACGATATAAAGCCTAGAGATAACCATTCAGCGCGCTAATAAGATTTTTTTTCGTCGGTTTTCGATAGGGGGACTTAGTATCTTATAAGACAAATGATTCATGAAAAGTTAATTAAATACCCATCGTTAGATTACGATAGAATGAGCGAGGCGAATACAATTTATTATATATGACAAAAAAATATTATTTCAACATTACTCCAGTTGCTAAGCCTCGTATGGTGAATAGTGACAGGTGGAATGAGAGGAAAGCTACGGGGCAATATTGGGCATACAAGGATGAGTTGAGGCTCAAGACTAACCTACAGAAGTATGTTTTAAAGGATGTTTTGGATGTCACATTTTTAATTTCGACGAAAAAAAAAGAACTTTGGGGGAAACCACATCAGATAAAAAGTGACCTCGACAATTTGATAAAAGGCTGGATGGACGCTCTCTCTGACCATGACCAAACAGTTTATGAGATACATGCACGTAAGCTTTGGTCAGAAAACGCCGGAATTGAAGTCATCGAAACAGAACTATAATATTACCCCTTGACAAGTACCAATCTAGTACCTTATAATACTATTATGAAGCTAATAAAACAAAAAAAGAATAAACAACTCAAAATAAATGTCACCGAATCTCAGTATCAAAAAATTCATCTTGTTTCTTATTATTCAGGTCGAACAATGGGGGAAATTCTTCGAACGGTTATTGATAAATTCGAGGTAAAACAGCTCAAGAGATTATTCGTGCAAGGAGAGAATGAAGCTATCATTGAAGGATTAAGTATGAAGGGCTCTCGTCAGAGTCCTCAAGGAGGGGGTGAATAAAAAATGAGTGGCTATGAAGAAGCAAAGGCAGTAAATGATAAGTTAAAAGCTGAAAAGGCTGAGAGAGAAGCGAAAGAGCTACAAGCACAGGATGATGCAAAAAATGATATCTCAGTCCTATATGGTCGTAAGATTGCTAAGTTAGGTAGGGAGGAGATGGGATCGGAAGATTTTAATATTCCTTATCTTATCCTGCTTCAGACGGGCACTGATATTCCTGAGTTAAGGGGTAAAAGCAAAACGGGATATTATTATCGATCTGATACGGCTGAACAAATTGAGAAGCCCTTAGTGACCTTTGTGTATGTTACTAATGAGGAGAGGTATAACGACAAGAAAAAGCTTACACTTAAGAATAAGGCTTACTTTGGGTTTTATCAAAATACTCAAGAGCCGTTTAAGCTACGTATGTCAGGATTTGGATTCGCGGCGCATAAACAGCTACAGACAGAACTGTCTATGTACGAGAATCGCTATGAGGTTCCCATGTTTGCTTTGACCGTTGAATTGTCTTCCGAAAATAAATCTGGAGTAACCAAAGACGGGGAAAAGTATAATGTTGAAAAAATCGTGTGTTCTATTGTCAAAAACGAAGACGGAACACCGAATATTGAGCTAGATCCAGCTAGAATCGGATTTTTAGCTGAGTCGATAGATCGATTCAAACAGGTAGCACCCTCTTCGGGGGAAGAAAGACCTTTTTAGTTCGTTAGCTTATCGTTGGAGAGCCAACCTGACGGTGAGGCTCTTCAGCAATAAGCTTATGAAAATAAATTTTATCTTATTATTTTTTATCTTATTATTAGAAAATAAAGAATTGAAAGATAAATTGAGAGAAATTTGCGAAAATGGATTACCAGTATGAAAAAAATACTAAAAATTAGTTGCTTGTGGATATTGTTACCAATATCTTTTCCCATATTACTCCTTGTTGGTCTCTTTCGTTTGTTGGCTGATGAGTACACAACGCCTGAAGACATACTCGATGTTATTAAATATTGCTATTTCGGCATTGAGTAATGGAGGTAACTATGGAAAAGAATAAAATTATTGATTATTCGGCGATTGTTTTAGGAATTATTATGATTACTGCGTTAATTAGTATGTTTCTTTTTGGTAAAGCGCACACTTGGCAAAATAATGAGGAATGTAACGCAGATCATCCCTGTGCGACAGCTACACCTACGTGTACGCCAACAGTGACGCCAACTGATGAAGTGACGCCTACGGCAACACCAAGTGCAACGCTGACACCAACTATTGATCTTTGTAATAATATTACAGCATGGAATACTAGTAGGGTTGAGAGTATTACAATTGATGGTAGGGATTGTCCTACACCTACCCCTACAGCTCCTCCAACAGGGCATCGTGACGGGTTGAGTGATGGCAAAAGTGATGGGCGATCTAGTTGCGCTGATTGTACAAAGACACCGGTGATACCATTGGCTCCTCCTGTAGCAGGAAGAGGATAGAAGCGATGCCTCATCGTTCTGGCGAGGGCTTGTTTGTTTCTGTTATTGCCTTTAGTTGATAAGTTCTAGAGGCAATCGAGAAGCAAGAAAGGAAAAATTATGAAAGCATTTTATAACGACCCAAAAATACAAAAGAAATATATTGATAGAGTAAGAGCTCATCAAAAAGCCGATGAAATAATTCAGGGTAAATATTGGGAAAACGGTAAGGGGTGTGCAGTTGGATGTATTGTTGAAAAACCTGTTAATGCTCATCAGGCATTAGAAAAAGAATTACAGATTCCGCAAATGCTTGGTCATTTAGCAGATCGGATATTTGAGGGATTAACCGTTGAGGAAGCAAAAAAGTTCCCCCTTCGTTTTATTAAGGCTATATCCCTTGGATCTGATTTGTCTAAGGTGGGGTATAAGTTTCAGGTATGGCTTTTAGTAGATAAACATAATGGAATTATCCAGTGGGCAAATGAAGAGACAAAAAAGATAATTATTGAAATTGCGGAATTACATAAAGCATTAGCTGATGGCAAAAAGATTGACTGCTCTGCTGCTGAGTCTGCTGCTGAGTCTGCTTGGTCTGCTGCTGAGTCTGCTGCTGGGTCTGCTGCTGAGTCTGCTGAGTCTGCTGGGTCTGCTGCTGAGTCTGCTGGGTCTGCTGCTGAGTCTGCTGCTGGGTCTGCTGCTGAGTCTGCTGCTGGGTCTGCTGCTAGTGCTGCTGCTAGTTCTGCTGGGTCTGCTGCTAGGTCTGCTGCTGAGTCTGCTGCTGAGTCTGCTAGGTCTGCTGCTGCTGAGTCTGCTGCTGAGTCTGCTGGGTCTGCTACTTGGTCTGCTGCTTGGTCTGCTGCTTGGTCTGCTCATTGTATGAAGATGGCTGATAAATTGATTCAGCTATTAAAGGAGGCTAAATAATATGAAAAATATTGATGAGGGGGATAATATGAAATTATATACAGAAATTATAGCTCTTTGCAATTATGCAGCAATTACCAAAAGATGAAAACTATATTTAATAAGAAATTAATTAAAAAGAATTTTAATATTTCTTGGGGGACTAAGATGTTGCTTTGGTTTTGTAAGTCTCAATATTCAACCGATTTTGGATATGAGAAAGATAACAATGTAATTTTACAATTTAAAAAACTGAGGGGTAAATATTATGTAATTTCAGAAGATAACCAAGAACAGAAAGGGGAAAGATGAAAGAATATAGTGGTTTAGAAAATATAAGATCAACGGGCGGTAGTGGTGTTTACTGTCCCTCTTGCAATAATTATCTTGAGGTAGTTGCTAATGGGCTTTTTCATGGCTATCTATTTTTTTGCCCAAAAGAGGATTTAGTTTTTCAGATTTACTTACGTGATATAACGAAAATAGCAGGAGAACATTTTATAAAAGAGAAAAAGGAACGGGTAGAGATGGAATCAACTAAAAATTTGATTACTCATGATAATTATAAAAAAGTAAGGGAATTTTTAGACAGAGAGAAAGGGGAAAGATGAGAGATTTTTTGTATGGATTATTTGTTCTTATTTTTTTACCAGTTATTTATATCTGGGTACTACCAAAAAGGCTTATTTTACTGGTTAAAAAAGTAGGGAAAAAATATCGAGATGATTTTGGAGTAAAATAATATGAAAGACCTAGCAACAATTTGTGTCAGTTTAGAATTGGCTTGGAAGCTTAGGGATGCTGGCTATTCCCAGAAGGATAGTTTGTTTTATTGGTACCAAATTTTTCATTCTGGCGAATGGGAATGCACTGCTCATATACCATCGATTGATGCTCTTGAAAAAAATGAGGCGTGTGCAGCTCCCACGGCTGAAGAGATAATTAGTAAATTACCAAAATGGATAAAGACAGATAAGTATTATTGTCTTACAATGGATCATTTTGGAAATGGTATAAGCGTAAATTACGAAAATAGAAATAAAGTACTTGAGGTTATAGATAAGGCTGAAGGA
>WNGG01000546.1_pt1 | contig 42938 bp, 41 predicted proteins | sample 5400661 | NCBI WGS metagenome assembly WNGG01 (sample SAMN13153372, study PRJNA577476) | soil metagenome | isolation source: 100 cm soil or saprolite under Garry oak tree replicate 1 | place: USA:California | collected 2016-06-15 | reverse complement strand
TCATAGGTAAGAATGAGCACGCTGCTTTCCCAATGGGGTGAGTTCCGAATCGTCTCGTAAATATTCTTTAGAAGCGCCTCGCCGCGTGTGACGTCATCTTTTGGATGTTGCGAATTGCCGCAAACAAAGTCCGACGTTGCGTGATAGTCCGGCTCGATAAAGGTATAGGACGTGGCATAGCCAGGATCCTTCACATCACGGCTGAAGTCCTCAAAGTCACTGAGGCATCCTTCGGCAGCACGTACAGTCATGCCGCTAATGGCCAGCACCTGGGGGAAGCCATCGCCTGCATAGATTCTCCAACTCACCCCCTCATCATCGAGGCAGTCATAGATGGTCCCATTCTCAAATTTATAGCCATTGAAGAGGATGGAACTGGCAATGTTCGCTGTTGATGGACTATGATCCAGGCCTCCTGACGATGCTGCGTGGACAAAGAAGCGGTTTGGCCATGTCGGGCCTGGCATGGAGGAAAACCAGTGATCGCACACGGCAAATTCCCGCGCGAGGGTGGTGAGCACGGGGAGTTGATCCGGGGAATAACATCTCATGATCTCCCCCGGATTGGCCTGATCGACAGTGGCATAGTTTGCGACGAAGCCGCTATTGTCGATGTCGGGATAATTGCCCTTGACTCCGCAGAGTTGGACCTTGACATCGGAAAACTCGTGGGCTGGATCGTGGGGCATCGCCCAGGCAGCAGGAGAGGAAACAAATATCTTCTTTCCATCCGGGTCGAGATTCCAATCCCTGGTCGGGTCCAGTCCCTCGATGGCTGTAGGCTGCCCGGTGACAGCATCGATGCCCTCTAGATTGGAAAAACCTAACAAGTGGTCGAAGGACCGGTTTTCTAGTAGAAGCACAAACACGTGTTTGATGCGATCTTCTTTCTCTTTGTTGCGCGCAACAAGCCGACAGGCTACCCACAGCAGTTGTGCGCCGAGCAGCCAGAAAACGTTGACCAGGTTGGCAAAAAGGAGGCAGGCATATTTGGCAACCAGATAGAAAGCCTGGCTGGCCCAATTCCCGCTTTGCTCTCTGCCGTCGTCAGCCCATTTTGTGCACCGGTAGGTGATCCCGATCAGCCAGCGACCTCGAGTACGATCGGCCTGTAATTTACGATACCCACAGAGTGACAAACGTTCACCTCTTTTCCCTTCTTATCGCCTTGGGCCGCTCCCCCGACTTTTAGATTTATGGTCATTGTCCAATGCTCTAAAAGACAAACGGAATAAAGCGCTTGGTATGGTGCATATACTCCACATAGGGTTGACCTAAGGACGTACGTAGCGTTTGCTCTTCTACCAGGACCCGGTAAAAATAGCCGACAAAGCTGAACAACAAGATGCTCACCAGACTTGCCCAATTGGTCATGGCCAAACCTATGCCCAGTACCGTCAACAGCGTTCCACTGTACGCAGGGTGACGAATATACCTGTAAGGCCTACGCTGTACCACTTGCTGATCAGCACGCGTCGCCACTTCACGTGTAAAGTCCTGTCCCAAGACCCGGATCGCGTACTGACGCAAGATGATACCCAGCACCATCAGAACCAGACCAACCGAAACGAGGATGGGGTGGTGCCAGGTGATAGTGGCACTGGGAAACAGGCCGGCAAATACGAAATTGAGCAATAACCCGACATACAATCCTACGAGCAACGCGACGATCGATCCGCGATCCTGTTTCTTCGCATCGGCTTTCACACGTTGGGCCACGGCCCCTATCATTTCCAGCACAAACCAGACGACATAGACAATCCAGAACACGATCGCATAGACATTCCATCCATAAATCAGTGGCGGCATACACCCTGGCTCCTTCCATGAAGAGGCTGTGTCTATCTCCTGGATCATATGACACCTATAGCATACAACAATACCGCTATCATAAAACTTTTTTGCCAGGTGTCCTATCGATTTGCTTCAACGAAGCATCATCATAGTGGAAAGAATTCTACATGGACCCTGCTGGCAGATGTGATATACTAACCATGTTTCCCTATTTTCCCTGTCAACCCCGTTCGGAAAGGACTTTTTAATACATGGACAACCAGCAGACCGCTCTACCACCGAATTATTTCTATCATCAACTGCCCGCTGGCATCGAATTAGTTGGTCAATACATGCCCAGCCTTAGATCGATCACCTTTGGCTTTCAACTTGATGCCGCCGTAATCAACGAACCAGAAGAGAAGCAAGGGCTGGCGCACATGTTTGAATACATGCTCTTCCAGGGCACAGAAGAGAAAGATGCTCGTGCGTTAAATGAGGCGTTTGAGTCATTGGGCGCACGCAAGGGAGCCAGTTCGGGCCTGGAGACAGCTATGGTCTGGGCGCAGATCGTCAACACCAAATTTGACGCAACCCTCGATCTCGTGCATGAACTGCTACTCACCCCGACTTTCCCCAAAGATGAAATGGAGCAGATGCGCAACATTCTCCTGCAGGAGATTCGCCGCCGCGATGATGAGCCAATGAGCCGTATCTTTGAACTGGCTCGCTCCAACTTCTTTCGTGGCACTCCCTTCGCACGCCTGATGCTTGGCACAACAGAGAGTGTACGTGGACTCCAGCAACAGGATTTACGCAATTTCTGGAAAGCTCGCTACCAACCCAACAACGTGCTCTTCTCCATAGCTGGCAACTTCGAGTGGGAACATGTCGTCAAGCAGATGGAAGCGCTCTTTGGCACCTGGAACGGGTCTGCCACTCCTTCACCAGATCAAGAACTTACCCCTGCTACCACCATTGCCATAGAGCATCAAGACGGGAAACAAGAGCATCTTGTCCTGATGTTTCCCTTCCCCAACTATACCGATCCCGATTACTATCCTGCCCTGGTGATTGGGGAGGTCTTAGGCGGTAATATGGCCTCGCGTCTCTTCGTGGAAGTGCGCGAGAAACGAGGTCTCGTCTATAGTGTCTCAGCAGGTACGACTAGCCATAAGCGTATTGGTGTAATGCGTATCTACGCTGGCACCACTCCCGAACAGGCACATGAATGCTTGCAGGTGATCGTCGATCAACTACGCAAGTTGGAGCAGGAAGGTATTACCCCCGACGAACTGGCACGAGCCAAAGTGCAGTTGAAGAGTGAAAACATCATGCGCAGCGAAGGCTCTGGTGCACGTATGAGTGCAAATGCCCGTTCATGGTGGTATGAGCGCAAACTGCGACCCATCCAGGAGGTCAAGGAGCTGATTGATGCAGTCACAGGGGAGCAGGTGCTCGATGTCCTGCGTCGCTTCTCTCCGTTCAATCCTCTGACCGTGGCTGCTATCGGGCCGCTGGACCGCGAAGCGTTGGTGGGGGATATTTTGTAATGGCTTTAGGATGTTCCCTGAGAGTGCAGACACCCTCAGGGAACGTCCTAAAGATTACTCTTATTATCAGGCACCACCCATTCCTCTAACCATTGCCGTGCCCGGTGATCCCTCACACGAATAACAATCCCCTCCCGATAAACCCATATCCCAAAACTCGCCAGCACATCAGGTTCATCAGGAAGATACTCTAATCTCAAACCATCCTTACTCAAACGTGGGCCACGATGCCTGCCTGTATACCATGGGCACATCAGATTCACATGAGTGACAGGATGCCCTCCCAACATCTCCGTAAAGACCAGTTGAGGCGAGCCCCAACCTGAATGTGTATGTCCACTGATATAGAGACAGGCATTGCGATGCCGTGCCAGGATACTTCGCACCTCATCCGAGTTTTCGACAAAGAAAAAGAGGTCTTGCGAATCATCATCAAGATTACGCTCCGGGTCACGATCCAGCACCGTATCGCGTAATGGACAATGGGCAAAGATAATTGCAAGTCGTTCTGTATGCTCAGTCAGAGTAGTATCCAGGAAGGTCAGCAACTCCTCAGAGAAGATCACATGTGGATTTTCTCGACGTGAACCTGGCAAGTAGGGATCAGGCTGATCGAGCATAATACATACCACCTTATCCCCTGCCGTATCTACTGTCCAGGCATAGCGCAAGGGTTTATCCCAGGCGGCACAATACTCTGTGCTCGTATGGATGATGTCCCCTGGATTCTCAGGATGAAACTCGTGATTGCCGATGCCTGGATAGAAGGGAATAGTTCCCAGTTGTGCAGCCAGCTCCTTTTTTGCAAGCTTATAGTTCTCCGGTGCTCCCGTATCTACAATATCACCTGGGGAGACACAAAACGCGGGAGCACCTTCCATTTGCCACAGCGAACGCACATCCTCGAACATCGGAGCCAGCCGTTGCGAGTGTATTGCCTGCCATTGAGGATGAGCGCGATAGTGCAGGTCGCCAAAGGCCCAGAAATATAATAAGGGCATCTCTTGTAAGTGCCCTGCGGAAGTGGTTGGTCTATTGTACATACAGGATTATAACCTCCTGGGATCGTTTATGGTCATATTGTAACGCAATAGATTTAAGAGAATATGAACAGATATGAACAGAAAGAAAGAACATCTGCTATAATAATGCTTACCGCAACGCGGGGTAACTCTTGAGATCACGCTTTTCTTGAAGCCTCACTGCCTCCGGCAGTTCGCAAGAGATTTTTGTGTGGGGAGTGAGCCTGGCCGCCCGTGGCGGCCAGGCTCACTCCCCACACATACGAAGGTATCGGGGAGCGAAGCCGTGGTTGGGTAGGGGCGAGAGTGGTGGAAGGGGGTGGGGTGGGCCCTTGCGGTCGCCCTGGCATCGCAACGAACTGAGGAGCAAAATATATATGCCAGAGCAACAATCGCAAGAGCAGGTCTTAGCAACGCTTGAATCACAGAAAGTGCGCTTCGTCAACCTGGAATTTACCGATGTCGTCGGTATGGCGAAATGTGTCACTATTCCCGTTGAGCAGTTTCCTGATTGCCTTACCCATGGCAAATGGTTTGATGGCTCAGCCATAGAGGCGTTTGCCCGTATTGCAGAAAGAGATATGTACCTCTTTCCCGACCTGGCCACCTTTGCCATCCTCCCAGGAAAAGTACGTCCCCAGGCTGTAGGGATGCAGTTCATTGTGTCCGCAGATGCCGACCAGGTGGCCGAGAGTGATATTGTTGCCCGTGTGATCTGTGACGTTCGTACACCTGATGGAGAGCGCTTTGATGGCGACCCACGCGCAACACTCTTACGCGCCCTGGAGGTCGGACAATCAATGGGCTATCGTTTTCTGGCTGCACCCGAACTGGAATTTTTCCTTCTGCGCTTCGAAGACAAAACCCTTACCCCACTTCCACATGACCGTGGCGGTTACTTTGACCTCTCCACCGACCTGGCAGCCAGCGTCCGCCGCCAGATGGTGCATGCTCTACAACTGATGGGCACCAGGATTGAGTCCAGCCATCACGAGGTTGCCGCAGGCCAGCACGAACTTGATTTCGAAACAAGTGACGCTTTGCGTATTGCTGATGGACTGATGACGGCAAAATATGTGCTCAAGGCAATTGCTACACAGCACGGACTCTATGCAACCTTCATCCCCAAACCATTCTATGGTGTCAATGGTTCAGGTTTACACATGCATCAACAATTGATCAGCACTGCGACAGGTCATAATGCCTTTGTCGATGAACAGGGTGAGTACGGCCTCTCTGACGTTGGCCGCTACTTCATAGCCGGGCAACTCGCGCATGCCCGTGCTCTGTGCGCTATTGTTGCTCCCCTGGTGAACTCATATAAACGCCTGGTACCGGGTTATGAAGCACCCGTCTTCATCAACTGGGGACGTGTAAACCGTGAGGCCCTCATCCGCGTACCCCGCCCAGGCAAAGATCGCGAATTATCGGCCCGTATTGAACTGCGCTGCTGTGACCCCAGCTGTAATCCCTACCTTGCCCTGGCAGTAATGTTACGAGCGGGCCTCGATGGCGTATCACGCAAGCTATCGCTGCCGCCAGCAATGGATGAGAGTTTATTTCTGCGTGACGAAAGTGAGCCACTACGTCGGCGTTCCCCGTTGCTACCGGCTACGCTTGGCGAAGCGCTAGAAGCTCTCCGCGAGGATACTCTGATACGTGAAACGCTTGGTGATTCAATTTACGAGGGCTTTATTGAGGCAAAAACTATCGAGTGGACGGACTATCGCAAACAGGTTCACTCCTGGGAGCTTGACCGCTATTTGCCTGTGTTCTAAACGTACGGGCCGATCATGCACATTGACAAAATACTCCGGCCAGACCGTAGGGGCCGATTATGATTTTTCCCAATCAAAACCGGTCCTGTCATGCTGAGCGCGAGCTTCGCATCTGTCTGCCCATCGCGATAGACCCGAAGCTCGCGCTCAGGGTGACAAAACATTGCCGATCTTGGTCGGGAAAATTCATTATCGGCCAGTCGCATATCAATTCATTTTTATCAACTATTGGTTGTCCGCTTATTTTGTCAACATCCATTATCGGCAAGACGTAGGAAGCGATTGGGTGAACAGACCTACCTGTTCACCCAATCGCCCCCATTGATGATCATTTGTCAGTCAGATCATGTGGCCGCACAAGCCAGTAGCGACCAGCCTCACGCATCATGATCTTCTCATCGATCATTTCACGGCGTAGACTGGCGACATCATCATGGAACGTCTTAAGGATAGCGTTCACCTCTTTTTCATCATAGAGGCGACCCCAATCAAAAGAACGTGCCAGCTCCTCCATCACATAGCGTCGCTTCTTGTACTGTGCAGGAATGCTGACCAGGCGACCATCCTTGATGAAAGTCGCAACCACGCGAGCACGCTCATCACTGCGAGGTGGTAGCGGTTGCCGATTACCGACAAAGAACATCTTTGCCATCTGCTGTGTGTTCTCAGCAATGCGCTGGATACCCTCGCTATCCAGCTCGTAGTAGTGGTAAGCATTCTCGCGCTTCATCCGTACCAGGTGTGCCATTACCAGCGCACTCATATGGTGCGAAACTGTGGGAGGCTTCACATCCAACGCCTGCGCCAATTCCTGTCCATACATAGGACGCTCCGCCAGCAAAGCCAGTATACGTATGCGCGTCGGGTCTGACAACGCACGTCCAAGGTGCAGCAGAAGCTCCATCTGCTCCCTTTCAAAAGGATGTTCACGCTGCTCTTCTTTTCGCTCTTCTCTGTCTTCCATGAGTTTTCCCTTTCTCACTAATACAATTAGACAACTGTATAATTGTATATTATACGAAATCATGGGAAAAGTCAAGGGGGAAATTTATGTGTAGGGAGTAGGTTTATGGTGCTCATGCCCTTGGGCCGTGGCCCAAGGGCATGAGCACCATAAACCTACTCCCTACGATTTGCTACTTCCCTATAGACCCCCTCATACGCATCCAGCATCTGCTCAAGACCAAAATTTGTCTCGACATGCATACGACAGCGAGCGCGAGGGATATCAAGGAGGTCATCGACGAGAGCCGCAGCGTGAGCACATTCGCCAGCTTCGACGAGGAAACCAGTTTCTCCGTGGCGAATAATCTCTTCGGCTGCTCCGCGACGGAAAGCAATTACAGGTGTACCTGTCGCCATAGCTTCTACGGCAGTCAAGCCGAAAGGTTCATCCCACTCAATAGGAAAGAGCAGACCAAGCGACTGGCCCATAATCTTCCACAGTGCCAGTCGCTCCAACTGTCCAAGGTAGGTGACACGCTCACCAGCTTCTAGAAGCCTGGGCATAATGCGTTCCTCGTAGTACGGGCGATCATAGATACCACCAGCAATCAGCAGGCGACGTTCGGCCCGTTCGGCAATCTCAATCGCTGCCTCAACGCCTTTCTCTGGAGCGATACGCCCGGCAAAAAGAAGTGGAGCTTCTGCCGAATGCTTCGGTGAGAAAGGAATAGCGTCCAGGTCAAGGCCATTATAGATGACATAATCGATGGGGGTATAGGCTTCATATGTCCGGGCGCAGGCGTAGGAGACAGTAATCAGGGTAGCAGGATGACCCTGTTGATGTAGGACGTGCAGGGCAGCGTTAATCTCTGGTGATACTGCTGGGAGATGGAGTGTGTGGAGCACAGGCATATCGCGTACAAGCACACTACAGGCATAAGCAGGCCAGTCGAAAGCGTGGGCGTGCACCAGGTCAAACTCGGCATGACGCCGTTGCAGTTGGAGAAAGAGTTCCAGGAAGAGATTAGCCTGGTCGAAGAAACCTGTATCGACTATCGGTTCCTGTATCGGCTCAGAAAAATTCGCGGGACGAACGCTATCTGGAACTGTGACTGGCTCAATCCGGATGCCAGGGACAAAAGACCTGTTTTTCGCAAAGAGTGTTACCTGGTGTCCACGCTGTAGCAGCCCCTGGGCAAGGTCTGCCAGGAGAGCCTGCGCTCCACCCAGGTAGGGTTGGGCAATACTCGAAACAAGCGGTGCGACCAGTGCAATTCTCATTGTTTGCCTCGATAGCTGGCGAGATTGTTCTCAGTTTCGTGCAGCTTTACTTCATAGAGGAGACCTCTGGGGAAGGCTGCTTCCAGGCGTTCCCAGAACTTGATCACCAGCATCTCCGTTGTAGGAATGATTCCCTCTAACCATGGCACATCATAATTCAAGTGCTTATGATCCACCCAATCTATGACCTGCTCATTCATGATCCGCTTCAGTTCTGTCAGATTCAATATGATGCCAGTCTGAGGGTCTGGTTCCCCTCGTACCGTCACTTCCAGCACATAATTATGTCCATGTCCATTTGGATAGGCGCATTTCCCAAAAACAGCATAGTTTTCTTCTTCAGTAAGGTGCGAACTCCACAAACGGTGGGAGGCGCTAAAAGTTGCACGCCGTGTCAGGTAAACCATAACGGTATCCTCTAGACACCAATTTAAGCCCTGGCACCCACGAGGGGGGTGCCAGGCTCCTGTGCCTCCGTTGGACAGCTCACCCGTCCATAGTAGTGGCACCCACAAGGGATGCCACTACTATGGACGGACTTCGCCCCCTAGACGTAGCATAGTAGTGACACCCCTATAGGCGCGAACTTAAGGTAAATGATGGGCTTATATACCACAAGAATGGGTATTATTTTACCCGTTTTGCTCGTTAATGCTACAAATGTAGGTCATGTAAAAGCCCTGCAATTCTTAAGTTCGCGCCTATAAGTGGCACCCCTTGTGGGTGCCAGGGAGGGGCGGCGGGTGCCAGGCTACTATGGACGGACTTCCTAATCACATTTCTACGCATTGCTAAAAATCTCGATATTCGTTCCGCTCAGCATACGACCTGAGTCATCAGCCAGGAAGAGCAGTATCTCGGCCATATCATCAGGTGTCATACCTGCCCTCAGATGTGGTGCTGCCTGGCGTAGCATCTCGGTATCCACGGCTCCGGGACTGACTGCACACACGCGAATATTATAAGGCTTGCCTTCTACTGCCAGAATCTCGGTCAGTCCTGCCACCCCAGCCTTCGAGACATTATATGCACTCAGGCCTGGGAACTTCTCCACTCCTTTCACGCCAGAGAGGGAAGAGATGTTGACAATAACTCCCTGTTTTTGGGCTGCCATGATCCGAAATGCTTCAAGACAGCATAAGAATGTGCCACGCAGGTTCACTCCAAGCACGGCATCCCAGGTTGCTACATCCATTTCAACAAATGGCCGTACTGCCACTATTCCAGCACAATTCACCAAAATATCGACCCGGCCATAGGTAGCCATTGTCATTTCAAAGAGCCTGTGCACATCCCCTTCGCGGGAGACATCCCCGGCAACAGCCAGGGCCTGGCCGCCTTCGCGTGTAATCTCAGCCGCAACTTCATCCAGATGTTCGGCGGTCCGGCTAAAGAGGATAACCTGTGCCCCTTCTCGCGCAAAACGACGAGCCGTGGCACGCCCGACGCCCCGTCCAGCCCCTGTAATGATAGCGACACAATGTTGTATACTCATATTGATGATTATATAACAGATTAGGGGGATGTTCTATTTTTTATTTTTTAGGAGGAGATGATGCGCACCTCTCGTACCCGCGGATTTTTGTGTTGTCTTTCGGGCATCTATCTCATCCTCCTTCGAGCGGTCAGGATGAGAGAATAAGCGCATTTGGAGCATTGAATACTTGTTGAAAACATCATGCTATCTCTGTTATAATGCTAGCAATAACCTCTTGTAAAGGCGGTGTAGGGATGGGACATCTCACGACGCGAGGCGGGTCGCAATGGATTGTATAGGAGAATATGACGACGAACAATAATAAACTGCTGCATGGCCCTCTCAAAGACATTGGCCTGGTGGAACTGCTGCAGATGATGGAAATGCAAAGTATGACAGGCGCAATCCACCTGAAACACCCGGCCGGGCGTATCGGCATTCTTTATTTAAATGAAGGAAAGCTGGCAAGTTGCTCTGAACTTGATTCGGGAGCCTTAACGCTTGGGGATGTCCTGCAACAACTGGGCATGGTCACAAAGGAGCAGGTAGACTTTGCCTTTTCTCAGCAGCTACAGGATGCACTTGGGATGCGCATTGGTGAGCGTTTACGCGGGATGGGGGTGATTAACCAGAAGCAACTGAGAGACGCTCTGCGTACCAGAGCTTTGTGGACAGCACGCGAGTTATCACTATGGCAGGAGGGCAGGTATGAATTTATCGCCAGCCCCGATGGACGGACAATCTCACCCTATGGTGAGGAGTCTCTAGAGATCGAAGTTATGCGTGTGACCATGGAGATCGTTCACTACAGCGACGAATGGGAACGATTGAGTCGATTTCTCAAACAGGGTATGCGCACTACATTTCAGATCATACCTAATCTGCCTACACCTTCCTATGCCCTGGGTCTAGATGCTCGCACTGTGGAACTCCTGGGTCTTGTGAATCTCCATCGCACAGTACGCCGTATTGCCACAGCAATGCGTCGCCCGGAGTTAGATGTAGCTAGCTACCTCGCACAGCTTGTCCACCAGAGACTACTCTTCCCAGTCTTCCAGGAAATCTCTCCTCAGCCAGCAGGAGATGGGCGTAGTGGACGTGGTGTTCGTCTGCCTGATCCAGCTGAGAAGCTCCGCATGGAGAGTTTTGAGATGCTTAACCTTATCAGCCGGATGGAGCAGGAATGGAATCGCCGACGTAGCCCGATGGAACAGCTTCCGGCGTTGGTTGAATTTGTGAACTGGACGATGGATGCCCTTACTGAAACATGCCAGGCCAATGGCATTGAACTGGATCAGGGAACACTGGAATACTTGCTCGACCGTGAGAAACTGCGCTACATGGGCAACTACCGCTTCATCATTGATCAGAACCACATCGATGTCGAGAATTTTGCCTCATTATGTTATGAGGTGATCATGAGCGGCGATATGCAGAAAGCCGCCGATTTCTATGATGAAGGTTGGAAAGTGCTCCAGCGCATGCTCCGTTGCATCTTCGACTCGATCAATGCCCGTGTAGCCTCCGTCAATGAGCGCCTCGAAAATCAAGAAGTTTGGGAGGCCATGTTCACGCAGTTTGCGCTGCAGCAGCATGCGTAGGATTATGTGTGTTGCGGTGGGTATGAGACAAAAATTGTCTTTATCTCGCTGAAATCGTCAACGGCTCCTGCTCCAAGTTCGCGATGGCCATTGCCGCTGGACTTCATGCCACCAAAGGGCAGATGTATCTCTGCACCTGTAGTTGGAGCATTGAAGTAGACGATGCCTGATTCGATATCACGCATAGCCCGGAAGGTGATGCGTGTGCTGTCGGTGAAGACAGAGGTTGTAAGTCCATATTCAGTCGAGTTTGCAACCCGCACAGCTTCTTCATAGGAGTCCACGGGCAAGATGGAGACGAATGGGCCAAAGACTTCTTCACGTGCAATCCGCATATCTGGGCTGACATCGGTGAATATCGTCGGCTTGTAGAAGGCTCCCTGGCTGTAGTCGCCATCGGCCAGTGGAGCGCCGCCAGTCAGCAGTTTTGCCCCTTCCTGTTTCCCGATCTCGGTATACTCCTGTACCGCTCTCACTCGCCCTTTATTCACCAGGGGCCCCATCTCAGTCTGTGGGTTCAGACCATCGCCAATCCGCAATTTTTCGGCGGCGGCAACCAGTCGATCATTAAATTCCTGTACCACCGATTTTTGTACAATCACCCGGCTGGTCGCAGTACACCGCTGACCGGTTGTGCCGAATGCGCCCCAGGTAACACTTTCAACGGCGAGGTTAAGGTCAGCATCCTCCAGCACGATTACGGCATTCTTGCCTCCCAGTTCAAGTGTGCAGCGCCGGAGGTCTCTCCCACAGATCTCTGCAATATGCCGTCCAACCTCGGTTGAGCCGGTCAGCGAGATCATATTGACGCGCTTATTGCCAACAAGTGCATCACCCAGTGTCCCACCTGGGCCTGTCACAATATTCAGCACACCGGGAGGCAGCCCGGCCTGAACGAGCAGCTCTGCCATTTTGAGCGGGAGCAGGGGTGTATCACTGGCTGGTTTGAGAACAACCGCATTGCCTGCGAGCAGGGCAGGAAACGTCTTCCAGGCTGGAATTGCCAGGGGGAAATTCCAGGGAGTGATGATGCCAACCACGCCTAAAGGTTGGCGAATGGTCATACAGAATTTATTGCGTAACGCAGAAGGAACGGTCTCGCCTTCTGCCCGTCGTCCCTCACCCGCCATATACTTGGCGACATCAATAGCGGTTTGTACGTCCCCTCGTGTCTCTTTCAGAATCTTTCCCATCTCGCGAGTCATCAAAATAGCGAGTTCTTCTTTATGCTGTTCGAGCAGGAGAGCAGTACGCAGCAAGATTTCACCCCGCTCCGGTGGAGGCGTTGCAGCCCAATCAGGTTGGGCTGCAGCAGCAGCGCTCACCGCGTCCTCGACATCAGCCGCTATCGATTTCTGAAAATATCCAATCACCTCTCTAGTATGAGCCGGGTTGGTACTGGCAAATGTCTCTCCACCTTTCGACTCGCACCACTTGCCGCCAATGAAGTTTTGATAAATTGGCCAATTTGGCTCCTGCTCCTGAATGGGCGTAGGAGTAGGTGATGAAGTTGACATAATAAATATCCTCCTTATCGGGCCTCTACGATGTACCACAGCGGATCAATCTTTTCACGTTGCCGCCCAGTATCAATTCCTTCTCTTCGTCCGTGATCTTGAGACGCTGCACTCGCCGCAGATTGTCTCCTGGCATGCCATAAGGGTAGTCGCAGCCGTAGAGCAGACGCGAGGCCCCTAGCGTCTGTACAATCGTCTCGTTTACCGAGCCAAGACTGGTATCGAAATGGATCTTCGGGTTATCCCGGAACTGCGCCTGCACCCGTTCCTGCCCACCATTGAGCATACCCATATGCGGAATAATCAGTGTGACATCGGGATAGCGGCGGACAAATTCACAGGTGACCTCAAAGTGTTCCTCAAAGGTCATAGGAAAGCCAGGTGCCTGGATTGCTGCCATGACTGCCTGGAAATCTGGAGCATCCATCTGGCGACGTACATTATCCATATCGATGGGGTAGCTGAAGCGTAAGCCCCCATCGTGTGCAGGCGAGAACCAGCAGTGCCATTTGATGCCACAATACTGGTCCAGGTTATCCGGCACGGGCAGGTGATCGTAGGGACGTTGACCGCTATAAGCATTGCCACCATAGTAGTAGAAGGGATAGTAGCCCAGCCGTTGAGCCGCCTCCAACACGTAGCCGGAGTCCTCCACTATCACATCGCTCTCAGGGTCTGCAAAAACGATAGCACGACTGATACCCTCACGCTTCAGTAAAGCATCAATGTATTCAATGGGAAGGTGATAGCGCCCGATGTGTACATGAGCATCGATGATTTCTGTCATAGTTGGTTCCCTCCTCTTTACTCTGATTGATGATATGGTGCTTGTCCAGAACATTGTAGCACATGCTGAAGTGGCCTGGCACCACGTATGGTGCCAGGCCACTTCAGCATTGCATCTGGTAGGGGCGCAATTATGAATTTTACCGACCAAAACCGGGAATCATTTGAATCAAGGGAAGCCGAACGCGAGAGCCTTGTCATCCCTCGCCTCGCGAAGGATCAGCACGAGCGAAGCCTCTGTGCGCCCATCCAGACAGACCCTTCGCTCCGCTCAGGGTGACAAGCGACCCGCGAGTATTCCCGGTCTTGCTTGGGAAAAATCCTCATTGCGCCCACTCGAGAGTATCTCAGGCCGTCTCTACGGTTGGTCCGCTACTGCCACTGGGAGTGCTTTCACTGGCAGCAGGAGGAGTGGGTTCTGCGAAATCGCCTTCCTGAGCGGGCCGCTTGAAAACGTAGTAGGCTGAATTGGGGGTCAGCAACTGGACGCCTACCAGTTCCCAGCCCTCTTTACCAAGGCTATTCAGGTAGCGTCGTACAAACGCACTGCGTCGCTCGTTGCCAATTAATGTCTCAAGACCCTCGCTTGAAATTCGTCCGCGAGTATCAACATACGCAACTTTATAGGCCCATTGAGCCATATGATCCCTCCTTGATTGCTTGGGCACCTGTAGGAATCCTGACTTCCCACCCCTTTAGTAGGGGCCAGATTTATCGCGCCCATCCCAGGTTCCCAATATACTACGTATACCCACGTGCTGGATAAATCCGCACTCTACGTCATGGCTGCCTGACTCCAGACAGGAGTGTAGATAGGAAACGCCACAATGTGTAGCGCGGACACAGAACTACCAGCATAGCCCTGGGAAAGAGGTCATATCCGATGACACTCTCCCGGATAGATGCAATCGCCCAAGGCACCTTTTTGGATGGGACTGGCAGGGCGACCCTTGCTAGTCCCGCGACCCTGCCTGGTGGGCAGGTGGTAGAGGGCCAATTCATTGGCCCGTGGCCCTGGCATGCTTACGTCTTGCCTCGCACGCAGACGAAGAGTGCTCTATCCGAACAACTCAGACCTCGCCGGGTTCCACAATCAACGAAATCTCAGTTGCAGGTACTATGCTGATAGGTTCCTCTGCACAGTAGTAAGTATAGCCGCGATTCTTGTACTGCACACCGCCATTTTCAACAGTCTTTTGAGCAGGTAAAACTGACTAGCGTAACCTGTCAATTTGTACAGGTAGCCTCATTTCTTCATCCTCTCTCTCACCACCTCCAACGTTGGTATCCCCTCTGTCCCAACATACTCAATCGAACATGCCGCCACACAATTCGCAAAATCCACTGCCTCCCCTGGATCGCCATGTCTGTACAGATGGACCAGGAAAGCCGCTGCGAACACATCACCAGCACCTGTCGGGTCTACCTCATTGGCAGAATAGGCGGGAAAACGCTCAGTGGCGCCATCCTGGAAGAGTGTGGCTCCATGTCTGCCATCAGTGGCAACCAGCAATGGTACCTTGTGGCTCCAATCAGCCAGAATGGCATCGGCTTCTCCCCGATTGTCAGCAGCGAATGGAAGCAGATCATCGTGACTCAGAATGAGCACATCTAACAGTGGAAGCATCTCTTCTGCTCTGTCCCAGGGAGTTGGCCAGATGCGACCATCAGCATCCCAACGACGCAACCAGCCCTGTGGTGTGGCTGCGAGAATTGTACCAGAACGATGGTTCGTAGGGGCCGATTTATCAGCCAGTCGCCCAGGCAATCCCGAAGGAATTTCCTGGGCGACTGGCCCAAGCAGGACAATTGGTGCGCTCAGCCACGTCTCGGGGATATCTCCGAACTGGAGTGGATCGGCTCTGGCTCGGAGATATTGGGTACGAAATCCTTCATGGTAGGAATTGACAAAGGTCGTTGTGGCTGGTGACGGCCGTACAGCCAGGCCAATGCCAGGTAGATGGGAAGGTAGTTCAGCAAGGAGTTGAGTGTCTGCACAGGTGACTATAGCTACCTTTAGTCCTAAGCGCGAGGCGGTCAAGGCAGCGAAGGTAACGGTGCCACCGAGGGAGTAGAGCACCCTCTCTGGGGGAGAGGTAATAGATTTATCTGTAGAGTGCCGATTTATCGAGCACGTCACGTCCTCCGGGTGGATATCGCGTGTGACATGTCCGATAGTTAGAAAGTCTGGGGCGTTATTACCTGGAACAGGTTGGAGAATTGAAACTGGCCTGGCAGAGACAACGTCATCCCCAGGAGGTGGCATTGTCTCTGCCAGGCCAGTTTCTGTCATTGCTAGCGACCCGGACGTTTCAAGGAAATAACTACACGTCGGGCATCGCCCTCGCCGATGCTTTCGGTGCTGATATCCTTGCTATCTGAGAGGGCGAGGTGGACGATGCGCCGCTCATGAGGTGGCATAGCTTCGAGCGCGATTGAGCGACGATAGTTGCGAACCTGCTGTGCCACACGCAGAGCCAGAGAACGTAGATTCTCTTCGCGACGCTCACGGTAATTCTCAGCGTCTACAATGATCCGCATGTGGCGCTTGGTACGATGTCTGACGATCAGACTGACAAGCAATTGAAGTGCAGATAGTGTTTCACCACGACGACCAATCAGCAATCCCTGGTTCTCGTTTATGCCATGGATGTTGAGCGTAAGCGGGTCAGTTGAGCGCACTTGAACGGTAGCATGAATATTCATGTAGTGCAAGATGTGTTGCAGGACATCAACGGTAATCTCGACATCTTCACGAGTCGGGACCGCAGCTCCCTCTTCTTGTGTCTCCTCTTCAACTGCCTCTCCATTCTGGAGTACCTGGGCATCTATTTCCGGGGCACCCACAAGGGGTGCTCCTACAACCGGGTATCCTGTTCCTGCAGGTTCAAGGAATGGTACTGGCTCCTCGTCCTCTATCTCCTCTTCGTCGAACTCTTCCTCTTCTTCGTCAAGAAATTCCTCGTCTTCATCCTCGAACTCCTCCTCGTCTTCGTCGGTGAGCTCTTCTTCGTCGGCGAAGTCGGGGCCAAGGATGGCGTCAGCCATTTCAGGAGTGATAATGGCCCCACTGCTGCTCGGACTACTGGAGCGTACAGTTACACGCACACGGGCCTCTTTGCTCCCGATGCCGAAAGCTCCACGAGTTGGCTCCTGTAATACGGTGATTTCCACCTCATCACGCCGTTTTCCCAGGCGTGTCAGGGCCTGCTGCACAGCCTCTTCAATACTTTTGCCACTGGCCTCTATGCTTTCCAACTTCACTGGCCTCCATTTAACTCTATAAGGGGCGCGATACGTTCCTTGCATGCGCCTTCGTCCCTGGATAGGGACGAGGGTGATGGTGCCAGGCGGGGTGCGGCTTTGCCCACGCCCTTGCGGTCGCCCTTGGCGCATGGATTTCAAGAGACGCCTAACCGGACCCCACACGCATCTTTTTTGCGCCTAACTACGTGACGGATTTCTCTTTGGGACATTTCCCCCACCACGCCGACGAGCTGATGCACTGCTTGTTCGTGAACGGCGTCGTGCGGACGTTGAACCATTCTGAGAGGTTTTTGTTCGTAAATTGCGGCCAATCGGACCATCCTCTACTGTTTCGTTGGCTCCCTCTAAGAGTTTGGTTTCTTTCTTTGCATCACCTGTATATGTTTTGCTCTCCCCAGCACTATTCTTAGCTGTGTTGCCAGTGAGGTTGGGGATATTCAGGAGCGAACCCCAGCCAGTCACAAAGTACTGCTGAACCATACCAAAGATCGAGGAGGTTGTCCAATAGAGCGCCAGGCCAGCAGCAAATTGCCAGGCGAAGTATGTTGTGATCAGAGGCATGATGTATTGCATGATCTTCATCTGCTGGCTCATAGCATCCTTGGAACCGCTGACGCTCTTGGGTTGGGACATGCGCAACTGTACAAATGTTGCAATACCAGCCAGGACTGGCAGAATATGCGTCGGATCGGGTTGCCCCAGCGAGATATGCCAGGCCGCATTGATAAAGGTGAACCAACCCAGATCAATATTTGGAAATTTGCTGAAATGTGGCAGAAATGGGTAAATGATGTTGTTGATGCTCGTGAGCGAGGCATTTCTTATCACATTACTCAGTGCATAGTACAGACCGTAGAGCACAGGCAACTGAACCAGCAACGGGAGACAACCCGATAGCGGATTCACGCCATGCTCTTTATAGAGGGTCTGCAACGCGGCGGCCTGCTGCTGTTGATCTTTATACTTCTTACGCAGTTCTGCAATCTGCGGTTGGAGTACTTGCATCGCTTTCGATGATTTGATCTGCTTCAATGTGAGGGGGAACAACACCAGACGAATAATGATCGTCAGGACGATGATAGACAGACCCAGATCATTGAAGAGATGAAGCAACAACATCAGAGCATTAAAAATGGGATATGTAAAGATGAGATTAAAAAAGTGACCTATCTGGTCCACGGTTTCTCTCCTGCCTTCCTCGATCTATTTTCCCAGGTACTCTGGGACTGGATCGTAGAGGTTGCCGTGATAGAACGGATGACAACGACCAATCCGTTTGATAGTCAGCCAGCCACCACGAACAAAGCCAAAACGTTGAATTGCCTCGTATCCATAATGTGAACACGAGGGAGTAAATCGACACGATGAGGGCAGGACCACCGACAACGTGTTTTGATATAAACGAATTAAGAAAAGTGCAACATATTTCATTGCTGTAACCTTCGCATCTACTTAACTTCTCTCTCTGGCTGATGCACAGGTTCGAGAAGCCGTGCTCGACGCAGCAAAGTGATAATGTCCTGCCGAAGCATCTTTAAATCAGCATTAGTGATCCCACTTCTGGCACTGAGTACGATATCCGAACTGGTGGAAAGCTCAGGCAGAAAAGGTCGTATCGCCTCACTCAGTAGACGTTTAATGTAATTACGTTCTACGGCGTGCTTTGAGATACGCTTGCTGACTACGAAACCGACACGCGGTCTCTCTACTTCATTTGGTATCCATGCAAGGATAAGCAGCCGAGACGTTAGCGTACGTCCCTGCTGCCTTACTCGCTGAAACTCACTACTTTTTCGCAGGCGTGATGCCCGTTTGAGTGCCACAATGGTCCTGGTGAGCTAACTAGACAGTTAGTTTCCAGCGCCCTTTGGCGCGGCGAGCCTTGAGCACACGGCGTCCGTTGCGGGTCGACATGCGCTTCATAAATCCGTGTTCCCGTTTGCGCGGTATGCGCTTCGGTTGCCAGGTACGTTTCATTGGTAAAACCCGTCTCCTCTACTTGTGATGTCCTGTAGATTATAGCCCTTCTGGGTACAGGCTGTCAATCGTAGAGAGGAATGGATATTGTCTGTGAATGATGCTGGCCACGTGCTCGATAAATCGGCACTCTACATCACCACCAGCATCATTCAGAGATTTACGGCGTCTTGAATCTCAAAAGCACACGTCCCAGCTTGACTTCATCGCTGTCATGCAGAGGCGTGGGAGTCTTTCCGGCCAGCCTCTGGCGATTGAGGAACGTGAAATTCGTACTGTTTTCATCCTCTATCATGTATTGGCCATTCTCAACAAAGATGCGAGCGTGCAAGCGGGAAACACCCCCTTCTTCACCCCCATGTGGGGTAAGATCGATATCGGGGAAGATGTTGCTCACAGCATCCTCGCGCCCAATCACCACATTGTCTTTGCCGCTAATGTCGAACTCTTGATTGTCGGCCTCAACGATCAGGCGTGCCTGCATTCCTGCCGGAGCGGCTGCTGGCGTTGGAGCAGGTGTAGGTTCAGGTGTCACACTGGGTGTGGGGGCTGCTGCCGGAACCTGTGCCGGAGCTGCTGGTGGAGCAGCCGTAGCTGGGGCAGGAGCTGCTGCACCCAACAAAGGAGCGCCACAGTTCGAGCAGAAAGCCTCACCCGCCGGATTCATTGCTCCGCAGGATGGGCATGGCTGCTGATCTACCATAGTAGCTGCTGATGCAGGTGCTGCACCTGCCACCGGTGCCGGGCTAGCCAGTGGTTCGCCGCACTCATCACAATAGGCTGACCCCTCGGGATTTTCATGACCCAAGGAACATTTTACTGACATAATACTCTATCCTCCTTATTTGTCAGAGCGACCGCCGTAGGGGCACCCCTTGTGGGTGCCCGACAGGTCACTCCTACTATACATGGTTGCGTTTCCCCCAGGTTAGGGGACATTGACCAGGGCAACCGGTAGAGTGCCGATTTATCGAGCACGTAGTCGCCCTACGGTTGAGACAAAAGGTCGTCTAAGCGCTGGGTCAACTTGCGTGTCTTGTTTCCAATCGCCTTCACCTGCTCTGGCGAAATTTGCTGTCCCTGGTTGATCTGATCCAGCGCATTGCGCGTCTCTTCATCAAGCACTCGCGTCACATTTGGGTGCAGCACCGTTGTTGCTTTGCCTGTCTTCTTATATTCATCCAGTACCTTAGTTACAAGCCGATGGGCATTCGCTTTTTCCGCAAAGTTCATCACAATCGGGTTCACCTGTGCTGCCAGTGCTGCATCCGTCGTAAATGTCACCTTAATATCGTCAGTTATTCTCTCCCCTACAAGCCCGGTCACAGGCACATCATAGGTAATTTCAGCATGGGCAATGCGGAACAACCCGGCCGGGCGCGGGTCCACCTCCAACTCCACCAGCACTGATTGAGGCGCACCTTTCTCCAGGTCGCCCAGCGGAATCGTAATCTGCCGATCAGAAAGCACCGACGCACCAAGATCGCTGATGATTGGGAGCACCTTCACCGCCTTTTTCGGCTTGATGCCACCTGGCAGGCTAAGCATCAGAATAGCATTGCGCACAGCCACATCCACTGCACTCTGCAACTGCTGTTGGAAGACAGCCAGCGCATCTTCCGGGTTCCTGATAAATTCAGCGGGCATCCCTCCACTCAGTTGCCCCACCTGGTCTAGAGTATTCTCATCCCAGTCTCGTCCAATGCCGAGTGGATAGATCGCAACGCCAGCAGCACGCGCATCCCTGGCAAGCTGAAAGCAACGCTCGGTATCGCCATACGTCACACCATCGGTCAGCAAGAACATCCGCTTCACCGCATTCGGAATATTCCAGCGATGCAACTCATTCAGACCATTGATTATCCCAAGCGACATTGTCGTCCCACCAGCATCACGAATCCGGTCAATGCTCGCCATCATCCCAATCTTATCATTTGCAGCCATCGACGGAATAATCACCTGCGAAGTGTCATCAAAGATCACCACGGAAACATAATCCGTCGGCTCCAGGCGATCAATCACTGTCTTGACCGCCTCCTTCACGTTGTGCAGTTTCGCGCCTTTCATCGAGCCAGAATGATCAATCACCAGCGCAAGATTCAGTGGCATACGTACCTGCGCCATCATATCCGTAGGTTTCGCTTCCAATAAAACATATGCTACCTGGCTCCCACCAGTCACAGGCATATAGTCCTTTCCTACCTGATGTGCCAGTGTTACCTCACCGGGCATAATGTATTCGCTCCTTTCACCCAATTTGTTGCTCTAGTATATCATATCATCATAAGGGCAACCCTCGTGGGTCCCGCCACCCTGCCGGGGGGGCAGATAATAGGGGACGATGAAGGGCCGTGTCCCCCGTAGGGGCCGATTGATCGTTGCCCACCGCCGATTGATCGGCCTGTAGGGGCCCGATTTCTCGGCTATGGGGTGTCCGATTCTTTTGTCAACATCCCTTATCGCACAAACACAACCACCGCACTCACATTGTCTTCGCCCCCATTCGTATTGGCCGCCTCAATCAAATCCGTGCAGGCTATCTGTGGATCAGCCGCATTATTCAATATACTCTCAATCTGTGGATTGCGCACCATCTCCCACAGCCCGTCAGAACAACTTAACAGAACATCCCCAGGATGCAGTTGCTGTTTGAAGATATCGATGGATACATGCAGCTTATCGCCCAGGCTGCGGAAAATCTGGCTGCGCTGTGGATGCGTATACACATCCTCTGGGGAAATCAATCCCCCCGCCACCAGTTGACCCACAAGTGAATGATCCGTCGTCACCTGATACAACTGCTTACTGCGCAGAATATAGGTCCGGCTATCCCCCACATTCACAATATACGCATGATCCCCCACCACCATAAAACCTGTCAAAGTCGAACCCATATCGGTTTTATCCTGCTGATTCACCTGGCAGAGCCGCGCATTCGCTTCTTCAACGGCACCGCGTAACATCTCTGCCAACCCATCCTCATCGTATACCTTCCGCGCTTCTCCCTCTTTCTCACTAGTGAGCGGATCTACCAGCAATTCACGCACAAGCCGCTCTGCAATAATATTGATTGCCATACGACTGGCGACCTGCCCGTTATCGTGGCCACCAAGGCCATCAGCCACAATAAATACCCCGAGTGGCTCTGAAATGGACTCAAACACACGCTGAAACTGCAAAACCAGTGTACTATCTTCATTTGGCTCACTGCGTCGCACAGTCCCTGCATCCGAGTCACACGCCGCCAGCAAATGGACTCCCGTAGGGAAAACATTCTCCAACACCTGTGGCAGTTCAATCACATAGGTACGTCCCTGATCGATAAAGGTATTGACAATAGTCCCCTGCACACGCGCATCTCCCTCCTGGCTTTCAGCAGCCGAGTACTCGTGCATAACATAGGAGATGTCAAGCAACCCTGCACCGCAACTATCACAAAATTCACTACCTTCCGCGTTCTGCTCAGAGCCACAGCTCCAGCAGCGCTGATAGCCCTGATGATCAATCACCTGGTAGATGTGTTCCTGTGGATTATCACTCAATACCTGCGTAATCTCATAGCGTCCTACAACTGTTGTACCAACTGGTAGCACGGCAAAGTCACCTGCTGTCGCGGTCTGCTCTCCTGGTAAGGGCGACCCTTGCGGTCGTCCTGCAGCCTGTTCGGCCTGTTCGGCCTGTTCAGATTCATCTGGCTGTGGTTGTGCTGCCTGCATTCCTTCACTCTCCTCCTGCGCTGTATCTTCCGCCTTCGCTGTTTCGCCAGCCATCAGGCCCCCATCTTCCTTTCCCTCCTCCGCATAGGAGTGGCCCTCATGGTCTCCTTGAGAAGATGGCGGAGGTGGTGGCGGTGGAATATCTACAGGTTGATCTTCACTGTTTGATGTTATGTCCTGTAGCGGCGTCTCCTCATGTGGGAGAGAAGCCTGGGGGGCTTCTGGCCCTGGGGATGGATGCCCTGGCAGATCAACGATATCCTGTGGTTGCTCATTCTCGGTAGTTGATTGTATAGGCGTAGCCTCTGGTGGCGATGGTAGGGGCATCTCCTTGTGTGGCAGGACTGTAGAGTGCCAATTCATTGGCACGTCCTGGGGGGCTTCTAGCCCTGGCATCTCCCCAATATCGGAGATATCCTTATCCCCAGGTGTTACCGACGTTGATTGCGCCTCTAACTCTGTGCCATCCTGCCCTTGTTTCGCTTCTCGCAGTCGCCGGGCATGATAGGCCAGCATCTGCTCAGGGGTCAAAATGAGAGTAGGAGCAAGGCTGGGATCGCCTGCTTCATCTGTCTCAATCTCCGTAGGAGCCATGGGTGGCGCTTCATCATCCCGCGCCACCCTCTCCGGGGGAGAGGTAATAGGGGGATGATGAAGCGCCGGATGCGCGGCTTGCGGAGCGTCTTTCAAATTCTTCGCGCCCCGTTCCAACTCTTTCGCCCCCTCCGAATTGACCATTGCCGGTTCCGGTTTCGGGCTTAATGGCTTTCCACAGACTTTACAGAATTTGGCATCATCACGATTTATCGCATTACATAACGGACAGTTCATCCCTGCCCTCCTCACAGGGGCGCATCAGTTGCGCCCAAATTTGTAGGGACCCGACGCCCTATCCAGGGGACAGGTAATAATCGCGCCCCATAGACATTTGCGTAGGGGCCCGATTTATCGGGCCCCATAGGCATCTGCATGAAATGCCTCTACAACAGCTTTTGTAATTGGAGTGCCTCAGCATTGGTCGGATCGCGCTTAAATGCCTCGCGGACCATCTCTCGGGCCTCCTGTTTCTTGCGCAGCTTCTGGTAACAAGTTGCCATCGCCGCATAAATGTCTGACAGGTCATCATTGCGCTGGCGTGCCTTTTCCAGCGCATCCAGTGCCTGCTTCCACTCTCCCGCCTTCATCAGCGCCCGCCCTAGCTCATACCATGGGTCCCACAGAGTTGCATCAATCTGGGTAGCATCCTGCAGAGTCTTGACTGCTTGCCGAAACTGTCTGGTATCGGCGTACAGATTCCCAAGTGAGATCAGAATCGGGATATGGTTAGGACTGATTTTGAGACCATCCAGGAAATAGCTGATCGCCTCACGAGCGTAGCCCTGCTTCATAGCCACCAGCCCCAACTGATAGTAGATCGCCGTATCATCTGGTCTCAGCTTTCGTGCCTCCTGGAAAACCCTCTCTGCTTCCTGATAGCGTGCCAGGTCATAATAGCACATACCAAGCTGAAACAATGCCTCGAATGCCCCGGGTTTCTGCTTCAACGCCTGCTCAAATTGCTCAGCAGCCAGCTTCATCTTATCGGTGAAGATCTTCTTATCCGCCTCCTTCACCGACTGTGCGTGCTGGCGATAAGCCCGGCCAAGACTGAACAACACATCGTATAATGCGTACCCCAGTCTTTGTGCCAGCAGAATCTGGTTCACCGCCTCCGTATAGTTTTTGTTCCTGAGATGCTGCAAACCAATCTGATAGGCCGCCGCAGCATCATTTGCCGAAGCCGCACCTGGTTGGGAACTTGCCCCTTGCTGTCGCCCTGCCATAGCAGGTGATGGTGCTGACTGCTGAACCTGTTGTACTGGCCGGGCACGAATTGGTTGCGCTGGTCGTGCCTGTATCGGAGGCTGCGCCTGTACAGTTTTTAAAGGTTGTTGGGCTGACTGCACTGGCCGGGCACGAATTGGCTGGGGCGGAACCGCTTGCGCCCGCCCATGCATGGGTGGGGGAACAGACGTCGCTCCCACCGTCAATGGCTGGGCATCCCGCTTGCAAAACTTCGCACCAGGGCGATTCCGGTAGCCACACTTCGGACAGATTGGGCCACTGGCTGCATCTGCCGAAACTGCTGGCACAATAATCGTCGCATTCGGTGAGACCGCTGGAATCTGGATCGTAGCCGGGGCAGCATTCAAACTATAATTAGGTAAGCATGATTGTAAGGCCATCCGCATCGCCTCAGCACTCTGAAATCGCTTTGCCGGCTCCTGTTGCATCGCTTTAATGATCACCTGCTCCACCGGGCAAATCAGCTTCCCGCTAATCTGGATAGTACGCAGCTTCGGATTCTTCGCCAGGATGCTGCCAGGGGCAGGCGTCTGGATTGGATCAGGCTCATAATTCGTCAGCAGATGATACATCGTCGCGCCCAGCGAATAAATGTCCGAGCGTGCATCCGTCTGGACTGGAGTCCCTGGATTAACAGCACTACGTCTTTGCCCAGGAGCGGTCAGCGAACCGAGATGCTCAGGAGAGGCGTAAGAAATTGTCCCCAGGTTCTCAGTATTTGTGCTCTTATTCGGATCAAACCGTCGTGCAATCCCAAAATCAATCAGTTGAACATCGCCCTCCGGCGTCACCATGACATTGCCCGGTTTCAGGTCACGCAGGATGATAGGGGGATTGCGTGAGTGAATATAGCTCAACGCCTCGCACACCTGCATCATCCATTTAATCACCTTCTCTTCATCGAGGGGACCCTTATTCTGCTCAAGCATCTGGTCCAGGCTCTGCCCAGGCACAAACTCCATCACGAAGTAGTAGTTCCCGCGCTCCTGAAAGCTCAGTATCAGCGATGGAATACGGGGATGCTTCAAACCAAACAGCAGGTCAATCTCTTTGTTAAAGCGTTCGATCGCCGTCTTGCGCTCTTCTGGAGTCGTCGTGGGACTGATAAGCAATTCTTTCACTGCCCGGAACTGACCAGGTCGGCCCACCTGTTCAACCTTATAGACAGTACCCATGCCACCTTCGCCGAGCACCTTCACTATTTTGAATTTCCCATCAAGGATGGTACCTACTGGAAGCGCCATACCGCAGTGATCTCCGACTTTCTTTAATAAGTTTTGATCTGTATTACAATAGCGGTAATATTGTCTTCACCGCCATTTTCATTGGCCATAGCAATTAACTTATTACAGATTTTCTGAGGATCGCTTTCTTCGCTAAGCACCTTTTTGAGGTCTTGATCCCGGACCATTTCCCATAGACCATCGGAGCAGAGCAGCAGAGTATCCCCGGCTTGCATTGGCTCCTGGAAGACATCCACTTCAACTGTCTTATGCCCGGCTCCAAGGGAACGGTAGATCAGGTTGCGTTGGGGGTGTGCATATACCTCCTCGGGTTCAATTTGCCTGGCTTCTACCAGTTTTGCTACCAGGGAATGATCCTTCGTCAGGGCTTTCAGTTCCCCCTTGCGTAGAAGGTAGGTGCGACTATCGCCAACATTAGCGATGTATGCTCTATCGTCCTGGAGCAAGGCGGTTGTCACTGTGCATCCGAGTCCGCGAGCAGAGGATTGCCGTTCACCATAACTGATAATGGCCTTGTTCGCCTGCTTAATCGCGTTAATCAACTGATCTTCCACGATCTTTAACATGGGGGTCTCAGTCAACTTTTGTGTCTTGTGTCCCTGATCTTTGTCGATATCTTCAGGGGTCAATTTAACCGTCGCTTGTTCAACAGGTGGAGTCAGCCTGATCGTTATTTGATCGGGTAAGGGTTTGAAGAGATTATCCAGGACTTTGCTGATGGTCTCCACCGCGAGCCTGCTGGCTACTTCTCCAGCATGGTAGCCGCCCATCCCGTCGGCAACAATAAAAAGCCCCCGATCTCCCGTTTCTGAAGATTCGATGCGTTTATAGGGGCAGTCTTCGTTTTGCTCTCGTTGTTTCCCTATATCAGTTTTATCAGCAGCAATCAGTTTCAATGGCATATGAGTGTACCTCGCAGAAATGGTCTTTTTATGGCAATTATCTATGCTCACTATAGCATATTGCTCGTGCGGACGCTAGATACTAATGCCAATTTTAAAGCCATTTACCTGACATCCCCTCAGAAATCGGGGTGCAGGGGCTCTGCCCCTGCCGGAGCGCGAGGTGTCCTCGCTCTCTCCCTCTTCCCGGGGGCCGTAGGCCCGCAAGAAAAATTATCTGTGGATGTCAGACCTATTTACATAGCTTTTTATAGATTTTATTGTATATCAGTATCAGGAGTTAGATTACTCACAACATTGTCTACGATAGAAGCAGAAAAAAGTTGTTAAGAGTGCTTGATCTTGCCGATGGAGGGTGACCAGGAGCCGACCCGGTTCCTGGTCAACCTCCATCGGCAAGCTGAATTACCTCTCCTCGTTTTTTGATCGTTCTCTAAAAAACATGCGAATGGCAGTACCCTTGAAGCCAAATGCCTCGCGTAACCGATTCTCCAGGTACCGCTCATAGGAGAAGTGCAGGCATCCAGGGTCATTCACAAAAAAGACAAAGGTCGGCGGATTCACCTGCGTCTGCGTAACATAGTAGATTTTCAACATTTTCCCACGGATCACTGGCGGATTATGCCGTCGCACGGCATCTTGCACCACTTCATTAAGTTTGGAAGTTGGAATACGCAAGAACCGCATATCAGCAATATTCAGTGCCATCTCGAGCAATGATTGCACATGGTAGCCTGTCTTCGCTGAGACGAAAACAATAGGAGCGTAGGGAATAAACTTCAAACCCTCGGCAACACTTTTACGGTATTTCTCGGCATCCTCAATCTCTTTCTCCTCATGGCGAACAGCGGGAGCGAAAGGCCGAAGCGGATTCTCTTGACGAGCGGCTCGTCGTTGCGCCTGGGCAAGGTCCCACTTGTTGACGACAACTATCACACCTTTGGTTTGTTCGTGAATCTCACCGGCGATATGGGTATCCTGTGCTGCCAATCCTTCACTGGCGTCGATCAGGAGCAGGGCAACATCGCAGCGTTCAATTGCCCGGCTGGAGCGCAAGACACTGTATTTCTCAATGCCGGGGCCAACTCTTCCGCGTCGGCGGATGCCAGCAGTATCGATGAGGATAATTTTTCTGCCTTCGAACTCTACTTCGGTGTCGATAGCATCACGGGTAGTACCCGGAACCTCGCTGACAATTGAGCGTTCAACGCCCAGGATAGCGTTGAGCAAGGAGGACTTCCCAACGTTGGGGCGTCCTACAATCGCAATCTTCGGAATTCCTTCTTCCTCTTCCGCCCCTTCGGCTTCATGCGGGGGAGGAAGGGCTTTGACGATCTCATCAAGCAAATCGCCAGTTCCTGTGCCCTGAATAGCCGATATCTCGATTGGCTCACCCAGGCCCAAACTATAAAATTCAACGGCATCCTGGCGCAGCCTGGCATTATCAGCCTTGTTCACCGCCAGAATGACAGGTTTCTCGGTGCGACGCAACAAGTCGGCTACTTCTTCATCGGCAGCTGTAATGCCAGAGCGAGCATCGACCATAAAGACGATCGCATCGGCTTCTTCGATGGCAAGTTCTACCTGTGCGCGGACACCCTTCATAAGGTCGCCCGGCTGACCGTTGAGTCCTACCTGGCCTACCGGGATGTCCGAGCCGAGTTCGAGGCCACCTGTGTCGATGAGGGTAAATTCACGACCATTCCAGTCTGTGTCCCCATAGATGCGGTCACGGGTCGTACCTGGCAGGTCTTCGACAATAGCGACCCGCTCGCCGATCATGCGATTAAAAAAGGTGGATTTGCCGACATTCGGTCGGCCTACAATGGCAACAAGTGGTTTCATAAAGCCCCATCTATCCCATAAATTGGGCACCCACAAGGGGTGCCCCTACATCGATTTATTTGTGAACATTATAGCACAAAAAGCTATGAAAGCTATGAGGGATGGCAGTATCAATTCCTACCCGAACAACTCCGTCACCGACCGTCCATCATGGATGCGGCTAATCGCCCCGGCAAAGAGTTCAGCAACCGAGAGCACCTTGATATTTGGCAAACGTTTATGCTCGGAGAGGGGAATCGAGTCAGTAATCACAATTTCTTTCATGGGGGCATTCTTCAAGCGCTCAATCGCAGGCCCGGACAGGACGCCATGGGTGGCGCAACCATAGATATCCCGTACACCATGTTCATGCAAGACCTGCACCGCCTGCGTTAGCGACCCGGCAGTATCGATCTCCTCATCCACTATCAGCGCATGGCGACCCACAACAGTGCCAAGCAGTCCCGTTGCTTCTGTCTGACCATCGTTGCCGAGTCGGCGCTTCGCGATAATAGCGAGCGGAGCATTGAGGCGATCTGCTAATTTACGGGCCTTCTTGGCAAAGCCCTCATCGGCAGAGACCACTGTCAAGTCACCCAATCCCTTCTGCACAAAATAACGTGCCTGAATGATCTGGGCAGTCAATTCATCAACAGGGATATTGAAGAAGCCCTGAATCTGCCCTGCATGCATATCCATGGTGAGCACACGATGAGCGCCAGCCACGGTAATGCAATCAGCAATCAGGCGAGCAGTGATCGGAACGCGAGGTTGATCTTTCTTGTCCGTGCGACCATAGGCGTAGTAGGGGATGACAGCAGTGATACGGGCAGCAGAGGCACGTTTGAGGGCATCAATCATGATGAGCAATTCCATGATCGAGCGATTGACAGGAGCGCTGAAGGGCTGAATAACAAACACATCGTGGCCACGCACGTTTTCATTGATTTTCACAAAGATGTTTTCGTTACTAAACTGAAAAACGTCAGCGTCGCCAGGCGGGATATGTAAGTGTTGACAGATTGCGATTGCTAATTGCGGATTTGCGTTCCCGGTAAAGACACTCAGATCGTCCATTCGCACCTCTGGTTCCTCATGGTTACAGTAAAGTATATCATAACCCATGATGGTACCGCAAACTATTGCCCTGCTCAATCCAATTTCATCTCCAGCCCAAGCAGAATACCCCGGAGCACATCATGACCCGATGTTGCCCCCATAGCCAGGACTGCTTTTACTGCCGCGTCTAGCCGCATTTCATCGTCCCTGGTCAAAGCCTCCAACAACAGGACAATAGGCTCAGCAACATCTCCCTGGGCGGCATAACCAAGCCAGCATTGACTGAGGAGATGGGTCTGCCGTTTTGCAACCTCCATGATCTGTTGGCATGCAGCAAGGAAGGTTGGGTCCGGGCCGTACAGTAGCCAGCCGATGGCCATCCAACCTGCCAGGATGTCATCACCTGTCGGTGTCAACCCTCTTCCTCGGCCACACAGGTATTGGGCCAGGAGGAGCATATTTTTCTCAGACAGTTTTTGCACCCGATCTTCCCAGGGGAGACCGGGTGCAAAAACTGTCTGAGAAAGGTGTTGTCCATTCTTCCTGATTACTTCCATATCCAGTTGTTCGGGATGCTCGATATGAGAATTCCAGTGAGAACAGAAGGAAAGGTCAAGCGAGCAGCCTATAGCTTCAATATGCAGGCGTTGTGCGCCAAAAAGCACAGGCATGCCAGCTCGTAGGGCATTGAAAGGGAAGGTTCCTCCCGAGGCAGAGAGTTGGAGTCCATTGGGCATGCGTGGTGAGGAGAGCGCATTGAGCGAAAGAATGAATCCGCCGGGGAAGATAATATTGGCAGCAGCAGCAAAAACACTATGAACACTCCCACGTTGGGGTGTGCCCCTGGCTGCTGCTGCAATAGATGCGCTACAGGCGTAGGCAGTGCAGATTAGAGCCGAGCCAGCCTGGGCTGTGGCTCGGCTGCCAGAAGACCCGGGCCTATTCAACTGGCTCTTCTGGACTGGAAATGATGATATGCAGGAAGCGTCTGAGTGCCCAGAAGGCCAACCAGTAGATTGCCATAGCGATCAGCGTTGGCCACTCAAATGCCTGGTAATGGTGTGGACCCAGCGATGGCGTCGCAACGATGTTGCTAAAAGGGGTGAGGATAAATCCGGTCACGGCATAGAGAAAACTCGCAAATGCATTATTGGGGTCTGCTCCGATCAGACGCAAGACAAAACGGATCGCCAGGATCACCTCTAAGACAATCGCAACCCACTGCAAGAAATCATTGAACTTGGCGATGCCGAAAGCGACCGCCTGTCCGGTTTCCTGTCGTGTCTCGCTACTCTCTGCTGCCTCTGGTTGAGCTACGCCCTCAACTGGCTGCGGAGTGACCGGTACATTTTGCGCCGTTTGTCTCGGCTGCAATGCATCCATCGGTGGAAGTATATCAGTGGGCCTTTCACTGGTCGTTTCATCAGGAAAAGGATTTGTTTGCATTCGGCTCTCCTCGTACTAGAATCTTCTTCTACTCGGGCCGATTTACCGCGTCTCACGTTGCTATCTTTTTAACCTGGTAGGCGCGATCAATTTGGCCCTCTATCCTGACTCGATTATAGCATGATTCGTTTATGTTGTGCTACAACGAACATATAATACCACGCTCTCTGCTCGTGCTACTAAGCAAAACTGTCCCGAAGCCACCAGTTGGTTCAGTTCGCTGGTTACTGTGGCACGGTCTTCAGGGAAGACGGCAGAGAAGTCAACGACAACGTATTGAATAGTCTCATTGACAGCCGGGAAAACTGCCAGGTTCTGCCGCTCGCTCAGATGTGGATTCAGGTTGCCTCCGGCAGAAACCGAAGCATCCGGGGGAATCATGGCCAGCAGTTGCTCAATATGTTGCTCACGACTTCCTGGCTCATGGCCAGCCCAGAAGATATTCAGCATAGGTGCGGCAATCATAAAATTGAGCCAGATCGCTACAGCGATCCAAATACATGCCAGCCATTGCAAGCGCGGCACAGAGATACTCTTTGCAAGAGGCACCATCCGCTCGTTAAAACGTTCCCGTTGTACACCCGGCCTACCATGTTCGATACCTTGCCTGACACCCACAAGGAACCTGGCACCCACAAGGAACCTGGCACCCACAAGGGGTGCCACTACTATGGACGGGCTGCGCAGGATGATTCGTAGCATAGTAGTGGCACCCCTTGTGGGTGCCAGGGGGGAGGACGTGGGTGCCAGGGGTGTGGACGTGGGTATCATGGTGGGGGACATGGGTGCCATGGGTACCAGCGTGGGGGACGTGGATGCTACATTTCCTGTGGGCGCAATGAATTGCGCCCCTACAGACTCCCCGCGCCATCCATGCCAGAGGTCTACTAATCGTCGTGCTCCATGGATCGCCGAGAGCATCACGAAGGGGATGATCGTGGCGTTATAGTGATACCCACCACTGTAGAGCAGAGGATCAGTGCTTAGCAGGTTTACTGCCAGGCTGGGCAAGGCCGGAAGGAGCCACTCAGGAGCAAGCAGACTCAGAAAGCCTGTGCTGCGGAAGAGACCGGCCAGGTAATAGAAACGGTCGAGTGTGACAAAGGTGGCAAAGAGTAACCAGGGATGCAGGAGGAGGTTGACTATCGCTGCTCCTGGTGAACTCCCCAGGGCTTCATAGCGATACCAGAAATTGTTGTGTTGTGTCCCAGGATAGAAGTGTGGGATGATGAAACCAAAGGCCAGAACACTCCACAGCACTCCTCCAGCCAGTAAGGTGGTTCCCAGACGTGGCTGTTTATACTTCCAGATGAGTAGAATGCCCAGCATTGCAATCGCAAGAGGAACGTCTTCCTTACAAGAAGCAGCCAGAACACAGGTAATCAGAAACCATACATAGCGCTTGTGTGCAAGTGCCAGGAGCGCATAGAGCAAGAAGGGTGTTGCCAGGCTGACGGGATGGAAGTCGAAGAGATTTAAGCCAAGCAATGCCGGAGCGAGCAAATAAGCAATCGCCATAAGTGCAGCGAGTAGAGGCCATTCGGTCAAATACTTGCGTGCCAGCAGGAAGACGGGTAATGCCCCTGACATCAGGGCCAGTGTCTGGAAAATGAGCAGAATACGTGGGTCTGCATGGAAGAGATAGAGTAAAGAAAGAGGCAGGATGATTGGTTCGAAATGGATGGCAAGGCGCGTTGGTGGTCCATACCAGTCAATGGCCTGGTTGGTGAAGCGGAACGGATGTCCATGGATGGTATTCCAGAGCACCTGGTCCATGTTGCCAAGGTCAAATGCTGTTGCCTTGAATGTGTCGTAGCGAAGCACAGCCTGGTGGCTCATGTCTACAGCGTAAACAAGCATGGCGAGCACCAGGAGACCCCAGGCCAGCCAGGTGAGGTTGAGATGCTTGTATAGAATCCAGGAACGATTGCGTAAGGTCGCCCCTCCCCAGGTAAGATAGACTCTCCAACGTGAGGTACCGAGGTTGGGTAGGGGCGATCCCTCACCCTCTCTGGGGGAGAGGTAATAGTCGCCCTGCTTGTTAACTTGTGCGATCCCGTATCTCCTCATCTTCCCTCAGAAGACAATAAATGACTCCCAGAAGGCAACGCCGACCAGGATCATAAACGAGAAGACAATTACAAACTCCGGCCAGGTACCTGTACGAAAACGCCAATTAGGATTCGGTGGGAAGCCGAACCGTTTATGATATGGCCAGAGTAAGGGTACACCTCCAAGCGTCAAAGCATCGGCTGCGATATGCAGGATACAGCCGAATAAGAGCGCTATAAGGACAACGTTAGAGTGCTGGACAACACTGGCTGAAGGCGCAAGTCCACGCGAGGCCAGGAGATAGAAGACCAGTTCCTGCAGACCAAGAGCCAGCAATGCCCCCAGAAGTAGTCCCAGGAGGCTGTGGAAGAGGGTGCGATGGCCTGCAAGGTGTTGAATCTCTTTACTGACCCAGCCCAGTTTTTGTCCCAACGTGCTATGAGCATTGTCAATGTCGGGCAGGAGCGCACCGATCCCCACCATAAAATAATAGACCGCTTTGGTCGCTATGAGTCCGCGAGTAGCATTCTCTGCTCCCATCAATGGCGGCCCTGTCACATGAAAAATGCTATCAAGAACAATGCCCCCGGTGAGGCCAACCAGTAGATGTGATCTACCTTCCATACAGTTAGCTTTCTCCTTTAATTATGAAGAAGATAGGTTTCTCTATGTGCCATTGTAGAGGCTCAAGGAAAAAATATCAAGTGTTCTAATCGTATTGTAGGTTCCCTGGGGCGCCCCAGGGAACCTACAATACGATTAGAACAATGACATCTGCTGTGGAGGTTCTTCTTTTTTCACCCTGATTGGTTCTGCGGTCTTCGACTGGCCTTCCTTATTTTCGCTTGTCATCCGCTCGGCCTCAGCAATGATCAGTGGAATCTTTTTGAAATCTTCGCGGATAGTCTCTTTGAGACTGGCCTGGTGGAGACCTGCGGCGGGATGGTACATAGCGATACAGATATAGCCATCTTTTTTACGGGCACGCCCATGGATACTGCTGATCTTCTCATTACCAAAGAACTTTACCATAGAGAAGCGGCCAAGGGTGACGATGACCTGTGGTTTGATAGCTTCGATCTGGCGATCAAGGTAGTCATTACAGGCAGCAATCTCTTCAGGCAGCGGGTCACGGTTGTTGGGAGGGCGGCACTTCACCACATTCGTAATGAAGACATCTGAACGTTTAAGCTTGATGCTCGCCAGGAGTTCATCCAGGAATTGTCCAGCAGGGCCAACAAAAGGTCGTCCTTGTTTATCTTCATGGAAGCCGGGGCCTTCTCCGATCAACATTATTTTGGCATGAGGATTGCCTTCGCCTGGTACTGCTTTTGTGCGCCCCTTACAGAGGTTGCACTTGACACATGTAGAGACTTCTGCAGCTACCTCCCGCAATATCTCCTCTGACGACATAAGATATATACCTCTTTCCAAACCAATAATTAATAGAGTGTACATTTGTCCAGGGCCTGGTTGATCGGCCCGTGGGCTGATCAACCAGGCCCTGGACAATCATAATTTTACCAGCGTCGATCAGGGGGACGCTGACCAAAGCCTCCTTCGCGACGCCCACCGCCGCCACGGTTAGGACCACTGGAGCCAGGACCCATTGGACGGCGCTGCCCAAAATTGCCTCCTCCACTACCGCCACGATCACCGTAGCCGCCACCAGGACGGCCTCCGCGCTCGCCATAACCACCAGGACGGCCTCCGCGCTCGCCATAGCCACCTCCACCTGGGCCTCCCCGGTTCGGCATTGAGCCTTCGCGATCACGGCCCCCGCCATAGCCACCAGGACGACCAGGGCCTCCACGACCAGGGCCACGCCCGCGATCACTGTCTTCGGGACCGGGCATCTCACCACTCAAAGCGGCGCGACGTGAGAGGTTAACTCGTCCCTGGGCATCAACTTCTGTGACCATCACTGTAATCTCATCACCAACCGAGACGACATCCTCTGGACGCATAACCTGGTAATCAGCTAATTGTGAAGTGCGTACCAGTCCCTCTTTTCCTGGCAGGATTTCGACAAATGCCCCAAAATCCACCAGGCGGCGGACTGTACCAGTATAGATGCGGCCAACTTCGACCTCTTCGGTCAGGGCACGTACCGAGTCCATGGCACGCTGCATAGCCTCTGCAGTGGTAGCTGAGATGTTGACAGAACCATCATCCTCGATATCAATCTTCGCTCCGCTCTCCTCCTGGATTTTGCGGATCATCTTTCCTCCTGGACCGATGACTGCACCGATCTTGTCGGGGTTGATCTTGATGGTCTGGATACGTGGCGCGTATTCCGACAACTCCGCACGAGGCTCACTGAGCGTCTCAAGCATCTTGTCCATAATGTACATGCGACCTTCACGAGCCTGCTCCAGCGCCTTTGCCATAATCTCGTAAGTGATACCCTTGACCTTGATATCCATCTGGAGAGCAGTAATGCCTTCGGCAGTGCCCGCCACTTTGAAGTCCATGTCACCTAGAGCGTCTTCGATGCCTTGAATGTCGGTCAAGACTGCCCATTTGCCAGCATGCTCACCTTCACCTGTGACGAGGCCCATCGCCACACCTGCTACCGGTGCCAGAATAGGTACACCTGCATCCATCAATGACAGGGTGGTGCCGCACACAGAACCCATCGAGGTAGAACCATTCGAGGAGAGCACATCTGATACTGCGCGGATAGTATAGGGGAAATCTTGCTGAGAAGGAATCACTGCTGCAATAGCACGTTCTGCCAATGCACCATGTCCAATTTCGCGCCGACCAGGGCCACGAAGCGGCTTGCTCTCACCCGTTGAGAATGGTGGGAAGTTATAGTGGTGCATAAAGCGCTTGCTCTCGCTAGAACCCAGGCCATCAAGTACCTGCTCATCACCAGGAGAACCCAGTGTCACAACACTCAGCACCTGGGTCTGTCCACGTGTGAAGATGGCGGAGCCATGAGTGCGCGGGAGGAGGCCAACCTCACAACTGATAGGTCGGATGGTTTTGAGATCGCGGCCATCAGGACGTATGCCATGATCCAGGATATTATTGCGAACGTAGGTCTTCAATTCCTTCTCGTAGAAGCCGATGATATCCTTCAGACGGTCGGGGAACTCAGCACCCAACGTTGCAAACAACTCGTCCTGAACTACATTCAATGCTGCTGTGCGTGCACTTTTATCAACTTTGTTGACAGCGGCCTCAAAACGTGGACGTACAAACTCCGCTACCTTGTTTTTCAGCGTTTCATCAGCAGGTGCAGGCTCAAACGGTCGCTTGGCCCGGTTTACTGCCTGCATCAGCTTTTCCTGCATCTTAATGATGTCTTGCAGGCCCTCCTGGCCGAAACGCAAAGCGTCCAGCATCACATCTTCAGGAATTTCTTTCGCACCTGCCTCGACCATCATAATGGCATCAGAGGTGCCTGCAATAGTCAGGTCAAGTCTGCTCTGGGCCATCTGGGATTCAACCGGGTTGAGCACCAGCTGACCGTCGATGTAGCCAACACGTACTGCACCCACAGGCCCGGCAAAAGGAATATCAGAGATACACAACGCCGCCGAAGCTCCTACGATGCCCAGAATATCGGGATCATTTTCCTGGTCTACCGAGAGCACAGTGATGATGATCTGCACATCATTACGGTATCCTTTGGGAAAGAGCGGGCGGAGAGGACGATCAGCGAGACGGCAAGCGAGGATGGCGTGTTCTGAGGCGCGACCTTCGCGTTTGATAAAGCCGCCAGGAATCTTGCCTGCGGCATACATACGTTCTTCTACATCAACAGTTAAAGGGAAAAAATCAATGCCTTCGCGAGGCTCATCGCTGCCAACCGCAGTTGCCAGGATGATGGTATCGCCATAGCGCAGAAGCACTGCGCCACTGGCCTGTTCTGCCACGCGACCGGTCTCAATGCTCATGACCCGGCCACCGATGACAGCTTCTTGTCGGTGAATCATACTTTCCTCCGAGTTACTAACACCCCTTAAATGAACTCCTGTTTCAATCAAGCAGTCCTTATTTCACGAGGTAAAACTAAATGGGGGTGTTTCTTTACTTTCTTTACAACTAGCATTCCCAGCTTCTTTGCGCGTCTAACAGTCTTCACGCAGCTCATTTCGATCCTCATCCATTTTGAAGGCTGGGTGCAACAACTAACTTCTTAATAAGCAAGTACCACGCTGTTCTACCCTGCTGTAGTCTCTTAGCTCTGCTGTGCATCGATCATCGGCTATGGCGGGGGACGCCTTCTATCGTTCGCCTGTATTTGTGCGTTTACTTATCAGTTCGTTTCAATCTCTCGTTAACACATTGCATCTGTTCTGTGGAAGAAAAGGGAGTGGAGCAGCGGTCGGGCATCTTTTGCAGCGCTCACCTTCCAGACCTGCGCCGACCGCACCGCACCCAACACAACCTCAGGACTAATGGCGCAGGCCGAGTTTCGCGATCAACGCGCGATAGCGGTCCGGGCTTTTCTTGCTGAGGTATGCAAGCAACCGTCGGCGCTGACCAACCATCATGAGCAGGCCGCGGCGCGAATGGAGATCATGCTTGTGGACTTTCAGGTGTTCCGTGAGCTGATTGATGCGCCGGGTCAGGATAGAGACCTGGACTTCTGGCGATCCTGTATCAGTTTCGTGAACGCGGGAATTTTCAATGATTTCTGATTTTTCTTCGACTGTCAAAGCCACTCTGGTATTCACCTCCTGTGTGACAAGGTGGGTAAAGATAACTAGCTGCTCGCATTATAGCATGCAAGGCAATAGGAGTCTAGATCATAATCATATTCACCGGCCACTTTAAGTGGCCGGTGAATATGATTATGATCTGACCATTTACTTGATTGTGACCTTGGCACCAACCTCGGCCATTTTGTCAGCGATCTTCTGAGCCTCTTCCTTGGAGACACCTTCCTTAATGGGCTTGGGGGCCTCATCAACGACGGCCTTGGCCTCTTTCAGACCCAGGCCAGTGAGCTCGCGGACGACTTTAATGACATTGATCTTGTTCGGGCCCACCTCTGAGAGGATAGCATCGAACTCGGTCTGCTCCTCGACTGGCGCGGCGGGTGCAGCTTCCTGCTGCTGTGCGGGGGCCGCAGGACCACTGGCAACTGCGACAGGTGCGGCACTCACTCCCCACTTCTTTTGCAGGGTCTCGGTAAGCTGGACCAGTTCCAGCACGTTCAGTTGCTCAATCTCGGCAATGATGGTGTCTACAGACATGTGTATTCCTCCTGATAGTTAATAGGGTTACTGAGCGGTTTCAGTTTCACCTTTGAGTTGTTCGGCACGAGCCTGAATTACATAGCAAAAATCGCGCAATGGCGCACTAAGCAAACTATAAGTTGTGGACAGTGGTCCTTGCAGGGAACCAACGATCTGGGCCTTCACGTGGTTCTTACCACCAGGCGTCCTGGCTAGACTCTCGACTTGCTCGGCAGTCAGCGCTCGACCGCCCAGAATAGCCGCTTTGAGTGCGGCTACCTTCGAGGTACGGACGTAGTCGCTCACTACTCTGGCAGCAGTAACCTCGTCATCGTAGCCCAGGGCAACGGCGGTCTGACCATTGAAGATGCTCTTGTCCAGCTCCGTCATATTATTGCGATCAGCAGCAATACGCAAGAGCGTGTTCTTTGCAATGTGGAACTCAATCCTGGCAGCCCGCATTTTGCTGCGCAGTTCGTTCATATCCTTGACCTTCAAGCCCTCAGTACGCATGAGGATAGCCACGGTTGCACGACCCAGCTTTTCGGCTAATTCGTCAATCTTTGCTGCCTTTTCTTGTGTAGGCATGGATGTTTCCTCTCCCTCCTTTCCTGGAAAGATACTATAAAAATGGCCTCCGGTCATTAACCGAAGGCCAGGTGAAATCGTATCAGTTCAACTGATTGACATAAGACAGGAATCGTGGGGATGCACTTTTCAGGCTTCCTTGTTTCTTGCCATTATCAGTTTGTATGACTACGTTCCCTCGGCAAGCCGACACCTTTGTAGTGTCATTTACAGCATGTGAGCTACTTGCTGTCTTCGGTTGATTGTAATAGCGGGGTTCTTAGGGGCTGCAGGCCCCTAAGCGGGAAACTGGGGGACACCCCAGACCCCGGCGGGGGCTTTGCCCCCTGCACCCCGGCATTCAGTTGAATGTAATAGCGGGGTTCTTAGGGGCTGCAAGCCCCTAAGCGGGGGATTGGGGGTGTCCCCCAATTTCTCTATTCTGTCTTGCCGCCGCAAGCGGCAAGTAGGAAGGAAGGGAAACTGGGGACACCCCAGACCCGGCAGGGGGCAAAGCTCCCTGCACCCCCGAATCAAATGGGTTATAGTGTGTTTTATTACTATACTGGCTTCAGAGCGAGAGCTGACTGTACATCCAGTCGAATACTTGGCGACATCGTGGACGACAGCACAACACTCTTAATATAGGTACCTTTGGCACCAGACGGGCGAGCACGTACAACAGCATCAATCACTGAGGCAACGTTTGCCATCAGTGCATCTTCACTGAACGAGAGTTTTCCTGCTGGAATGTGCAGGAGAGCAGTCTTATCGACTCTGAACTCGACACGACCAGCTTTTACCTCACGAATAGTTTTAGCAACATCGAAGGTAATCGTTCCGGCCTTTGGACTGGGCATAAGACCACGCGGTCCCAGCTTCTTACCAAGTCGGCCAACTTTACCCATGACATCGGGTGTGGCTATAGCAACATCAAAACCCAGCCAGTCAGCCTCAATCTGTTTAATCAAGTCATCCAGGCCAACAAAATCTGCACCGGCGCCCTCCGCTTCGGCAGCTTTCTCACCCTGTGCGAAGACCAGCACCTTCACTTCTTTTCCTGTGCCAGCCGGTAGCATCGCCACGCCGCGCACCATCTGATCAGCGTGACGAGGATCAACGCCGAGTTTCATATGCACCTCGACGGTTGGATCAAATTTCACATAGTTGATCTTCTTGAGGAGTGGAATGGCTTCTTGAGGCTGATAGAGTTTTGTGCTATCAACAAGTTTCTGTGCTTCGAGATATTTTTTCCCATGTTTTGGCATCTTATTCAAGCCCTCCTTGTGGCAATAGAACCGCAGTGACTTTCGGGCAGTGCATTGGTTCTTTACTGAATGGATACAAAGTTAACTGATCGTGATACCCATGCTTCGCGCCGTCCCTTCGACTGTGCGCTCAGCACCCTCAATATCAATCGCATTGAGGTCTTTCATTTTCAGTTCGGCAATTTCACGTAGTTTGGCGCGGCTGATCGTCCCGACTTTGGTCTTATTGGGAGTAGCTGCACCTTTTTCAATGTTCGCAGCCTTTTTCAGCAGATCGGCTACTGGCGGCGTCTTGGTAATGAACGTGAACGAACGATCTTCATATATAGTAATCTCAGCAGGAATGATCGTCCCAACCTGGTCGGCTGTCTTCGCATTATAGTCCTTGACGAACATCATAATGTTGACGCCATGTGGACCAAGCGCGGTACCAACAGGCGGTGCAGGCGTGGCCTTTCCTGCGGGAAGCTGTAGTCGGACTACAGCCCTGACACGTTTTGCCATAGTATTTCAAACTCCTCAAAATGGATGGTTAGATTTTCTCGACCTGGAGGAAATCCAGTACGACTGGTGTCTCACGACCGAAAAAGGAAACAAGCACGGTAACCTTATTGCGGTCCATATTGATATCGCTGACCGTGCCAATAAAATCAGTGAATGGGCCATCGATGACACGCACGTTCTGCCCTTTAGCAAAACTGACTTTGGCTTTCGGCTTTTCGGTCTCCTGGGAGACCTGCTTCAGGATTGCCTTTATCTCATGTTCCTGCAAGGGAACAGGACGCGTACCAGAACCAACAAAACTGGTGACTCCAGGAGTGTTACGTACAACATACCAGGCCTCGTCGCTCATTATCATCTCCACCAGCACATAGCCAGGGAAGACCTTGCGTTGCACCGTGCGCCGCTGGCCCTGCTTGATCTCCACCTCTTCTTCCATAGGGACGACGACCCGGAAGATTTTGTTTCGCATATCCATTGAAGCAATACGTGCTTCCAGATGGCTCTTAACTTTGTTTTCGTAGCCTGAGTAGGTATGAATAGCATACCAGGCCCGTTCGCCTTCTGTGCCAGTCTGCTTGGTTTCATCGGTATGTTCAGTAACCATGGTGTTTTCCTTCATAAACGGTATCGCGTCCTACGGGCCGCCACTAATCAGACGGAAGAGTTGGAGAAGCCCCACGTCTGCTGCAGCCAACAATAAACCAACCGCCGTTGAAAGCGCGAGTACCACAAAGGTCATGTTTCTGGCTTCCTCGAAAGTAGGCCAGGTCACCTTATATCGCAATTCATGGTAGGCATCGCGAATAAATCGGGCAGGCTTACTACGAAGTAGACGAGCCAGAGTCCCAGATTCTTTGCTGTCGCGACTTTCACGCCTGATAGGTTTCGCTTCCCGTTCGCGTGTCATTGTTCTGGAGTCCTTGCTCTGCTCTTTCTCTTTTTCGCTTCCTCGTGCTTTTGGCTCCACCGTTTCGCTCGAGGCGGCGTTTTTCTTTTTAGCGGTCATTTTCTTCGACACGTTGAACCTTCCCCGATCTGTACTGGAGTGACAGTGTCCTATTTGGTCTCGCGATGAGCAGTATGCACGCGACAGGTAGGACAGAATTTTCTTAGTTCAAGACGCTCAGTCGTCTTCTTCTTATTCTTTGAAGTTGTGTAGTTCCGCCGTTTACACGTTGGGCAAGCCAACGTAACAACGACGCGGTTCTCTTTCCCTTTAGCAGCCATATTTTCCCTCTACGTAGGGGCGCAATTATGCAGATTGACAAACTACTCCGGCCGTAGGGGCCGATTTATCGGCCTGTAGGGGCGCAATTCATTGCGCCCCCAGCCCACGAGCAGTGCCCCTACAAAACTTATTCGACGATCTGGGTACAAATGCCAGCGCCAACAGTGCGACCCCCTTCACGGATAGCGAACTTGACGCCTTCTTCCATGGCGATGGGCTGGATCAACTCGACGGTCATCTCGATGTTGTCGCCCGGGATCACCATCTCCACCCCCTCCGGCAGCTTGATGGCCCCAGTGACATCAGTGGTGCGAATGTAGAACTGCGGACGATAGCCATTGAAGAAGGGCGTGTGCCGACCTCCTTCCTCCTTGGAGAGCACATAGACCTGGGCCTTGAAGTTCCGATGCGGCTTGATCGACCCCGGCCTGGCCAGCACCTGTCCTCGCTCGATCTCGTTGCGCTCCACTCCCCGCAGCAAGCACCCCACATTGTCTCCCGCGAGACCTTCAGTCAGTTGCTTATTGAACATCTCGACGCCGGTGACGACGACGGTGCGGATGTCATCATGCATGCCGACAATATCCACCGACTCGCCGACCTTGATGGTGCCGCGCTCAATGCGACCGGTGGCCACGGTGCCCCGTCCCTTGATGCCAAACACATCTTCCACCGAGAGCAGGAAGGGCTTATCGGTGGCCCGCACAGGCGTGGGGATGTAGCTATCGACAGCATCCATCAACTCCCAAACGCATTGGGCATCGGGGTCGTTGCGCGAGAGGTCACCCGTGCTCTCCAACGCCTTGAGAGCTGAGCCGCGAATGACGGGCACCTCGTCGCCAGGGAACTGGTAGCGGGAAAGCAACTCGCGCACCTCCAACTCCACCAGTTCGAGCAACTCTTCATCATCCATCATATCAACTTTGTTGAGGAAGACCACCATAGCCGGTACTTCTACCTGGCGGGCCAGCAGGATGTGCTCGCGCGTCTGAGGCATGGGGCCATCCGGGGCGCTGACCACCAGGATGGCTCCATCCATCTGGGCGGCTCCGGTGATCATGTTCTTGATGTAGTCGGCATGGCCGGGGCAGTCCACATGGGCGTAGTGGCG
>WNGG01001872.1_pt1 | contig 42962 bp, 45 predicted proteins | sample 5400661 | NCBI WGS metagenome assembly WNGG01 (sample SAMN13153372, study PRJNA577476) | soil metagenome | isolation source: 100 cm soil or saprolite under Garry oak tree replicate 1 | place: USA:California | collected 2016-06-15 | reverse complement strand
CTGCTGGGCACCCGGCTGCTGCCCGCCATTGCCGTGGCGATCCCTTACTACGCGATCGTCAGCGCTCTCGGCCTGCTCGATTCATACGTCGGACTGATACTCGTCTACCTGACCTTTTCCTTGCCGTTCACGATCTGGTTTCTGCGTGACTACATCATCTCCCTGCCGATTGACATCGAGGAAGCAGCTCAGATCGACGGTTGCGGGCGCCTGCAGCTGTTACTCAGGATCGTCTTACCGCTGGCTGCACCTGGCCTGGCGGCTGCCGGAGCGTTCGCCTTCATGTTGTCGTACAACGAGTTCCTTTTTGCCTTGCTTCTCACGCAGACGATCGGCTCGCAGACGCTCCCTGTAATTCTCTCGTCGGTCGCCACAAACCCAGATGCGAGCTTGGCTCTGATCGCGACCAGCGTAGTACTCGCGATGGTGCCGCCCCTCATATTCGCGATCGCCTTCCAGCGGTTCCTCACCAGGGGCCTCGTGGCCGCCCTGGGAAAGGGCTGAACCTGCGTCATGGGAGCCGAGATCGTGACGATCGGCGAAACGATGGTCCTGCTTTACGGCGAGGACACGACCGCACCCCTGCGACTTGGGGAGCGTTTGATGCTGGACTTCGCCGGAGCTGACTCGAATTTCGCAATCGCCATGTCGCGACTCGGCTACCGCTCAGCGTGGATAAGCCGGTTGGGCGATGAGCCTTTGGGTGAGCTTGCTCTGAATACAATCGCCCGAGAGGGCGTCGACGTTTCGGGGGTCATCCTCGATCCAACCCGCAATACTGGCTTGTATCTGAAGCACCATGATGCGACCGGCGTCACGCGAATTCAGTACTACCGTCGCGGTTCGGCGGCAAGCAACCTCCAGCCCGATGATCTCAGCCCCGACCACTTCCGCGACGCCAGGCTCGTGCATCTCAACGGAATGACATTCGCGCTGAGCGAATCCTGTGCCGCCACCATGCGCAGGGCCGTGGAGTTAGGGCGGAATTGTGATGCGATGATCTCACTCGATCTCAACCTCCGGCTGCAGCTCTGGAGTATCGAATCGGCAAGAGAGGCGCTTGGTCCTGTCATCCAGAAGACCTCAGCGATCTTTGGCACCGAGGAGGAGTTTCTCGACTATTTCGGAGTCTCTGACATCGACGAGGCATTGGGTGCGGCGGTTGCGCTCGGACCCCGAATCGCAGTCGCCAAGATGGGACCGGACGGCGCAGTTGCGCTGATCGAAGGACTGCGATTCGCGCATGGCGGCTACAGGTCGCCGGCGGTCGTAGACGTCGTCGGAGCCGGCGACGGATTCGACGCTGGGTTCCTGGCCTCGTATCTTCGCGGTCTCTCTCCATATGAATGCCTGCGGAGGGCGAATCTATGCGGGGCCTGTGCCGTCGCAACGCCCGGAGACTTCCAGGGATATCCCACCCTTGACGAGATGGAGCGGCTGCTCGAGAGCTGGCAGGAGCGCGGCCGAGCCGGTGACTGAGGAGAGCAGTCACGGTGCGGAATGCATCGGATGCGCGCTGACAAACGGAACGGGCGGGTCCGGCCTGGCCGGCGTGACGGCCCGGACCAAGCGCCTGGAGCGCCTTCTGGAATAGGTCGACGGGAGGTGATGACGTTGATGGAAACCTCGGTCAAGGCACGGCAGGTGCGGCTGTTCATAGGCGGGGAGTGGAGGGATGCCTCCGAAGGGAAAACATTCGAGCAGGTCAGCCCAGCGACAGGCAAGGTGATCGGTGTCGTCTCAGACGGCACCCGTGATGACGCACGCGCAGCCGTTGACGCGGCAAACCGGGCTCGCCATTCCAGCGCTCGGTTGTCGATTCTGGAACGCGCTGCTCTCTGCGACCGGATAGCCGACACCATCGTCGGCCGCCAGGCGCGGCTGGCGCCCGAGCTCTCACTGGAGCAAGGCAAGCCACTCCACGAAGCCAATGACGAGATCAATTTCGCAGCGCAGCTCTTCCGCGATGCAGCCGATTACATCTCAAAGCTCGAGACGAGCTTGCTGCCATCGGCGGCGGACAAGCGAATCTTTACGCTGCGCCAGCCGCACGGAGTGGTCGCCGTCCTGACGCCGTGGAACTATCCGGTTGGAATCCCGAGCGAGTACCTGTCGGCTTCGTTGGCTGCGGGCAATGTTGTCGTTTGGAAGCCGGCACCGACGACCTCGATGATCGCGGCTCGCCTGGTTGAGTGCCTTCTGGAGGCGGGTCTGCCGGACGGAGCGATCAATTTGATACACGGAGGTGCGGTTCCAGGTGAGGAGATAGTCGCGAACTCCGGAACGCAGGCCGTTGGATTCACCGGCAGCACCGCAACGGGAAATCTGATCGCGAAGCATGCCGGCGCCAAGCCCCTCTTGTTGGAGCTGGGGGGCAACGGACCGACGATCATCCTCGACGATGCGAACCTCAAGGCGGCTATATCTGGGACGGCTATCGGCTGCTTCACCAATGCCGGCCAGATCTGTCAGAGCAGCGAACGCATTCTCGTGACGGAACGCATCCACGACCAGGTGTTGGATGGCCTCCAGTCGAGCGCGTCGCGAGTGAAGCTCGGGCATCCTCTGCACCGGGGCACGACCATGGGTCCGCTTAACAATCCAGGCGTCGCTACAAAGATGGACAGCCACATTCGTGACGCCGTCGATCGGGGGGCCGACGTCATCTTCGGGGGCGGCCGCGCCAAGGGCCAGCCGACTGACCTGTACTACCAGCCCACGGTCGTGGATCATGTGAGCCGTGACTCGCTGGCCAATCGCGAGGAGACGTTCGGGCCGATCGCTCCCGTCATCGTCGTTCGCGACGTCGAGGACGCCATCGCGGTTGCCAATAGCTGCACGCTAGGGTTGTGTGCCTCGGTCTACACGTCGGACATGAACGCTGCCTTCCACATCTCAGAGCGACTCGAGTGTGGGGTCGTGAACGTGAATGAGTCGGCGGCGTATTGGGACGGACGCACACCATTCGGCGGCTGGTCCGGGAAGGGCAGCGGGGTCGGGCGCGTTGGTGGGATGGAATCGATCCGGTTCATGACTCAGATCAAGAGTGTGGTTCTCGACATCCACGGTCCAGATGGGGATTGACCGCGGAGCGGTTCGACGCCTTGTCGAAATGACACGGTCCGAAGCGAACAAGGCCGCCCCCGAGAGCCTCCTCGTCGTTCCGCTGGGCGCGACCGAACAGCATGGGCCACATCTTCCCGTCGGGACTGATTCGCTGCTCGTGGAGGCCGTTGCCGAGCGGGCAGTGCTGGCATTGCGGGATTCCTTTCCGGTGGTGCTGGCGCCAACGTTGCCTGTGGGAAGTTCAGCGCATCACGTTCCCTTTGGGGGAACTCTCTCGATGACCAGCCTTTCCTTCTATGGCGTGCTGTTGGATATCGGGAGGTCGGCCGCGTCCGGCGGATTCCGGCGGATGTTCTATCTCAACGGCCACGGCGGCAATCACGAGATCGCCCAGGTTGCAGCACGCGATCTGGGATTGGAGCTTCCGATCGCCGTCGGCTCTGGCTCGTGGTGGGCGATGGCCTATGAAGCCCTGATTGAGGCCGGGAGCCCCACGATCCGGACCATTCCGGGGCACGCTGGGGGCTTTGAAACCGCAGCCATGATGGCGATGGCAGGCCACCTCGTTCGGGAACCACGGCCGAACCGACCCGATCAGCCCGCCGCAAACCCTCCATTCCGGTCGGACTATCGAGCTGAGATCCACGGTTCCTGGAAAGCGATCGACGGTTTCACGGACAATCCTGCCGGCGCCAGTGCGGAGCTGGGTGCACGGTTCCTTACGGTCGCCGCAGCCAAGGTCGCGGCTGACTTGGGCTCCTTCTACTCCGACTCACAGGCAGTCGTCTGACCAAGCGTTCAATCAGCGACCAGCTCCACCGTCTCAGAGGCGTTGCTCTTGATGGACCGGATGATCGCGTCATTCACCGCCACGTTGCGAACTGCGTCAGCGACGGGCACAAGGAAGTCTTGGTCGTTGCAAACGCTGACGACAAAGTGATTCACCTCATCCGCCAGGTCTCCTGCTATCCGCTGATTGGTCTCCGGCCAGTGCAGTCGGTCGGGGAGCGTCATTCCTGCGGCGCCGACAACCCGTAGACCATGGTCGTGTGTGTCGACAGCCACACTACCCATTGTTCCGACGACTTCGAGACGTGCGTTGATTCCGGAGGGGAAGTTGTTGGGCAGCGTCCACCCAAATTGTAGGTTTCCAACCACACCGCCTTCCAGCTCGCAGGTTGCGAAGATCGCATCGGCAGTCGGTGGTCTGGAGCTGTTCGGAACAACGGTCGTAACGGCTCGTGCGAATAACCGAGTGATCCTTCGGCCCGTGACCCACTGCATGGCGTCTATGTCATGTATTCCGAGGTAAAAGCAAGGCGAGCTCCTTCCTGCCATGCGCGTCCCGACGTCACGGAAGGTGAAGCGACCCGCCGTCACATGCAGTGGTTGACCCACGACGCCTTCGGCAACCTGTGCCGCCGCTCCGGCGTAGCGCGGATCAAACCTCAGGATGTGTCCCACCATCAACCGGCTGCGCGACGCTCGGGCGACCTCGGCGATACGGCGCGCGGCATCCAGCGTATGCGCCATGGGCTTCTCGAGCAGCACTGCTTTGCCTGCGTGGAGCAATCGAGTTGCCGGCTCCTCGTGGGCGGTATCGGGAACGGCGACAATCGCCGCGTCAACCTCCCGGTCTTCGCAGATCGCGTTCACAGATAAATACGAAGCAACTCCGAAGTTCGAGGCGACCATCTCGGCGACGTCCTGATCGACGTCGACTATCGCGGCCAGCTGCGCGAGCGGGCTCTCGGAGATGACGCGGGCGTGTAGCTGACCCATGAAGCCGGCTCCAACCACTGCCACGCGCAGTCTCATTAGATGCGGTTAGCTTAGGCGGGTGCTGAGACCGGTGTCCTCGATGATGCCGGAGGTGATTCCCGCCGCAAGCCCATATCTGAGCCGTCCGGATGTGTCATTGCTTGACCTCCGATACGTGCAGGATCAATATCGGGCGGTGGGACGTGCCAGGTGGGGAGCCGCGCTCGTTCTAGTTCTGGTTGCCATCTGGGTCCCAAGGTTGTCGGTCGATAGTGCTGGTTCCGTGACTGGAATCCGAATCGACAATCCGGTGCCGGCTACAAATGGCCATTTCGGGTTTACAGTCGCCGGTCTCGGCGACATCGATGGTGACGCCACGGCGGACGTGGCTGTTGGGGCGCCCACCCAGGGGAGGGTGTTTCTGATTTCGGGCTCGAGCCACGATCTCCTGCATTCGATAAGCGATCCGGACAATCTCGACGGTACGCAGTGCGAGCCGACCATCGACGAGCCGTCGCCCTGCGATTTTGGTCTAGCCGTCGCTGGCGCAGGTGACGTCAACAACGATGGTGTGGATGATGTCGCGGTTGGCGCACCGGGCATTTTCGGAGCGGCCGTGGCGAACCCGTGTATGGATCCCAGCCAACCCTGCCCACAGGATGGCCGTGCATTCATTTTCTCGGGCAAAACGGGCGCTCTGATCCTGAGACTGGCCCACGACGGACCCAACCAGGGGGCTGCCATCGTGAAGCTTGGAAGTATCGACGGCGACGGCATCCCCGATCTCGCCGTTGTCGCCCCTGGGCAGACCAGCAAGGGAGGCCTCGTTGCTGCATTTGCAGGGTCGGATGGGCATGAGCTCTGGACCACCTTTGCGCCCCCTGCGAGTGAGGGAATCAAGGGCCTCGCATTCACAAACTCCACGCTGGCTGTAATACCCGACGTGAACGGGGACGGCAAGCGAGACCTTGTCGTCGGGGCGCCGTGTTATTCGATTGGGCAGGAACTGTGCGTCGGACGTGCCCTTGTCCTATCGGGCGCGACCGGGGCCCAGCTTCGCATTCATGACAACCCGAGTCCCCTCGGATCTGACGAGTTTGGAGTCGGCGTGGCCGGCATTGGCGACCAGAACAGCGACGGCATCGCGGATTATGCGATCTCGGAACCAGGCTCCGCCCTATCGGCTGGAAGTCTCATACATGTCTACAGCGGCGCCTCTGGAACTCCGCTCTCAGCACCGCTGGTTAGTCCGGCAGACGAACGCAACGCACCAGATTCGAACCGATTGACCATGGCGCTGGCCGGCGTTGATGACAAGAATGGCGATGGTCTGCCTGACTTCTGGCTCGGAGCCGCAAAGACCGGCGCCGCATATCTGCTGAACGATCAGGGGCTGGAGCTGGAGACTGCAGCGGACTCAGAGTTGGAGACAAACTTCGGAATTGCCTTGTCCGCGCTGGCAGCGCCCTCTGGCCAGCCCGGACTGGACATCGTGCTTGGAGCGCACACGAGATCGGTTGGTGTCGTACAGGCCGCAGGCGCGGTGTTCCTGTTGCGAGCCGAAGCTGATCTTCAAGTCACCAAGACCGCTACGCCGTCCACAGTTGCGCCAGGCGGAACGATGACCTATTCAGTGACCGTTTTCAACGCGGGACCAAGCGTCGCATTCAAAGTGAAACTCAGCGATCCGATCCAAGCGCCGCTAGAGCTGGTGCCGGCCTCCCTTTCTGACGATCCCGCCTGCACCTTCACGGTTGCGACCGATGAGTTGGAGTGTGCCATCGATGCGCTCGCACCCGGCGCAAGTTTCAAGGTTGAGTTCGACGCGACGGTTCCTGATGATGTAAGCGTTCCGTCGACTGTCGGCAATACGGCGACGGTAGCGGCCTTCACGACCGATCCTGTTCCCGCGAACAACACCGCGACGACCAGTACGCCACTGACCTGCGACATCGTTGGAACGCCGGGGAACGACGTGCTGGTCGGGACGGCAGCGGGGGAGACTATTTGTGGGGCCGGCGGCGATGATGTTTTGATTGGCCTCGGCGGAAGTGATGTGCTCATCGGCGGAGTCGGCGACGACATTTTGATCGGCGGCGCCGGCGACGATACGCTTCTCGGGGGACCTGGAAACGACAGGCTCCTCGGCGAGATCGGAAACGACAACCTGTTCGGCGATGCAGGCGATGATCAGTTGCTCGGCGGCGGCGGCACCGACCAGCTCGACGGCGGCCCTGGTGACGACTTCTGCAAGGCGCAGTCAGACGTCGGCACTATCACGAACTGCGAGAAAGGCTAAAACGAATCGAGGTAGGCCCGCTGGCTATGGGCCTTCTTGCAGGGGCGGCCGGCCGTCATAGTGGTTATGCCGAGGAGGTGGAGATGCGCGAGCAGAACATGGACATCTACGGACACGATCCGATTGCCTGGTCGCGGGCCCTCAAGCAGCTCGAGGCGCAGGCCCGCGAGGAAGGGCCAGGGCGGACATGCTGGCTGGCCACAACCGATGCAGACGGCAAGCCTCACCTGGCGGCGGTGGGCGCGATCTGGGTCGATGGCAAGTTCTATTTCGTGAGCGGGCCGCGACTGCGCAAGAGCCGAAACCTCGCTGCCAACCCGAGATGCGCGGTGTCCGTGTCGTTGGACGACATCGATGTCGTGGTCGAGGGCACTGCGCGCAAGGTCAGTGACGCCTCGACCCTGGAGCGCGTGGCAAACCTTTATGCGTCGCTGGGATGGCCGGCGCGGGCGAACGAAGGAGCAATCACGGCGGAGTACAGCGCGCCCAGTGCGGGACGGGGCCCATGGGATCTCTACGCCGTCACTCCGACTGCGGCGGTAGGGGTTGCGACCAAGGAACCTCATGGCGCGACTCGCTGGAGATTTGACAGCTGATGCCAGCCTTTGACATCGCTCGCTTTGTCGAGACTTGCTTCGCCGCGCTCGAGGCAGACAAGCCGGTCGAGGCGATCAAGGATTTGTTGGTCGTGACAGTGGACAAGCCCGACACGCTGATCGAAGGTCTGCCCGACCCACTAGGTCAAGAGCTGGTTCTCTTCCGGGATCCGCGCTTGACCATAATCCAGGTCACGATCGCGCCCGGCTTGCGTTACCCGCCGCACAACCACGGGATGGAAGCGGCGATCGGGCTGTACTCGGGGCTGGAACAGAATCTGTGGTTTGGCGGCTCGGCGTCAGATTCGATTTCGGTCAGGGGTGTTTCCGAGCTCAGAGCGAAAGACAGCATCAAGATGAACGGCGGCGTCATCCACGCGGTAGCTAATCCGGCAGGCCAACACTCAGCGGGGTTGCATGTCTATCTGGGCGACTTGATCGCCCATGACCGCACGCTGTGGCATCCCGACACATTGCAGCCCATGCCGTTCGACAACGACAAGTACTTCGGACTGGTGCGTGAAGCAGAGGCAGCACGACCCCCAAAGCGGTCGAGCTCGCAGCAGTAGCCTCTTGCTTCTCAGAGTTCGGGACCCAGACGCTCAAATGACCATCTCCCAAACCAGCCGCCCGACCGACTACCCCTCAGGTGCATGTAGCAACCGAGCCGACTCTGAGAGAACGGGCCCTCAGTCCCAAGATTCAGAGCGCTCGTCCTCGGCGGGTATGAGGTTGACTAGCATCCGCGACCATGGCGTGAAGAACGCCGTCAGCCTGGCATCTCGGTGGAGAAGATCCGACAACGTGACTGGCACCCTGAGCTGACGGCCCTCGAGCAGCACCTTAAACGGGCTCTCGTCGTCGCCTTCCCGCAGGATGATCGCCCTGCCGGTAACGCTCACGACTCCACCGCTCCGAAGGTCCGCCACGATGAGGTACAACGCCCAAAGGGCGACCGGAGCGGCGACAGTAGCGATAAGACCAGGTCCAGCCATCCAACGTGTTTCAGCGCTCACGACGACGAACCACCACGCGATCATCGCGAACACAGTCGTGCTTACCCAACCGAGGGCCGCGCCAGTCGCGCGGGCACTTAGGTGAAAACGTTGCCCGCGCGTGATCCTTCCAGCCCGATTCGCCTCCACGGCTCCCAGGTTCAGAGCCGTGCGTTGTCGGTTGAACATCTCCTCAATCGGCGTGTTCCGCCGACGCCGTCAGTCTAAGCGCGGCGGGTACTCAATGCGCCTGAATCGCCCGTTCGAATCCGTCCGAAACCGCGACACGCGTGACCATCGCTACACCCTGATGCCCGCGATCAAGAGCCACAGTCCAGTCGATACTTCCGCGATCAGGATCGGCACAGACCCAAGCACCTGAACCAGTCCTGGAGCGCCTGGTGCGACCAGACCGGCGAACCAAATCGCGAGGTACAGGACCGACGCGAATACGCCCCACCCGGAGAGGATCCGCGGGATGTACCGAGTTTTGAAGAATACGTAGAAGAAGATCGTCGATCCTGTGCTGAAAAAGATCGCCGCAACGTCGGTGGAGGCTCCGAGTGGATCCATCGCGATCAGAGCACGCAGCTGATCTGTGTCGAAAGCAGCCGTATGACTTGCTCCCAAATAGATCTGGAGAACCGCGAATGCACCGACGATTCCTACCGCGCCGACTGCCGCCTCGACGGTCCTGAACAGCAAGGCCGTCATCGCCAGATTCCCGTCGACAGGCTTCAAAGTCACGTAAAGCCCGATCGCCAGCGGGATCGTCGACGACATGCTGCCAATCAGTGCGAGACAGAGGCCGAGTCGATAGAGGCCTTGCGACGCGACGATATTGCGAGCCGTCTGCCCAAAATCGCCACCACCTTCGATACTCGATGTGATGGCAAGGCCGGCGATGTCGAATGCGAGGACCAACAGATAAAACAGCCCGGCGGCCCGCGCATAGGCTCGCTGCGCATTCTGCCCGCCGCGATTCAGAACCGCGTCGCTCGCGTTCATGGGCCGACCTCGATCGCGATCTTGCCGTCCGCGTGGCCCTCTGCCAGGTAGTCGAGCGCTTCCGCGATTCCGTCAAGGCCGTATCGCCTTGCCGTCGAGACGAGGACCACGCCGTCAGCTCAGCCGGAAAGGCGGGTACTGATCAGTCACCAGCGTGAACGCGTACCCGTTCACCCGGTTGCTCCACCGCAGCACGCCGACCACGAAATCGAACAGGCGGCGAGGATACGTGCCGGTGAAGAGAATCGCGAACCACGCCACGATCACCGCGATCACTGCGCCCAGCGCCAGGAAAAACAGGACGACGTAGTGCGGGATGGCCAGCAGCCATTTGACCAGCGGCAACCAGCGGTTCAAATGGCGGGCGTCGGGATACGCGAAGTCAAGATGGACTGCCTGCTCCTCGTCCGTCGACGGATAGCGATCGTCGAGCAGGGCCAGATACGCGGTGACGCGGTTGGAGAAGCGAAGGAGATTGAGGTTCCAGTCGAACCACCAGCGCGGATACTTCTGGCGGAACACGAGCATCAGCACGAGCGGCAGGAACACCGCCGCGCCGCCGATGACGATCTTGTTGGTGGTGTCGTCGTGGTCGCGAAGCGTCTCTCCTGTCAGCATCGTGAGCACGATCACGATTGGAATCGCCACCAGGAGCCGAAAGGCTGTGGTGAGCCGATCCAGCGGCCGGCTGGGGAAATCGACGTCGAACTGCACGGGATAGCTGCTGACCATGCTTTTTCACACTCCTGTCCGAATTGACTTCAAACCGATGACCTCGTGGCCGCGAAGCGCCTCGAGGAATGGCTGGAAGCTGCCATTCACCGTGCAACGCAAGACCCGACCCTGGACCTCCACCTCGCTGACGCCCACGGCCCGCTCGACCTGTTTGGCCGGCGGCGCGCCGACGAAGGTGACCTCGACTCGCTGCACGTGTAGCTCGTCAGCCATCTGCTGTGAGCCTAGGCAGCCGCCCATGGCCCGGAAATCGGTGGAATCACCGATTGGGTGCCTAGCTGCAAGCCTCGTGCAGCCCGCGCCCGTAGTAATTTCGCTGCATCGATGGCCAGACCCGTCCGCCGTTTGGGCAACCTCCCGGCTGAAACGACGAGCTTCGTGGGTCGCAGGCGCGAGCTGGCAGAGCTCCGCACAAAGCTGGCGACGGCTCGCATCGTCAGCCTGGTCGGCCCGGGCGGGGTTGGTAAGACTCGTCTGGCGATCCGCGCCGCAAGCGACCTCGCGAGGGGCTTTCCCGCCGGCGCTTGGCTGGTCGAGCTTGCCGACGTACGCGATTCAGGGCTGGTCGCCAACAGTGTCATAGCGGCCCTCGACCTGCGCGACCAGGCCGCCACCGAGCCGGCCGCGCTCCTTCTTGGATACCTCCAGAACAAGGAGCTGTTGCTCGTGTTGGACAACTGCGAGCACCTACTCGAAGCAGCTTCTCTCCTTGTCACGGAGGTAACCCGTGCCGCGCCGGGGGTACGCGTCATCGCCACCAGCCGTGAGCCGCTTTCAGCGGCCGGTGAGCACGTCCTCCCCGTGCCGCCTCTCGAGCTGCCATTGGCACACGCCGTCGAGCCATTGGACCGGCTCCGGCAAAACGAAGCGGTGAGGCTTTTCGTGGAGCGGGCGGAGGGCGCGTCGGGCGCATTCGAGCTGTCAACCGCAAACCAGATGGCGGTCGCGGATGTCTGCCGGCGGCTTGACGGCCTGCCGCTCGCGATCGAGCTGGCGGCGGTCCGGACCCGCGTCCTGACCGTGGAACAGATCCTCGACCGCCTGACCGACCGCTTCGGGCTGCTCACGGGGGGAGGCCGTTCGGCCCTGCCCCGTCACCAGACGCTCGAAACCGCGATCAATTGGAGCCATGAGCTGCTGACGGACGCGGAGCGGACGTTCCTCAGGCGCCTGTGCGTGTTCACCGGCAGGTTCACACTCGAGGACGTCGAGTCGGTCTGCACGCCGGACGGGGAGCCCGCATCTCGCGCCCTCGACCTGCTCGCCTCGCTGGTCGACAAGTCGCTGGTTGTGAAGGAGGACGCTCGAGGTCTCGCGTGCTACCGGCTGCACGAGACGATGCGCGAATACGCCGGCCGCAAGCTGCGCGATGCCGGCGAGGAAGAAGCCGTTGAGCTGCGATGCACCGACTACTACGTGTCGAGGTGCCAGCGAATGGCGCTCGAAGCCCGCTTCCAGCTTCCTTCATGGCTGGCCTGGATGGACCTCGAGGTCGACAACATTCGCTGGGTCCTTCGGCGATGCCTGGTCCGCTCCGACTCCGTGCGCGGCATCCAGCTGGCGACCTCGCTGAGCTGGTTCTGGATCACCCGCGCGACTACCGAAGGTGTTCGGTGGCTGGACGAGCTGCTCGCCTCTGGCCCCGGAAACCCCGAAACGCTCGGGTGGTCCTATTTCATACGTGGATTCCTGGCGGTGCTGCAGGGCGATTGGACCGCGGCGAGGCCGGCGCTCGAGCGGGCGATGCGCGCGTCGCGCGATGCCGGGCAGCCGATTCAGCTGGCGAACTCCCTCTCCATGGCGTCGATCGCCGCCAACATGGCCGGCGATCGCGCCTCTGCCCTTCGCCTCCTCGGCGAGGCCGACGCGTTGGCGGCGGGACTCGACGACATTCCGACCAGGGTCGGCGTGCTGCAGGCGCGGTCGCTCAATGCCCTGTTCGAAGGCGAATTCGAGACGCTCAAGCTGGTCGCGACCGAAGGCGCACGCCTGAGCCGGCAGGTGGGCGACCTCTACGCGCTGCACATGATGAATCTCAACCTCGGCGGCGCCGCGTTGTTCGCCGGCGACACCGAGGAATCAAAGGCGCGGTACTCCGAAGCCCTACGCATCGCGTACCAGATCGACGACCGGATCGGACAGTTCTATCTGCTCGCGGCGCTGGCTTTCCACGCCACGGCGGAGGGCCGAGCGAAGACAGCCGCCCAGCTCCTCGGCGCCTCGGAGACCATACGGATCGGCGCCGGCGCCACAGTCATGCCGGTGATGAACCCGGTCATCACCCAGGCGGAAGAATTGGCGATCGCGGCGCTCGGCAAGGCCAAGTTCGACGTGGAGTTCAGCGCCGGCAAGCGCCTGAGTCGCGACAGTGCCGTCGCCGTCGCCCTCGGTGAACCAGACCGGGCGACCGCCGCGCCTCGAGATGGTGCACGAACGGGACCGCTCGCGAAACGAGAGGTCCACGTCGCGCGCCTCGTCGCCGAAGGCCTGAGCAACAAGCAGATCGGGGCGCGCCTTTTCATCTCGGAACGCACCGTCGACAGCCACGTTCGCAGCATCCTGAACAAGCTGGGGTTCAACTCCCGCGCTCAGATCGCAGGGTGGGTCGCGTCAACGAATCCCTAGCCGGGTCAGCGATCGGGTCCGCTGCCGAAATGTGTGTCTGCGGCGCTCCCTTATACCTGTATAGGGTATTCTGTGGATGTGCCAGGTTACTCAAAAGACAAGAAGAGCATTCAAGCGCGGCTCCGTCGGATCGAAGGCCAGGTCCGCGGCATCGAGAAGATGATCGAACAGGACCGTTACTGCATCGACGTCCTGACCCAGCTCAACGCAACTCGCGCGGCCCTCGAAAGCGTCTCGCTGCAACTGCTGGCAGATCACACCGAGCACTGTGTGGCAGAGGCCGTACGTTCAGGGAAGGGCACCCAGAAGGTCAGGGAGCTCAACGAAGCTGTCGAGCGGCTCGTAAGGAGCTAGTCGATGAGCGGAGCCGACCTCTTCGTAATCGGCGGCAGCGCGCTGGTGACTGCGCTGCTGGTTTGGTATTTCTTCGGCCCGCGAAAGGCGGGGATCGCTCATCGGGTCGGGGATGCTCAGGAAGTGCGGATAACGGTGAGGGGCGGTTATTCGCCCGATCTGGTCCGGGTCAAGCAGGGGATACCCCTCCGGATGGTCTTCGATCGCAAGGAGAGTGGCGAGTGCACCTCCCGAGTCGTCTTTCCCGATTTCGCACTCAACCGGGCCCTCCCCGCCTATGCCGCGACGGTCGTTGAGTTGACGCCCGACCGGGCCGGCGAATTTGGCTTCGCCTGCGGGATGAACATGGTCCACGGCAAGCTGCTTGTGGAGCCGGCGTCAGAGTCGGAGTCGAACGGCCACCTCGAGTCGGTGGCGCCGGTGCGCAAGCCTGCAACCGACGCGGCCCCCTCGGCGGACGATGGCGTGCACGACGATGCGGCTGAGCGGCGGGCCGAGATCGCCGATCTCACCCGGAGGGTCACGGTGGGCGCTTTCCTCACCGCCCCGGTGTTGATCGGCGCGATGGTCGCTACTTTGTTGCCCTCGCTTGGTCCGTTGTCCTTCCTTTCGAACCCGTGGCTGCAGCTTGCTCTCGTCAGCCCGGTGTTTTTCTACTCGGGCTGGCCGATTCACAAAACGGGATGGCTGAGCCTGCGCCACCGCTCGGCTGAGATGAACTCGCTGATCACGGTTGGCACCACGGCTGCCTACGGGTTCAGCCTGATCGTCACTGTTGCGCCTGGCCTGTTCCCCGCTGAAGTACGGGCGGTCTATTTCGAGACAGTTGGCGTAATCATCACCTTGATCCTCCTCGGTCGCCTCTTCGAGGCACGAGCCAAGGCCGGCACCGGAGAAGCGATCCGCAAGCTGATCGGGCTGACGGCGAAAACCGCGCGCATCGTCCGGGGCGGCGTCGAGGCTGAGATTCCAGTCGCCGAGGTCGTCCCAGAAGACGTCCTTGCTGTGCGGCCGGGCGAGAAGATCCCGGTCGATGGCGAAGTCGTCGACGGCCAGTCATCTATCGACGAGTCGATGGTCACCGGGGAGGCGATGCCCGCCACCAAGCGCCCCGGCGACACCGTCATCGGCGCAACCATCAACCAGACCGGCGCCTTTCGTATGAGAGCGACGCGGGTGGGCAAGGACACAATGCTTGCCCAGATCATCCGGCTGGTGGAGCAGGCGCAAGCGTCCAAGGCTCCGATCCAGCGACTCGCCGACCAGGTGTCGAGCTATTTCGTTCCGGGCGTGATCTTCATCGCCATCTGGACCTTTGCGATCTGGTTCGCAGCAGGTCCCCAACCCGCACTTACGCCTGCACTGGTCAGCGCAGTGGCCGTACTGATCATCGCCTGTCCCTGCGCGCTCGGCCTGGCCACCCCGCTCTCGGTGATGGTCAGCACCGGCAAAGGCGCCGAGCATGGGATCCTCATCCGCTCGGCCGAGGCCCTGGAGTCGGCTGGGAAGCTGGATGCCGTCGTGCTCGATAAGACCGGGACGCTCACCCGTGGGACGCCCGCGCTGACTGACGTGATCGTCACGAATGGTTCGGCAGACAACGAATTGCTGAGCCTGGTCGCCTCGGCGGAACAGTCCTCGGAGCACCCGATTGGCGCCGCGGTTGTGGCCGGTGCCCGCTCTCGCCGGGTTGGCCTGGACGAGGCAAGCGAATTCGGGTCTGTGACCGGTAAAGGGATAAAGGCTTCGGTTCGTGGCCATCGGGTCCTGGCCGGCAACCAGCGGCTGCTGGAGGAGCAGGGGATCTCGACAGGGGAACTGACGCCGATCGCCGATCGGCTCTCGTCGGAAGGCAAGACCGCGATCCTGATCGCGATCGACGGCGTGTCGGCGGGTGTTATTGGGATCGCGGACACCATCAAAGAGGACTCGGCCACCGCAGTGGCTGCGCTCCGTGGATTGGGGGTCACGGTAGCGATGATCACCGGAGACAACCGCCGCACCGCGACCGCGATCGCGCGCGAGGCCGGCATCGAGCGAGTGATGGCTGAGGTGTTGCCCGAGCGTAAGGCGCGCGAGGTGCAGCGTCTGCAGTCCGAGGGACTGAAGGTAGCCATGGTCGGAGACGGCATCAACGACGCGCCGGCGTTGGCGCAAGCCGACGTGGGCATGGCGATCGGGAGCGGAACCGACGTCGCCATCGAGGCTGCAGACATCACACTGATCTCCGGCGCCCTGACTGGTGTGGTGACTGCAATCAAGTTGAGCCGGTCTGCCATGCGCAACATCCGCCAGAACCTCCTCTTTGCGTTCGGATACAACGCGGTCGGCATCCCGATCGCGGCCGGGGTTCTCTATCCGTTCTGGGGTCTGCGGCTGAGCCCAATGATTGCGGCGGGGGCGATGGCGCTCAGCTCGCTGTCTGTGGTGTCGAATTCGAATCGGCTGCGGCGGTTCCGGCCCGCGGCCTTGAAGGCCGCCGCCATGCCGCTGGGTTTGGAGCCCAACGTCGAAGTGCCATCGGGAGTATCCGAGCCATCCAATCAGAAGGTCATCGATCCGGTTTGTGGGATGGAAGTCGATCCCGCAACGGCGCTCAGCCGCGAGCGGAAAGGTGAGCGCTTCTACTTCTGCAGTGAAGGCTGCGCGCAGCGCTTTGAGCGCGACGGCAAGCGGCTGGCGATACAGTCTCACGTCCAAAGTGGCGATCCAGATCGAGGAGGCGAAATGAAAGACCCGAGTACCGCCATTGACCCTGTCTGCGGAATGACGGTGGACACCGCCACCGCCGAGTACCGCTCCTTCCATGACGGAGGGACCTACTACTTCTGCTCCGCGGGATGCAAGCAAACCTTCGACAAGGATCCGGCCAAATACGCGGGGCGCCAGGAGACGGAGCATCACGGCCACTGATTCAGGCGCGGGATTCGAAGCTGGAACGATTCTTCGCACCTGGGACCTCGAATGCTGAGGTGGGTTCTACGACATCCGCGGCTTGCTGACCACGTCAACCCCGAGGCAGCCTCGCGCCAGTACGCCCAACTCGTCGCGACATACGATCGCCAGCTCTGGTGGCTACGTGGTCTCCAGGAGCGTCTGCGCCACCGTGCGGTCGAACTGCTCCACCTGCGGGCGGGACACATCGTCCTCGACGTGGGCTGCGGGACAGGCGCTTCCTTTGCCCTGCTCGAGAAAGAGGTCGGGGGATCAGGCGGCATTGTTGGCATCGAACAGAGCGCCGAGATGCTTCAGCGCGCCCGCGAGCGGATCGAGAGCGCGGGATGGCGAAACGTGACCCTGCTGCAAGGCCGAGCCGAGAAAGTGCAGAACATTGGTGTGGTCGCCGACGCCGCTCTCTTCTTCTTCACCCATGACATCCTGCGCACATCGTTCGCGCTCGAACAAAGCCTTAGGCAAGTGAAGCTGGGTGGCCGTGTGGTGGCTGCGGGCATGAAGATGACGTCTCGGTGGGCTGTGCCGTTGAACCTGGGAATCTGGCTCGCTGCCAGGCGGTACGTCACGACCAGCGAGGGCTTTGATCGGCCGTGGAGCTACCTGGAGCAGCTGGTGCCGGGCCTGCAAGTTGAGGTGTCGGATCTGGGGTTGGCCTACGTCGCGACCGGTAACAGGTCGTTACCTTCGCTCTCTGACTAGCGTCTTTATCCAAGATGAACTGGCGACTCGCCGGCGCGATCCCAATGCTGCTGATCCTGGCTGCCTGCGAGCTTCCGGGCACAGGCCAGTCGTGCGGCACGGTCATGATCGACTGGGTCAACTTCGTGCAGGTCGGTTCGACCCAATACGTCGCGGGGGGGCCGCAGCCCGAGATCGTGCTTCAAGAGGCACAGCTGGGTTCCGTCTACACCCACGTCAAGTTCAAGGTCAGCGGCAACATCTGTGATCCGGCCTACCGGCCCAAGGACGGCGATGCCGCCTTTCTCGAGCCCGGAACGCCGGTGTACCAGGTGATCGGCCGCTCGCCAGGCGAGGCGTTGGCGGCCCGGTTCAACGATCGCATCCTGGTGTACCAGGCGATGGCGCCCGCCTCAGACTAAGCCGCCAGCAGTGCCGGCGGCTGTTGCGCCGGGCTAGGCATTGTCTCTAGGTCGGTGGCTGAACGATGAAGAAACCGAGCCAGAAATCGCTGGCCTCGATCCGGCCGTTTGCGTCGAAGTAGGCTCCCCAGGTCTCCCGACCCTGGAAGAAGCAGTTCTGGTTGCAGGCCAGGCTCTTGTTTGCGTTGGGCAGATAGAAAGAAGTTTCGACCGGATTCGTCTTGAGAGTGGTATCGATCAGGCGGATGCCCATCGTGTAGTTGGCGACCAGGAGAGTGTTTTCTCCCCTGACGTCGAGGTTGTGGGCGTCCCAGCTGAAGAATCTTTGGATGACCCCGTGATAGGAGCCCGATCCGCGCCCGTTGACAGCAGCCGCCTGGACCGGATGACCATTGATGTGCCAGGAGCCGACCTGGCTTGGCGTGCAGTAGGTGATGCCGTCGCAAGCGTGCGTGTCGAGTACGTGCACGCCGCCTGTGCCTCCCACGCCAATTTCGTCTTCTTGATATACCCAGTCTCCGGAGGGCGTGGCCGCTGCGTAGTGCGCGCAGCAATTGCCGGGCTGACCGGGGTAGTCGAAGGAGCCGACCTCGTTCGGGTGGACGGGGTCAGTCACATCCACGATGCGCAAACCGCTGTCCCAGTAGGAGACGTAATCGAGCATCCGGCCGCTTCGCGGGTGCCGCATGAGAAACCCCTCGTGCGGCGAGTTGAACTGCTGGCAGTCAGCGTCGGACGGAAAGCAGCCTTGCGGTTCTGGCGATTGGTAGCTGCCGACTGTGGCGCCGGTCAGGATGTTGACGATGAACACAGCCTCGGCGCCGAATTCGAAGGCGTTCGCGTAGGCATAGGGGCGGCCTGCCTCCGCCTCGGGGTCCACCTGCACACTGTGGATGCCGCCCGGGAGGGCGACGCGCCGCAGGAGGGCTGGATGGTATGGATCCGAGGCCGTGTCGTAGATGGAAATTCCCGAAAAGGCGCCGGTGTCGCTCCAGGGCTGGTGGCTCACAGCCAGATAGCGTCCGACCAGATCCAGGTCGGCCGAGTCGGAGGTGAGAGCGTCGTTGATGATGTGCGTGGTCAGCCGGTCGGTGAGCGTCGGATTTGTGGGGTCAACGGTCTTGATGACCGCGACTCCCTGGTCGTCGAAGGATCCGAGGTAGGCGACACCGCGCGTCGAATCTGCCGCCACGTTGGAGAACTGTCCGTCCTTCCATGGGTTCAGTGCGCCGACGAGCTTCATCGGATTGCCTGCGGCGGACGCCGATGTGGCTGCGGCGAAGGAACCGACGAGGACCGCCATCAGCGCGAGCACGCCAAAGCCTCTGCTAGCCATGCCTGATCACCCCCAACTGCAGTCTGAGGATGCCCACCCAGACTGTCAACCTGGTCGCTATGCATCCTGGGCGGAGCCGCTTCCCCCGCGCTCGCGATTGACTCTCGGTTGGTTTCTCAGCGGCGCCGGCCGCGCTCGGTTCGGGTCGCCACCGCAAGCAGACCGCTGAGCACGGCGCCCTCGAACAATCCATAAAAGATCGAGCGCAGAATCGGTTGGTTGATCGGTTGGTTGAAAGGTCCGACATTGATGAGAAAGGTCAGCACCGCGAAGACCGGAAACGAAACCGCTAGTTCTGCTGCTTGGGGCGGCCTGCGATCCGCTCCAGGGAAGCGGACCGGGAACCCAGCCCGACGTTGCGCAGTTTATCCACGTGGATGAGTCGTCGCGGTCGGCCGTCATCACTCTGATTGCAGGCCATCCCGCAACCGACAACCAGTTCAACTACGACGGATACTCCAGCGGCGCTCTCGTGCTTACCGTGCCGGTCGGCTGGCAGGTCACCATTCAGTGCCAGAACCATGGCACCGTTCCCAACTCGTGCTCGGTCGTCAGCGGCGCACATTCGAAGTCGCCTGTCAAGCCGGCCTGGACGACGTCCGATCCGCAGGGTGGGCTCAGCCCCGGTCAATCCGGCACCTTCGTCTTTGATCCCGCGGACGTCGCGAGCTACCGCATTGCCTCGTTGGTCGGCGGAAACGAGGCCAGCGGCATGTGGGCGGATCTCCTAGTGGTCGCGAGCGGCAAGCCGTCGCTCAAGGCATTCGGCTAGACGCCTCTACAGGAGCGACGATTTAGATGTCCAGGGGAACGGCATGTTCATTGCCCCATCATGCCCCGCATCATCGCGGGCATCCCATCGCGCACGAATCCACTTACCTCTTGCGCATGCTCGCGGATAGCGTTCGCCAGTCGTGGGTCGCTCGATGTCTCCGTTACAACGACGCCATTGGCGGTAAACATCAACTCTCTTCGGTAGCTGCCGGAATTGCGGAACAAGGTTGGCAGGCTCGAGCTCATGCAGGTGACCTCGGCATGTTGGTTGAGGTGCTCATACATGCTCGAAACATGAGCCTGGAGCTGTCCGACCAGGTCTGGAGAGTTGGATTCGGTCGTTGTGCGAACGCCACCGTCGATCGCCTCGACCGATCGTCTTATCTCGCTGTGGCGGTCGAAGAGGTTCATATAGCTGCTCATGTCGGCCTGGGTCGCGCTGCCCATCATTCCGGTCCCCATCATCCCGCCGCCGCGGATGGACTTCAGGGCGTCCCGCAGCAAGTACCCCCCGGCAACCCCCAGGCCGAGCAAGGCACCGCCCGCGGTCAACAGACCGATCGCTGCCCGCCGCGTGATCCTCGTCATCGATGCTTCAGCTATCCGCTGGTCAACAGTTGACTACAGGCCGATAGTAGCATCGCCTCGCGACAGCCGCTGGAGGCCACCTGCGGCAGCAGCGCCAGCAACGCAGCCGTGAGAAGGATTGCGCGCCAGATGCCGCCGGCGGGCGGCCCCGAGGCTATCGCTATACCTTGACCTCGGCCTCCGGCTGGGGTGGTTCCGCACCGCCTGTGCGCCGCCCGCCAGGTGCCGGGCCAACTTTCCAGGACCGGTACAGAGCTATGCCGACGGCCAGCGCAAGCAGCCCTAACGCGATTGCCTGGATGGTGGTCGGCAGGCTGCCTAGCCACACCGACACGTCGCCGGCGAGGCCGGTTGCCCACTGGTTCCACTCCTCCAGCCAGCCAGGGAGGTAGGTGCTCTGGCCGGTGTAGGCGATGAGCAAGGCAAGGATCCCGATGATGAGAAACATGGCAGCGGCAATGGCGTCGGTCCAGGGAAGCGACCATCCCCGAAGCCGGATGCGGCGCGTTCGTAGTGCGAGGACAGGCGAACCCGGGTGGACGCGATCCCAAACCAGAACCGCGACCAGCAGCGGGAAGACCATGCCGAAGACATAGGCGAGGCCAAGCCCCAGCGCACCGGTCACCGAGGAGGCAAGTGCCGACAGGGCGACGACCCCGGCGAGGACGGGTTCGCAGCATGAGCTGGCGACGCCCGCCGTCAGGCCCAGGGCGAAGATGCCGCCGGGCGTCGATCCCGAGACGCGAAGCCGCAGCATCGGGAACGGCAGCGACCATGGCCGGCCGGACAGCACCTGGAGTGCAAGCAGCACCAGGAACAGGCCGACAACAAAGAAGACGAGGCGGTGCTGTGCGCCCAGCAGCTGCCCGAGCAAGCCGACGCCGAGCACGATTGGCAGCATCACCGTGGCGATGCCGGCCGCGAAGATCGCCGCCATCGCCGGCAGCCGCAGGCGTCCGCGCTCAAGCGCTGCGCCGACAAATGTCGGCAGCAGCGAAACCACACAGCAGGGCGCGAACAGGGCCAGTACGCCACCCAGGAAGGCTGCAGCGAGCGAGCTCGAGTAGACGAGCGCGTTCATGAGAGTTTCGTCAGCCGGCGCCTTACCCCGCCCTCAGAGATCCTGCCGTAGCCGAGGAGTTCGTTTCCCGCATAGAGGGCAGGCGGGAATGGCACCCCGTCACGGCGCACAACGTCCGCCTCCGGACTCTCCCAAGCGATCTCTGTGATCTCGGTCCCAAGCTCGGCCGCCAAACGCTGGGCAACACTCCGTGCGTGACCGCAAAGGTGGCAGCCGGCAGCCGTGACCAAGGTGAGTCGTGAGGTCATCGAAGCATCACGCGGACCTGACAGCCGCGACGACCTGGTCGACCGGGACGTGCATTGAGTCGGGGGCCAACTGCTTCCACGCAACACGGCCGGAGGCATCGACTACGAAGATTGAGTGGCCGTCGACGGCGCCCAAGTCCATGCCGCCGGGAAGCCTGAAGACGCCGAAGCCCGAACCGAGCACGTGGTCGCGGTCTTCCAGGATGGGGAACCCAAGGCGAAGCTGAACCGCTAGCGAGGCTGATGTCGCGGCGCGATCCGTGCTCACCCCGACCACCTGGCCACCGGCGGCCTTGATCGCGTCCAACTGTCCCTGCAGCTCCACGAGCTGCTGTTGACACGCGCCTCAAGCGCCTCCTTCATAGAAGTAGACGACCACCTTGGAGCCCCTGAAGTCAGCGAGCGACGCGGTGTCCCCGCTACTGGAGGGCACAGAGTCTGTGGGCACGGGCGACCCCACCGCAAGACCACCACCGGCAGCACCAGCACCGCTGCTGGCGCGCCCAAGTTGCGTGACGGCGACAAAACCCGCAACGAGGACCACGATGCCGCCAGCAATCGCGTACGGCCACCAGTTTCGGGAGGGGTAGCGGCGCGGCAATCTTTTAGGCTTCGACTTCGCGCGGGTGGACCACGCTTCGCGATGGTTTTCTCTCATCGCGGGTCTACTAACCGTCCGTAGTATCTCAGATGGGGGGCCAGCGGGCGCTGGCGTACCAGGCCAGCACGGGTGCGATCAACGGCAGCCAGCGATCGGTGACGAGCAGCGCTCCCATCACGACGAGCAGAGCGCCCGACACCGGCTGCAGGGCCGTTGTGACCCGACCGACGGGGCGCAGCCAACGTCGAACCCGGACCACGGAGAAGCCCAAGGCCAGGAAGGGTATGCCAAGGCCGAGGCTGTAGGCCGTCAGCAAAAGCACGCCCTGGCTCAAGCTCGCCGTTGTTCCGGCCAGCGTCAACACCGCACCCAACACAGGTCCGATGCAGGGGGTCCACGTGACCGCGAATGCCGCTCCCAGAAGCGGTGCCGTCCAGAGACTGCCTCCGGCCAGGCGCCGGCTCCAATCACTACCGCGACTGAGAAACCCGATACGTCCTTCGAGAAGAAGGAGAGCACCTATAACCGCTATGAAGACCCCGGCCACGCGCGCGACAGGCAAACGGTTGGAGAGGAGCAGGGCGCCAAGCTCAGACGCGGTGGCCCCCAGCGTGATGAACACTGCAGTGAAGCCGAGAACGAAAAGTGACGCTGCCGCGATCGTCCGTATCCTGCGAGGAGGCTCGTCACCGCCAAGCCCCGTCAGGTAGCCGAGGTACCCCGGCAGCAGCGGCAGGCAACACGGAGAAGTGATCGAGATGAGCCCAGCGACGAATGCTATGACCAGGCCCGGTTCGCCCACTCCCGGCATCCTAGTACTATCGGTGATTAGTAACGTGGGAGCATGACCAGGCGCACTCGGCTCACCCAGTGGGCGGCGCTGGCGGTCGCAATCGGGGTCGCAGCCGCTGTCTTTGGCTACTTCCTGCTGACGCCCGCCCGTGGCGAGGTTCTGCTCCTACTGACCGCCAAGCAGCCAGACCGAGTCGGCGCCACAGCGGTCGACCTGCACTCGGCTCAGGGTTGGATGGGGTTGGGCTCGATCCCAGCAGGTGCGGTGCCCAAGGCTCCAGAAACGGCTCAGGCTTTCATAGCGCGGGTGCCGGTCGGGAGCTACGACCGCGTCCGCATGGCCGGGGTCTCGGTTCCGGTCGCGCTCACCGTGCAGAAAGGTCTTCTGAACACGTTGTTGGTGGGAATCTCCGGCGGGCGACCGATGCCCCACAGCGCCTATGGCGGGAGCGAAGCGGTCAGCCTCGGGCTGAACGAGTTGGCCGGTCATTTGAAGCCGATGCCGCCATTCAGCTTGGTAGATCAATTCGGGCGTCCCTTCACCAATGCAGACATTGCCGATCATGACGTGCTACTGGCCGCCTTCCACACAAGCTGCCGGGAAACCTGCCCGCTTGTAACCGGGCTCTTCCTCCAGCTGCGCCGCAGCCTGCCCACGACCGTGATGCTCGTGGAGGTGACGGTCACACCGTCGGAGGACACACCCGCCGTCCTCCGCGACTATGCGGGCCGGGTGGGCGCATCGTGGATCTTCGCCACCGGCGATCCGGTTTCCTTGGCGGCATTCTGGAAGCCGTTCGACGTCGACCTGACCACGGGCGACGTCCACCGCTCCACGATCGCCCTCATCGACAGTCACGGCTACATCCGGAGCTACTTCTTAGGTGCGCCCGACGTCGGCGGCACGCTCCCTGCGGCGCTTGACTCCCAGCTCGACGACCAGGGCCGCCAGCTGCTGACGAACCATGGGAGCGGATGGGGCGGCGCGCAGATTCTGGACGCCCTTCAGGCCGTGGACGGACTCGCACAGCCCTCGAGCTCGGGACAAGGCCCAGCGGCCGACTTCACCCTCGAGACGCTGGACGGCAAGCGTTTGAGCCTCGCCGACTATCGCGGGCGGCCGGTGCTGATCAACTTTTGGGCGACCTACTGCGCACCCTGCCGGCGCGAGATGCCGCTCATCGAGCGCACCGCCGCGCAGCATCCCCGGCTGGTCGTCCTGCTCATCGACGAGCGCGACAACCGTCAGTCGGCGTCCGCGTTCGTGACCGCTCTCCAAATCACATCCAACGTCCTGTTCGACGGTGACGGCAGGGTGGGCGATGCTTACGGGATAAGCGGTCTGCCGACGACCTTCTTCATCCGCCCCGACGGTGGAATTGAGGGACGATACATCGGTGAGACCAATGCCGGGATCCTTGGCCCGCACATCAGCGCAATCGGCGCCTAGCCGCGCGTCGCCGCATACGATCGTCGCGCCCGCGACCCGTGGGGACCGATTGCTGGCATGGACCCTCCTCGGCATCTCGGTGCCCTGGCTCATCTACACGCGCCTCTACTTCTTCCTCCAACCTCGCCATCTGACCTTTGACGGCGGCGCTTTCATGTGGCTCTTCAACAAGCCGGATCCCGGCTGCGGCCTGACGCGCACGTTTGCCTGGATGTGGCGGGGTGACCTCGGCCGAGCGGTGGCGGTCTATCCCCTGGGACCACTCGTCTTTGTAGCGATGGTCGCGTTGGCGGTGTATGCGCTCGCCGTTCTGCTCAGCGGTCGAGCCGTGCGCGTCAATCTGGGGCCGGCGACCGTGCGCCGCTTGATCCTGCTCGGATCAGTGGCTCTTGGCCTCAACTGGATCGCCAAGTTGGCCTGGCTCGGCATGTGAGCGCTCTGCTCGATCAAAGGGCCCGTGCGCTTAGGCTACTAGCCCCATATAGTAGGGGGCGTGGGCGAAAGATCGCAGACAAAGGAGTCCGGCCGACGGCGAGCGAGCCCGCCTGCGCGAAAGCTGGTCGAGAAGCGCGCCCGTAGAGAGGAGCGTGCGGCGCGCAAGAGGCGTGGACGCGACTGGACGCCAATCGTTTACATAGCCTCGATCGTCACATTGGCGTTGGGGGGTGCTCTTGTTCACGGCTTACCTGGGCAGCAATGCCCCCAAACTGATCAACCCTGCGGCTGGGGCGCAGCAGCACGTCGGCGAGCAGGTTCCAGTCGAGCCGGCCAACCACATCTCGCCTGGGACGCAGGCACACTACCTCACCGACCCGCCGACCTCGGGCCCGCACTACAGCGTCCGCGGCGAAGCGCCTCTCCCCTGGGGTTTCTACGCCCGGCAGTATCCGCCCGAGGACTGGCTGCACAACCTCGAACACGGCGGCGTGGCGATCCTCTACGACTGCCCCCAACCTCAGGCTACTGGTAGAGCGCGGCTGGTTGACACCGACCTGTCCTGCCCCGACAGCCAGACTCCTGTCCAGGAGTTCATCTCCTCAGCACCCGCGGATGCCCTTTTCCATGAGGTGAAGATCGTCGCCACGCCCTACCCTGTTCCAGGTCACCGCTTTGCGATCGTGGCTTGGGGCTGGCGCCTCTTCATGGACAGCTGGGACTCGGGTCTCGCCGAGAAGTTTTACGAGGCGCACGTGGACAACGGGCCCGAGCGCATCCCGTGACACCGCCGTTAGCGCGCAAGGAGTGCTAGCCGAGTATCTCCGCCAGGTAGATGTCCATTCGGTGTGAGTCGATCGGCCCCACGTTCCGGCTCTGGACGGTTCCGCGGCGGTCGACGAAGAATGTCTCCGGCGGAGCGGTGACTCCAAAGTCGCGATACGAGCCGCGGATTGCCGGGCCCACCGGATAGGGACTTTTGATTTCGGCTTCATAAGCACGCGCGGCGCTATCGGTGTCCTGGATGTCGACGCCCACGAATTGGGCCTGACCGGCGGTGCGGCGTGCCGCGGCTGCGAGCACTGGCGCCTCCTGGCGGCAGGGCACGCACCATGAAGCCCAGAAGTTGATCACCAGTGGTGTCCCAGCCAGCGCCCGGAGGCTAATCACCTCGCCATCGAGGGACCGAATCGTGAGATCCGGGACCTGACGTCCGACAAGCGAGGCCGGCTTCTGAGCTGCATGAATCAGGCCCCACCCGAGAGCAGTGAAAAGCAAAGCCACCACGAGCACTCCCGCGACCCACGCTGCAACTGCGAGCCTGGTCATTTCCGATTGCAGGCTCGATGCGGCCCACGAAAGTGAGTGTTCATTCTTACTATCTGGCCCTAGTAAGAATAGCCATCCGGCGCGCTATGATCGCCGGTGATGACTCGCCGGAACGATCAGCTCGCGCGTGCGATGAGGGTACTGGGTCCGCTCGAGGGCCGCCTCATGAAGCTGATTTGGGAAGGCCGCGTCGATGAGCCGTTCATCGTGCGAGATGTGCTTGCGCACACCCCCGATCTTGCATACACGACGGTCATGACAACACTCAACCGCCTCGCCGACAAGGGTCTTCTCGGCGTCACGAAGATGGCCTCGCACCAGCCCCACAAGTACCGCGCCAGGGGTGGGGTGAGCGAGTTCCTGTCCGATTCCGGTCGTGCCGAGGTCGATCGCCTTGTCGAGCGCTATGGAGACGCCGCGCTCGCTGCTTTCGCCGCTCGCCTCGATCGGCTCTCGCCGGCCACACGCGAGGCGCTCAAGAGGATGCGCTCGCAATGACCCGCCGCAAACTTCTCTTTCTAAGCCTGCTGGCGGCCGTGCCTGTGGCTTGCCTCAGCACGGTTGCCGGCTGTCGATCGGCAGGGCCGTGCGGCTGGATTGCAGCCGGAGGAGATTTCTGGTGGCCCGCCGCGTACGTGCCGCCGCTGGTAGTCGGGGTGGCCTCCGTTCTGGTTTGGGCGCTCAGGCTTGGCCTCATAGCGTCCAGCGCTTCGGTTGAATTGGGGACGTTGCGGCGCATTCCAGTTTCCCTGGAACTTGTCCGAGGGACTCGAGCAGCAGGCATAGACCGCATCGTGTGCGTCGAAGGCGAATCCCCGGTGGCTTTCTGCGCCGGTTTTGTTCGCCCTACGGTGTTCATAAGCGAAGGGGCGCTGGCCGAGCTCTCCGAGTCGGAGCTGCTCGCTGTGCTCCACCACGAGGCGGACCATGCTCGCAGACGCGAACCGCTGCGGCGAGCGGCGAGTGTGGCCGCAGCTGAGGCTTTGAGCTTCCTCCCGATCGTCCGTTGGTGGACCGATCGTCAGCTCACGCGCACCGAGCTCAGGGCAGACATCGCTGCCGAGCAGATGGTGGGACGGCCAGCGCTCGCCGGGGCTCTGCTGGTGATGACGGCCCCGGCGACTTCGCTCGCCGCCTTCGCCGGTCACACCGAGCTACGAGCCCGGCGGCTGCTCGGCCTGGGCATCGATGAGCCGAAGCCGCCTCGCACCGCCTGGGCGGCAACATTGGTTTACTCGTGGCTCGCCTTGAGCCTTGCCGGCTGCCTGTTCGAGGTGGTCGTCGCCCTTTTCTGACGTCGGGTCAGTTGGCCCGCGCCAGACCGTAGCCTTCACGCTCGAAGGCACGACGGATCTCGTCTTCGCTGATCTTGTTCTCGTCGTAGTCGATCTCCGCTCGCTGCTTGTGAAGGCTCACTTTGAGACTTCGGATTCCGGCCAACTCGTCCTCGAGGCCCTCCAGCGTCATCACACACGCCGAGCAGTGCATTCCCTTAACGCTGAACACTTGTTTCGCCATTCGTATCTCCTCAGATGAACTCGAAATAGCCGCTGTACATACCCATGGAGCACGTGTAACGCAGATTCCCGCGCGCGGCACCGGCGGGGATGGTGATCGTGGTCTGGCCGCTTTCGGGGAGGACCCGCTGGAACCCGATCGCCGGGATCACGAAAGCCCGAGTACACCCGGTGGTTCCGCTGGTCACTACCGTCAGGCTGACCGCCTTTCCGGCTGGAGCCTTGATCAGACTGGGCGAGTAGCTCGTGTTGTAGACGTAGATCGTGATTGCGCCGTTGGCATCCGGTTGTGCCGCGGTCACATCCCCGGACGCGCCGCTCGCTTCGGCGATCGAAATCGCCGCCGAGTTGAGCAGATTCGAGAACGAGTATGGCGAGCCCATCAGATTCAATCCGCCTTCGATCGACACGAGGCCGAGAATCAGGACGACCGCCCCTGCGAGTTGTAGGAAGCGCGTGTGCAGCACTTCTCCCAGGCGTGTAGCGACATATGCGAGGCCAAAGAAGACCGGAGTGGTGCCGAGGATGAAAGCAAACATGATCGCCGCCCCGAGAAGCGGTGAGCCGGTTCCGACGGCGAGCACCATCATCGCCTGGGTGACCCCGCAGGGGATGAATATCGTGAGCGTGCCGAGAAACAACGGAGTAGCGATCGTGCTGGCACTGTTCTTCGCGTAACGCCGGATGAAGCGGGTTACGAATCGGGGAGGCTCGATCACGAAGTAGCGAAAGATCGGGTGCAGGTTGAACAGCCTTGCCGCGGTGCCCAGCATGAATATGCCGATGCCAATTTGAAGCGCGGCCCGGCTGTAGGGGCTGAGCTGGAGAACTGAACCGACCCAGCCCAAGACGATACCCAGGACGGTGTAGGCGACCAGCTTGGCTCCCAGGAACAGAGCGATCGGCGTCGCCGGGTTGCGGCGCTTGGGCTTTTCGGTTTGCGCCAGAGTCCCAAGGGCAGCGCGCTCCCTGCGTCGCTGCTCCTTGGTCAACTTGCGGTTTGAGCGCTTCTTACGCTGGGCGACCACGTGTTTGATCGAGAGTTGGGTGGCGACATCTGTCTCCGCCTGCCGGGCGACCGAAGTGGCGAGCAGGCCGGCCTGGACTGCCAGGCAACTGAGCCCGCCGGTGGTGACGCCGGTGATGAAGGCGAGGCCCAGAAGATTGGTTGAGGCATCGACGCTCACCTGGTCGATACCCCAGGAGAAGGAGTCTGGTCGACCGGGGGGGGCATGGCGACGAGTCTACTACCTGGACATAGGAACCCGGTTTCTTGGCCCGCCGCCTGCTACTATGGGTCGATAGTTAACCGAGGAGGTTGCCCGTGGAACAAATCCTGCCGTACTTGTTCTTCCTGGCCTGTCCAATCTCGATGGGCTTGATGATGTGGATGATGATGCGCAAGGACCACGAGCCCGCTTTGGCACCTAAGAGCGATCCCCGCGTCACCGAGCTCGAGAGCCAGGTCAATGAGCTGCGGATGGCGCTCCATAAGCGACCGGACCGCGAATCGGTGGCGGTGATGACCCCAACTACAAACGTGGACGAGGAGTGACCGCGGGCAACTTTCACGGGTCCGCCGATGGAAGCGGGAGCTTCCTCCGCACCGTCTTCATGTGCTTCGACTGGCGCGTCCTGGCCGGGTTCGGGGTCCTGGATCTGGGTCTTCTGATCGCCTCGCCGCAGCTGGCCCCTCGCGGCGATTCCGGTGGAACTCGTAGCACTGTGCCCGATCACGGCCGCGATCATGGTGCGGCGCATGAGTGCTGAGCGTCGGGCGCGGACCGCAGCGAGCGATGAGGAATCGCGGCCTGCCGCGGTGCGGCCGGCCCCGTAGGCGTCGCGCCAAGAGCCAGGGCCACTGACCCCGGCCATCAGTTTGGGTCTGCGTAAGATGGGTTTGAAGCGATGGACATGGGCATGATGGGCTTCGGCCTCCTGATGATGTTCGTCGGCCTCCTCGTCGTCGTTGGGCTTATCGCGATCGTCGTCTGGGCTGTGATTCATTTCACGGAATCCGGGGGCTCGCATGGGGCGATCGATGGCCAAGCTCGCCAGATTCTCGATCAGCGCTACGCCCGGGGCGAGATCGGCGACGAGGAGTACAAGCGGATCCGCCGTGAGCTGGGCTGACGCCTCTCCGCTGACCTCGGACTGGTCGGGCTGAGGCAGCCGCGGCCAGCGCGCGCCGGCTGACCGGCGTCGTCATTCGCTTACAACTCGGTGGGCCCAATCACGTCGACCAGATCGGAGCCGGCAGACTTCATCTTCGCGTCGGTTGTCAGGAGGCGGCATTTCAGCAGCCGCGCCAGCGCCAGGTACTCGGCGTCATAGGTCTTCGCCCAACCAAGCCGATCTGCAATTCGCCACGCCTCTTCGATCAAACCCTTCGGCCGACGCGCACTGATATCCGCGGTTGCCAGGCGGTCAAGAGCGATGGCCGTCAGTTCGCGAGAGATCTCCTTGCGCCAGCGCAATTCGTGCAGGACGGACGAGGCCTCTGACCACATCAAACGTGGCGCGACGAGCTCTTCGGTGGCGAGGGGCTTGAGCCCGGATTCCGACAAGCAGGCTGTGATGACGACGGTCGCGTCAACCGCCAGCACCTCAGCGAGCGACGCGCGAAAGGCGAATCGCTGCCACCACGTCGGGCATGGGTTCGCCAGTGGCCGTCCTCTGCCATGGTGCCGGGAGCCGCAGGACGGCAGCGCCCGTAAGGCGGGCCAGGTCCTCCTCGTCGATCAGGTGCTGGGTGCCGATTCTGGTCGCTCGCAAGCGGCCAGATCTAATCCACCGACGCACGGTTTCGGGGTCACGTTTGGTGCGGCGAGCGGCCTCCGGCACTGTCAGCATTATTGCCCCATACTACAACAAGTCGGAAAGCTCGACGGCGACGTCAAACCACGACTTTCGAATGTGAATTTTGGCTCCGGAGCGGGTTTCGAACCCTGGACCTTGCGTTAGCTGAATGAGCTTCCTGCCGGTAAGGCCCCGAGGCGAGCAACCGCCTAGCAACCTTCAGCGTTCCAATTGAAGCTATCTGGGGGCGGGGGACTAGAAAGTTCGCTGCTGCGCGCTTCGCAGAACTATCGTGGCCGCACATCGGATGTGGGCGATAACGTGACTCAGCGCCCCGCTCTCGCCAATGCGGCTATGGTGTGGCGGTGACGAGTGCGCACATCAACCACGTGAGCATCGGGGCCAAGGACTTGGCGGAATCTGTCCGCTTTTACACCGAAGTCTTCGGGGCGCAGATGATCGATACGCCGAACTTTGGACTGCCGGTGCAATGGCTGCGGGTCGGCGACTTGCAGCTGCACATCTTCGTGCGGCCGGCCGGCGCTCCTCCTTACCATCACTTCGCCCTAGCGGTTGACGACTTCGAGTCGGTCTTTCGAACCACGCGCGAATGGGGCGTTCACGACGCCGATACCATGGGCTACCACCTCGGCGAGCTCCCGAGCGGCCAGGTGCAGCTCTACGTTCGCGACCCCGGCGGCAATCTGGTCGAGGTCAACACGTCTGATGCTCGAAAAGTGAGCGATGACATACGGCGCGAGATAGTCCGCCTCGAAGATCGGGAGCCGCAGGACGAGTCCAACCGCCGAGCGATCCTGTACCTCGCCACCGACTGAGTGAACTCGGGGCCGCCTTTCTGGACGGGCGACAGCGATCTGCCAATCGCAAGGTAGCCGTCAGGAGGGAGCGCTGGAGCGTTCCCTCCTGCGAAACGAATCGCCCGCTAGCAGACTACGGCGACGACCGTACCCGTGCCTGCGTGGCCCGAGTCCGGCGCGTAGCCCGGATTGGTCCGGACAATGACGATGTGGAGGGTGTTGCCCGAAATCGCGGAGCCGTTCTGAGTCGACGAGCTGGTCGCGATTACGCCCATGAAGGCCGGCAGGGGTCCTGCTGGCGGAGGAGTCGAATTACCAGGATCCGTGCTCCAACCGGTGCCACAAGCCGGAGTCGACGGAGTTTTGGCGAACCCTTTGAAGCTTGCGGGCGAGTTCCCACCGCTCAGGGAGTTGAGCTTCCACCACTGCGCGCCCCAAAAAGTGACCGAGCTGCCGATCACTACGTTCTGGTCGCCGACAACGAAGCTGCCGCCGCCCGGCGCAAATGAGATCGGGCGGGAAATCGCGAGGTCGACGCGGAAGTTGAAGCCCGAGAAGTCGTTTAGGGGGGTCGTTGTGCGCTCACAGAAACCACCGGCGTCCGCGAACCTCAATGAGTATGGGTTTGACCCTTCGACGACCACATGGTCGACCGGCAGGCCGTCGGAGTAGTAGGTGAAGGTGCAAGTGTTGTCGGTCAAAAAGACTCGAAGCGCCGTTGTTGCCGCGAAAGGCCCGATCGTCACATCCGGTGCGGACCCCGAGCCGCAGCCGCCCGCAAAAGTGAATTGGACGTGGTTTGGGCCGCCATTGAGTTGGTAGCCCCAACTGAGATTGTTGCACGCCCCGAACTGGACGTTGGTGAAGCTCGCGGTCGAACCCGCCGGGATGATGAACCCCCCGGGAGGGCCGCCGCTGGCCATCGCGGTCGCCCCTGGGACCAGGGCCGCTAGCAGGACAAAAGTCGCACCCAGAAGACAGAGCCGAAGGCGTAACCTCATCCGACTTTTCTCCCTTTCAGCCGACGCACATGAGAGCTCAACGGCGCCACTCATCCAGCGTCGGATTCTCCGCGACTGTGATTGAACCTGGGGCTTGTCACGAGCCTGACGTGGGCTTTGGACAGCCTGCTAACCGGGCAGGCTGAGCGCACTGTACACCGGCACGGTTAGGCGCTGCGGTTACCGACCAGCATCGGCAGTCCGAGGGGCGCGAACTGAGCCGTCCCCTGGGTGACGGACGACAGCTCCCTTGCGACCGACACGATTCCCACGAAGGCAACCGGGACGATCAGGACCCAGTTCGGGCGCTTTCCATTTTCGCTAGGCTGGCTTTTCCCCCCAGAACCACCAGCCCGCACCCCAGAACCTCGCGAACGAACTGCCGGAAGCGTCGAACTTCTGCCACGGGTTCAAAGCCCATGTCAGCGCTGCGGCGTAGCCGCGGTCCAGTACCGCGGGCAGCGTCAGCCGGGGAAATGGCCGGTTGCCTCGAACGTGGAGATGGGTCAAGCCGGTGCCGGACATGAGTCGGCAGTAGTCTCGCCAGCCAATCCGGTTTTCGTAGTAGGGGGGCTTGAATTGATGGGCCGCCTTTCTCAAGCCCAGAGCCGGCCGGCCTCTGGCTGTCCAGTAGCCCATGCTGGCCACGGCGTTGAAAACGCTTCCCAGGGTCTGAGTCGAAAAGCGCGCGGGGACGATGTCCGCAAAGAAGAGCCCATTGCGCCTGATTACTCGGACCATCTCGCGAATCGCCGGCGCCGGATCCTCGAAATGCTCCAGGAGACCAAAGCTCGTCACAATGTCGAACTCGCCGCTGGCAAACGGCAACTTCTCTGCATCACAGCAAATGAAGCTGCCGCCAGTCCCCTCACGATCGAAGTTCGCTTCAGCCTGCTTCAAGATGCTCGGGTTGCGGTCGACGCAGGTCGCCGCATATCCTCGCTTGGCGAAGTAGAGCGACACAAACGCGCTGCCACAGCCGACTTCCAACATCCGCATGGGTGGTTTGGGCAGGACCTTCTCCAGAAATTGAACCTTGACGATTTCGAAGAGCTTGCCTTGCGTCCGTGGCGTTTCCGAGTACGACAGGTCGAGTCCTTCGAAAACGCCATCCCACACGTCCGGAGACCCATGGGCGAAGGACCTGTCGCCGGGCATCGGCCATAGTGTAGGCAGAGCCAATCAGGCGACATCTATCCGATACATTCGTAAAGCAACGCCGGTGCGTGCCGTTGACACTGTCACGGACCAGGGCTTGGCAGGCGTATCAGAGGAAGGTCGGATGACACCCGCGGGATGGCAGCGATTAGCCGGTCGCGGTCTGGCGTGTCTTGGCAAGCGTAATGGCCAGCCCTCCCAGTCCAAAGACGACCGCCGCGAGAGTGATCAGCCCTCCCAGGATTGGAATCAACCCAATGAGGGTGAGCACTACCAGGCCTGCTAGAAGGGCCAGTAGAGGGTGCACTCCCCGACGGCCGGCCATATCCAAGCCCCGCTGTCCCACGAACAGCGCGGCTAGGACATATGCGACCGCGAGCGCTACCACATAGAGTCCGACGGCGATCAGGGACAGCCACCAACCACCGATGAGGAGCCCCACAACGAAGCCGATCAGAGCAACGACCGGAATCCCGATCAGCAGTGCAAATCCCACACCCACGTTGATCCAGGGTGACGAGGTGAAAGTCTTGACCGTTGTCGTGCTGAAGCGTGGGAAGACAAGGACCAGCACGAGACCCAGCGCGAAAAGCCCGACCATCGCGCGGATCCAACCGACAAGCGCGTCCGCGAATCGCTCAGCCGGATCGGCGCGGCGCCGCAATCGACCGTCGACAGGGTTCCTGGTGACCTTGCCCGCTACCTTTGCGCCTGGAGCGATGAATGCCTGGTTTTCGCTGGAGTAGACGAGTTCGCCGGTGACCGCCGCGCCGTCCTCGAGGCGGAGCACGTTTGCGGTGGCCTGCACGTCGCCACCAACCGGACCCCGGATGGTCAAGGTATCCACCGATGCGAGCACTTTGCGACCGATGCTCCCACCCACCCTGGCTGTGCCGCCTGCAATCACCAGGTCGCGTCCGACTTTCGCCGAAGGGCCGATGTCGAGAGTACCGCCGAGGACGACCAGGTCCTCCCCTACGCTGCCATTGATCGTAAGCGTGCCCGTGGCCGCGCGAACGCTGCCGCGTACGTTCCCGGTGACTGTCACCGTGCCGCCGGCGACGATCAGGTCGCGGGTAATCGTCCCCGAAACTGTGATGTTGCCGCCACTCGCGATCACACTGCCGTCAACCGTGCCCGACACGTCGATGGTGCTGGCCGCGGCGTAGAGGTCGTCCTTAAGAGTCTCGCTCGGGCCGACCGTGACGGTGGAGCCCTGACGCAAGTCGGCAGCGAAGGCGGGCCCGGGGGCCAGAGTCAAGAGCACCAGCAAGAGGAGCAAGAATCGCTTCAGCTTTCGGATCGCCAGGGCCATCGCTTGAATCCCCCTGCAACCTGCTCGGCTGGTTAAGACTGAGCTCAATTGTCGCACTCAGCTGCACATGGTGCCTTTCCTCAAGCGATCCGACAGTTACTCGGCATGCATCCGAAATTGAACACGTATGACGGCGGGCGATCGCGACCCTACCTGGTCGTACCCGGCCGCCATCGTCGGTGGCGGTCCCGCGTGGCACCGTCGCGAATCAGTTCCAGGCGAGGACGAGGGCCGTCCGTGCGCCCGGAGGGAGGTTTTCTGCTTCCTCTCTGAAACTGCGTCGGCCACGCGACCGGGAAATCCTGGTCGGCCGCCGCATGAAGCGTCCACGCGGGGTCGTAGAGGTGTGCCCGTCCAAGCGCGCACATATCCGCGCGACCGGCCAGGATGATGCTGTTCACGTCGTCGTATCCGCTGATCGCTCCGACCGCGATGGTGGGGACACGTGCCACATTCCGGATCCGATCGGCGAAAGGTGTCTGGTAGCTGCGCCCAAAGCTGGGTTGCTCAGGCGCGACGGTCTGGCCGGTGGAAACATCGACCGCGTCGACCCCGTGAGCGGCGAAGGCGCGCGCGACCTCCACCGAGTCCCCGGCGCTGAGTCCGCCTTCATACCAATCGACCGCTGACACTCGCACCGTCATCGGACGGCCCGCCGGCCACTCGGACCGGATCGCATCGAAAACTTCAAGCGGATAGCGCATGCGGTTCTCGAGGCTGCCGCCAAACTCGTCGCGACGCAGGTTCGTAAGCGGCGAGATGAAGCTGGCAAGGAGGTAGCCATGGGCGCAGTGCAGCTCAAGAAGGTCGAAACCGGCGCGCGCTGCCATACGCGCCGCGGCGACGAACTGGTCCCGGACAAGGTCCATATCGCGCCGGGTCATCTCGCGCGGAATCTGGCTGACGGATAGATAAGGGAGAGCCGAAGGGGCGATCAACTCCCAGTTGCCGGACTCGAGAGGCTCGTCCATGCCTTCCCACATGAGCTTGGTTGAACCCTTGCGACCGGAGTGGCCGAGCTGGATCCCGATCTTCGCGGGCGTATGCCTGTGCACGAACTCGACCAATCGCGTGAAGGCGACCTCGTGCTCTGGCTTGTACATGCCTGCACAGCCAGGAGTGATCCGTCCCTCACGCGAAACGCACACCATCTCGGTCATGACCAGTGCAGCGCCGCCCAAAGCCTTGCTCCCGAGATGGACGAGGTGAAAGTCGCCGATCAGTCCGTCTTCGGCCACGTACATGTCCATGGGCGAGACGATCACTCGGTTGGCCAGCTCGAGCTCACGGAGCCGGATCGGAGCGAACATTGGTGGCACTGGCTCGCGGCCTTTGTTGAACCAGCGGTCGACTTCAGACACAAACTCGGGATCGCGGACTTTGAGGTTCCAGTAAGTGACGCGCCGACTACGGGTAAGGAGATTGAACGCGAACTGGAGCGGCTCCTGCTGCGTGTACTGCGAGATGTTCTCGAACCACTCGAGGCTCGCTTGCGCCGCCCGCTGTGCGCTCTCCACCACCGGCCGGCGTTCGGTCTCATAGGCGACCAGCGCTGCCTCGGCGCTCGGGTTTTCGTGGAGGCACGCGGCCAGCGCCAGCGCGTCCTCCATGGCAAGTTTCGTCCCTGAACCGATCGAGAAGTGGGCGGTATGCGCGGCGTCCCCGATCAGCAGCACGTTGCCATCCCGCCACGAGCGGGTCCGGACCGTGGCAAATCGAATCCAGCGGCTGTTGTTGGCGAGCAGTGGCTCTCCCTGCAGCGCGTCCGCGAAGACCTCGGCGCAGAACTCCATCCCCTGCTCGTCGCTTTCACCAAGGCTCCATGAGCGTTCCGATGCGTCAATCTGGCCGCTCCGCATCCAGCTGCCCTCTTCGAGCTCGACGATGAATGTGCTCATCGAATCGCTGTAGGGGTATGCGTGGGCCTGGACGGGGCCGATGTCGGTCTCCGCGATAAAGAACTTGAACGCCTCGAAGACCAATGGCGTGCCCAGCCACATGTAGCGCGCCTGCCTGATTTCGAGCTGCGGCTGGAACGCGTCCGCGCACGCCTGTCGGGTCAGGCTGTTGACACCGTCCGCGCCGACCACCAGGTCATACGAGGCCCGCAATGCGCCAAGTGCGGGGGCGGGTTCGCGGTAGTGAATGGTGACGCCGAACTCCTCGCATCTCTCACGCAGGATCGCCAGCAACCTCTGGCGGCTGATCGCGGCAAACGCGTGCCCGCCGGAGGTGAGGACCTGGCCGTGGAAGTGCACATCGATGTCGTCCCAGATCGCAAATTCCGTCGCCAGCCGCTCGTAGAAAGCGGCATCTGCGTGCTCGATGCCGCCCAGCGTCTCGTCGGAGAACACGACCCCGAAGCCAAACGTGTCGTTTGCTGCGTTCCTTTCCCAGACCTCGATCTCGTGGCGGGGGTTCAGGAGCTTGACCAGCGTCGCCAGGTAAAGCCCCGCCGGCCCAGCTCCGATGATGGCGATACGAAGGGCCGGCTTCGCGGGCGTCAGGCCCCCTCGCGCAAGCGGAATCGCTGCAGCTTGCCGGTTGCCGTCCGGGGCAGCGTCTCCGCAAACTCGATTGCGCGCGGGTATTTATAAGGAGCGATCTGGCTCTTGACGAAATCCTGCAGGGTTCTTGCAGGCTCCGGTCCGAGAGCGGCGCCGGGCTGAAGCACGACCACCGCTTTTACGATCATGCCGCGTTCTGCGTCGGGTGCGCCGATCACGGCCACTTCAGCGACCGCAGGGTGCCGAAGCAGGGCCTCTTCGACCTCGGGTCCGGCGATGTTGTAGCCGGCTGAGATGATCATGTCGTCAGCCCGCGCCTGAAAGTGGAAGTAACCGTCGCCATCCCGCTCGTAGACATCGCCGGTGACGTTCCAGCCATCTCGCACATAGGTTGTCTGGCGGTCGCCGCGCAGGTAGCGGCAGCCGGTCGGCCCTTTCACCGCCAGCCGCCCCAGCTCGCCATCTGGCGCGGGCCTCCCATCCGGATCCTGGACCTCCGCCACGTATCCGGGCACTGCGCGGCCGGTGCTCCCGGGCCGGATGTCCGCACCGGCCGCGGAGATGAAGATGTGAAGCATTTCGGTCGAGCCGATGCCATCGATGATCCGGATTCCACATGCGTCATGCACCGCATCCCAGGTCGCCTTCGGAAGCGTCTCACCGGCTGACACGCATGCGCGCAGCGAGCCGATGCGCGCCTCACCGAGGTTGGGGAGCATCGCACGATAGGCCGTCGGAGCCGTTGCGAGCACTGTGATGCTATGGCGTTCGACCGCCTCGAGAAGGCGTGGCGGTGACGGCTGCTCCATCAGGTATGTGGCGGCTCCGGCGTGAAGTGGGAAGACGACACTCTGGCCCAGCCCGAACGTGAAAGCCAGCGGCGGGCTGGCGGCGAACAAGTCGCTCGGATTGGGCCGCAGGATATGGCGTGAGAAAGTTTCCGCGATGGCGAGGACGTCGCGGTGGAAGTGCATCGTCGCCTTGGGCTTTCCCGTCGTGCCGGAGGTGAAGGCGAGAATGCACACGTCGTCGGCGGCGGTGGCTACATTCTCGAACTCCTCCGGCTGGTGTCCGGCCAGCATGGTGAGGTCGTCCTGGGCGGCGCCACCGTAGACAAGGGATGTCAGTCCGGGGATGCCGGCCGCGCCGAGGTCCTGGATGAAACGGTGGTCGCAGACCGAGAGCTTGACGTCCGCGATCTCTGCCATCGTGCGCAGCTCTCCCGAGCGCAAAAGCGGCATCGTCGTCACCGCCACCCCGCCCGCCTTCAGGACACCGAACCAGGTCGCGACCAGCCACGGGTTGTTGGGACCACGCAGCAAGACCCGGTTGCCGGGCACCATGTCGGCCTCATCGACGAGCACGCGGGCGACCTGATTGGATCTCTTCAGGAGGTCGGCGTAGGTCCACGTTTCGGTGTCGGTGACAAGGCAGCGACTGGCACCCGCGCCCTCCAGCACGTGGCGGTCGAGGAGCGCTGCCGCGCAGTTGAGCGCGGCCGGGTATTGAAGCTCGGGGAGCGTGAACAGGAACTCCGGCCACGTTGCCCGCGGAGGGAGGCTATCCCTGGTGAAGGTATCGACATGCGCCGATCGTTGGATCTGCGTCAAAACCCCTCCGCGTTCTTCGGCTCTGCGCTCGACATACTACCTTCATGGAGCCGGCCGGCCCGCCTCGGAATGTCAATCCAAAGGAGCTCGCGCCGGCAGGTGGGTTCTCCCACGCCACCGTCGCCGGCGATACCGTGTGGTTGGGTGGCCAGATCGGATGTGACGCTAGCGGCAAGGTTGTTGAGCCGGGCGACGTCGTGGCCCAGTTCGCTCGCGCCATCCGGAACGTCTCGATCGCCCTGCGAGCGGCTGGCTCCACGCCGGCTGACACTGTCAAGCTCACCTATTACGTAACCGATCTGAAGGTGTACAAGCAGCACCTGAAGGCGATCGGATCTGCGTTCCGGGAAGAGTTCGGCGATCACTATCCAGCGACGACGCTGATCGAGGTGCGCTCACTGTTCGACCCCAACGCGCTGGTCGAGATCGACGCTGTCGCGATGCGCCGGCTGTGAAGCACTGGGAACACTTCGATTACGAGGAGCGTGAGGGAGTCGCGACACTCACATTCTCCCGGCCGGAGCGACTCAACTCTCTGACGTTTGAGGTCTACGCGAACATCCGCGACCTCACCGATTCGCTACGACAGCGCCACGACATCCGCGTTCTGGTGATCCGCGGCCACGGTCGCGGGTTTTGCTCCGGAGGCGATGTCGACGAGATCATCGCGGAGCTGCTGAAGAGAGGCACACGCGACGTCTACGACTTCGCCCGCATGACCGGCGCGTGCGTGCGCAACCTTCGCGAAATTCCGCAGCCGGTGGTCGCGGCTGTCAACGGTGTCGCTGCGGGCGCGGGGGCAGTCATCGCCGCCGCCTCCGACATCCGGGTCCTGGCCGAGTCGGCGAGCTTCCGGTTTCTGTTCACGAGCGTCGGGCTCTCGGGCGGCGATATGGGCGTCTGCTGGCTGCTGCCGCGCATCGTCGGTCTCGGCCGGGCGACTGAGATTCTTCTTCTTGGAGGAAAGATCGCAAGTCACGAGGCTCTGTCTTGGGGTCTCGCATCCAGGGTCGTGCCGGACGATCAGTTGGACGCAGTCGTCGCCGATTACGTCGCCCGATTGAAGGAACTTGCTCCTTGGGGCCTCGCGATGACGAAGGAGATGCTCAACCGGGCGGCCTCAACCGACTATTCAAGTGCAATCGAAATGGAGGCTTTCACTCAGACACTGCTCATGACGGCCGAAGACTTCCGCGAGTTCCACGCCGGCTTTACGGCCAAACGTAAGCCTCAGTTCCGCGGTCGCTGAATGTCAGCGCGCCGGCGCAGCGGCTAGCCTACCGCCGCGAACATCGCCTCCTGCAAGAGCGAGCCCGTCGGTTTCGATGCCAAAGCGAAGACCGTGATGGTGTGGCCGGCCGCAAAGGCGGTCGAAAGGTAGTCACCGACCATGTGCCCCAGCGTCGTGTTCGGGAGCCAGGCGATGTCCATCGCCCGATGGTTCAGCTTGTGTGGATTGGTCCACGTCTTGCCGCCGTCGGTCGACGAGGTGAAGCCCACCTCGAGCCGGCACGTGTCCGGACTCGGGAAGCTGCATGCCGCCTTGGGCAGGAAGTAGTACGTCAGAGCCAGGTGTGCCGAAGAGCCGCTGGTCGCCGGGTCGATGCCGAGGCCCGGGATGAAGTGGTCGACTCCGCTTGTCACCTTGTCGATCGCGATCCGGGCGACGCCCGACCAGCTGAGCGCGTCCGGCGACGTGCTGTAGACGATGTCGTTGGACGTGCACCCGCTGCGGAAGCGACAGTCGTGCCAGTAGGCGTAAAGGGTTCCGGCCCCGTCGATCTGCAGATTCGGCGCGGGAACCGCGCGCATGGCCACGACTCCGTGGGACATCACGTTCGAAACACTGACGACCGCTCCAAATGACAAGCCGCCGTCGGTCGAGCGGACCGTCCCGACACCTGCTCCGCCGCTGCCGATGATGACCAGGTTTCCGTTCGGCTGCACGATCGACTGGAGCGCGCCAAGTCCTGTGGACGCGACGGCGGCGCTCCATGTCAGGCCGCCGTCGTCAGACCTGACGGTGAGGTCGGCGCCCGCGGTCAGACCTACGATCGACACGAAGCAGCGACCGTAGTGCGGGCTCGCCGGCGCGTCGTCACAGGCGATCCAGGGATGGTCGAGGATGCCGCCCACGAACGCGGTCACCGGCGGCGACCACGTGTTGCCCCCGTTGGTCGAGCGGTTGATCAAGATCGAGCTCGGAGCGCTGGCGCAGTCCGGAGCCGTGCAGTCCAGTGACGACACGAGCCAGACGGCGTGCTTGGCGTCGAACGCGACGGTCGCATCGGTGACCCTCGCGAAAGGGCCTGGCGACGGGGAGTAGATCGTCAGGCCGGGTAGAAATCCCGCGGTCCAGCTCGACCCAGCCGATTGAGAAGTGGCAAACCCGATCCCCGACGAGCCCCCGCCGGCGAAGAACCGACCGGCCTGGAACACCGCGACCACCGTGCTCCCGGCGGCCACAGTCTGAGCCTCCACTTCGGACTGGTGCTGACTGGAGGGGTTAACGAACGGATCGGTGCTCACGTGCTGGGTTTTGGGAGGCGAACCGCCAGCGGCGTAGGCCGGCGTTGGCACCAGCAGCGACAACCATGAGGCGACGACGACGAAGCGGACGAACCAGCGTCGCGTCATACCGACCCTTCCTTCGCGTGCAACAGAAGCCGGAGCGCGGCGCAGTCTATCGCTCAGATCATCGATTGACAATGACTTAACGCCGTCTAATTTCGGACAGGTCCTCCCGGTTCTGGCCCGGATCGGCTGCCGCGGACCAGTGGCCCTTTCCGCCTGGCGCTGCCCCCACCCCCGCGGTTGAATCGGCGACCTGCGTTACGTTGGGTGCCAAATGCCTGCGGCCCTCGTGCTTGCTGCCGGCGCGATGGCCTTGCTGACGTTGCCCATCTTGTCCGAGCTCCGGATCAGGCGTCCGGTCCAGCCCTTGACGGATCGGTGGCGGTACCGGGCGATCGAACACCGCAAGTCGACACTCCTCGGCATCAGTTTTCGCTCGCCACAGCTCGAGGCGCTGGGGCTGGATGGTCAGGCAACCTTGCGCACGCTGCTCACCTATCCCTTCGGGCTGATCCGCCTTGGAGCCTACTGGAGCCGCCTCGAGCCAGGGCCAGGAAGGTTCCAGACCGACGAGCTCGACTGGCAGGTGGATGCCGCCGAACGAGCCGGCAAGCAAATCATCCTCTGCGTTGGCCCCGTCAAGACCTTCAGCTATCCAGAGTTCTTCGTGCCGGCACACCAGCTGCCACATCCGCTGCAAGAAGGAGCCCTCGTGGAGCCGGGCGCGCACGGTTCGCTCCTCGAGGCGGGGATCGCGTTCGTGGCGCGCGTTGTGGAGCGTTACAAGGAGCGCAAGGCCGTCGTCGCCTGGCAAGTTGAGCACGAGGCGGTCGACCCGCTCGGAATGGAGCATTCGTGGCGTCTTGCGTCGGCTTTCGTCGAGGAGGAAATCAAGGCCGTTCGAGAATTTGATCCAACCAGGCCAATCATCATGAATGGCTTCCTACCCACCTCATTGGCGGTGCGGCTGCAGCAGTGGTGGCGTACACGTGACCAGGGTGATTCGTTGGCGGTAGCTCAGCGTCTGGCAGATGTCACGGGCATCGACTTCTATCCGCGCCACGCGCTTGGAAGCATCGCTGGGTGGACGCTGTACCTGGAAGGAAGCAAGAGTCCGTGGCAGCGGGGACGACGAAGGCAGATTTTCGCGGGCGCCAAGGCAGGCGGGCGGCGTCTCATGATCTCCGAAGGCCAGGCCGAGCCCTGGGAAACGGTGACGACTCCACCGAATCCCGCTTCGGGTGGAATGGCAAGCTGCTTGCCGGAGCACGTCATAGATAACTACAACCAGTGCATGAGTTGGGCTCGTGAGGGCGCTTCACCGCTCTACGCGTATCTCTTCTGGGGAGCCGAGTACTGGATCGCGCGACAGCTAAGCGGCGACCCTCGTTACATCGGTGCGTTCAGGCGCATCCTGGAGAATTCATGAGCCTGGCCTGGCATCCAGGGGGCGGCAGCCGTGGCACTCCAGGATGCGGGAGAGCAAGAGGTGCGCTTAGGAGCCAGGCGCGAGCACCACTCCGGAAACGAAGAAA